>Ga0209777_10008072_pt1 | contig 11578 bp, 10 predicted proteins | sample FrelakmetHBP12HB_FD_187147 | JGI IMG/M metagenome (GOLD analysis project Ga0209777, IMG submission 187147) | Freshwater lake sediment microbial communities from the University of Notre Dame, USA, for methane emissions studies -HBP12 HB (SPAdes)... | ecosystem: Environmental > Aquatic >...
CGGAGAGGTCCGGCGGGCTGACGAAGTGCGCCAGGGTGAGCGCGGAGCGCGTGGCGACGTCGTAGCAGCGAACGACCACCAGGCACTGTGGGGGGACGTACCCCTCGCGCAGCGTCTGGGCGTCGTCGTAGTGCCACTCGACCCAGGCGACGATGTCGCCGGCGGCATCCACCGCCTCGACGGGCTCCAGCCCGTCGCCGGCCCCGTACGTCCACCGTTCGCCCGTGCCCTGGTCGAAGAAGCGCAGGTGTGACGGGTCATGGCTGACCCACACGTTGCCGGCACGGCCGTCGACCTCGTCCCAGGGCAGATTGGTCTCTTCCCCTGTCCGCACGTCGAAGGCGTACAAACCAACGGGCCGCTGTGTGTGATCCGGCACAGGCTCGCCGCTGGACGAAGCCGGGGCGTTGCGGCCGCTGACGTCCACGCCCCACACGATGCTGCTGCCGAACACGCGAGGCAGGCTGGGCAGGCCCTGCCCGTCTTGCGTGCCATCGCTCAGGTGGTTCGGGCTCTGGCGCAAGTGCACGAGGCGGCCACTTGCGAGATCGTAGGCCCAGAGACCGGTGCGCGGCCCCGGGACGTCACGACGGCTCGAGGGGCGGGGGCTGCCGGAGAGGCCATATTCGACCCAGGCCACGGCCGCCGTCGAAGCGGCAATGTGGCCGCGCCCCGCTAGACCACCGCCCGTGCCCGCCTGCACCGACCACGTCGAGAGCGGCCCGATCGGCTCCAGGTCCGTGTACGGCGGAGCGGCGATGAAGAGGCGCGTCCGCTCCCACCAGGTCACGTAGGAGTCCGCAAGATGCTCCGCCACCGGCACGCGTTTCACCACGCGATCGACGATCGCGCGCCCGTCTGGCAGCATGACCCACTGCGATACTGGGAAGGCGATGCGTCGCAGGAAGCGCGTCAGACCGGCGTCCTCTCCATGGAGGCCCGTGCGCAGGTCGACGAAGTGGGCACGCAGCTTGGACCAGGGGGGCCTGGCGTGTGGCGGGGCCGTGAGCCAGTAGAGGCGGTCTCCGGCGAACCACCAGCTGGTGTAGGGGGTGCGCCAATCGGCCGTGCTCAGGGGATGGACAACGGCGAGGGCGTAGGCCTTCGGCGCCTGGTTGGGACCGGCCCCGGGGCGGTTTGACAGCGCGAAGGCGATGACGAGGGTGAGGATGGCCGCCGCGGCGCCCGCCGCGGCCACGCGCAGCCAGTGCCGTCGCCTCGCCGCTGCGCGGTGCGACTGCAGGCGCCGCTCGAGCTCGTCGAAGAACGCCTCGTGTGGCGCCGTCACCTCGAGTTCCTCGAGTGCCGAGCGAACGAGCTCGTCGCGGTGTTCCTTCGGTCCGGTCATGTCGGGCCTTCCTCCTCGAGAGACGCGCCGAGTGCCACACGCAGGGCGGCGCGGGCGGTAGAGAGTCGCGAGCCGATCGTCCCGACGGCCACGCCGAGCACTCCCGCCGCAGCCTGGTAGTCAAGGCCGAGCAGGTCCACGAGCACGACGGCGGCGCGTTGCTCCGCGCTGAGCCCGGCGAGGGCCGCACGGAGCAGGTGCCGTCGCTCGACGACTTCGGCGGGGTCCACGAGCGGCGCTACGAGATCGTCGATTTCCTCTCCGGCAACCGGCACCAGGCGAGCGCGGGCGCGGTGCAGGTCCATGCAGGAGTTGTAGACGATGCGAAAGAGCCAAGTCGCGAACTTGGCGTCGCCGCGGAATCCGCGCAGATTTGTGAAGCCACGGCAGTAGGCGTCCTGCAAGGCGTCGTCTGTGCCATGCGCGTCGCCGAGCAGACGGGCGGCGAGGGCCCGGCAGCGCGGGTCGTGCAGACGGATCAGCTCGCCGTAGGCACGGACGTCGCCGCGGCGGGCGGCGGCAAGCAGCCTCACCTCGCCGGCGTCGGGCTCAGCTGCGCTGGCCCGGCCCGCCGCAGGCCGCCCGCTCTCCCCGTCTGCGAACCTCGTAAGAATCACGCTTGGGGCTTCCACATCGTGTACCTCCGTCCCTTTGACGAGTGGATGATGCACATCCTTCGGCGCAAACCTGTCAGGACGCGGCAGGCCGCTGCGCCGGCTGCGCCCACCGGCCTGCCCTCCAGCATGCCGCTCCAACGTCCGTGCGCACTCCAGCAAGAAGCCCTGGGTCGCTTGATTCGCGCCGCAGCGGGAACAATCCGGATGACCACAGTCCTGTATCGGTCTGTGTGACGCAGGCGACCCCCGAAGGGAGCGGAACGTGGCGGCGAACGACGAAGGACCCGGGCACAGCGCTGCTCGTCCGCCGCGCGCGACGCGCCACAGCAGGCGCCGGTTCCTCGTGCTCGGCGGCAGTCTCATCGCCGGCCTGGTCGCCAGCGTCAAGCTGGGCCTGTGGGGTGCCGGCGGCTCCAGGTCGCGGATCCCCGCCTCAGCTAGCGGTCGGCTCAGGAGTCTGCTCGAGAGCTTCCCCGTGCTGCATGTTGAGAGCCAACCGAACGTCTCGCCGGAGAAATGGGTCATCACGGTCGACGGGCTCGTGGAGAGGCCGCTGACCATCGACTTCGCCACGTGGCAGAAGCTCGTGCGCAAAGAGGAGCTGGTCGACTTCCACTGCGTCGAGGGCTGGAGCGTGGACAACGTGACCTGGGGAGGCGTCTCGCCCTCCGTGCTGCTTGCCAGGGCCAAGGTGCGGCCGGAGGGCAAGTTCGTGACCTTCCACGCCTACGGCGGCGTGTACATAGACAGTCTCCCGCTGGCCGATGCCACCGGCCCCCAGACCCTCCTTGCCGACACGCTCGATGGGGAGCCTCTGCCGGCCGAGCACGGTGGTCCGGTGCGCCTGGTGATCCCTTCGCAGCTCGGCTACAAGAACGTCAAGTGGGTGGACCGGCTCGAGGTGACCGCCGAGCAGGCGACCGGCTATTGGGAGCAGAGTGGCTACCCAGTGAACGCGCCGGTCCGCGGGTAGCGGGAGGCGACGGGTCGCCGTCGGGGCCAGTGTAGACTCCCGCTGCGGCATCAAGCCATACCACGATTGCGAGGAGAGAGCTATGCAGAAGTGGCGCTGCACCGTCTGCGAGTATGTCTACGACCCCAAGGTGGGCGACCCCGACAACGGCGTCGCGGCGGGTACTTCTTTCGACGACCTGCCGGACGACTGGGTATGTCCCGAGTGCGGCGTCGAGAAGGACGAGTTCGAGCCGGTCGAGGACTGAACGCGGCCGGGCAGCGATCTGCGGCCGCTACAGCCGGTCGCGCAAGTACAGCGTCTTGGGGAAGGGCCGCAGGCAGTGTGGATTGGCCACCGCCAAGTAGTAGCTGCCCGCGTTGAGCATAGCCACGATATCGCCCTCGTGTACCGGCGGGAACGCGTAGTCCTCGGCGAACAGGTCGGGCGCCTCGTTGATGTGGCCGGAGATCGTCACTGACTGCGGCCGCGCGGCAAGCGGCTCGGCGGCCGGCACCAGCTCCACGCTCTCGCCCCAGACGAAGCGCCCGGGCATGATGTTCCAGCCGGCGTTGAGACCGATGAACGTGGTGCCCAACCGGTCCTCGACGCTGACGACCTCGGTCAGGAGCACGCCGGCTTGTGCGACGAAGAACTCTCCGGGCTCGGCGGCGATTGTGACGCCGAAGCCTCCCAGGCGGTCCGCCAAGAGAGTCGCCCAGGCTTCAAGGTCGAGCGGTTTGTCTCCCTCGCCCATCACCGTGCCGAGGCCGCCGCCGGTGTTGATCTCCTCGACGGGGCAGCCAGCGGCGAGGACCCGCGCGATCATCTTCGCCGCCTCGGCCAGAGCCTGGTCGAGCGCCGGCAGCTCCTCGTTGAGCATCCGGTGGCATATGTGGAAGTGGACGCAGTCGATCTGCAGGCGGTGGCGTCGAGCAATAGCCAGCGCCTCGTCGAGCTGCTCGGCATAGATGCCGAACTTGGTGGGCCCGGAGGAGGCGTACTGGCCGAACTTGGCGTCCACATCCGAGGTGTAGCCGACCGGCAGGTACGGCCGCGCGGCGCCGGCGCGCGGGTTGATGCGGATACCCACCTTGCGGCCCGGCGCCAAGCGGCCGAGGCGCTCGAGCTGGCTGAGCAAGTCGACGTTGACCTGGACGGGGTAGCGCAGGATGGTGGCGAAGTCCTCGTCGGAGACGTTGGTGCCGGTGTAGCTGATCTCCTGCGGGAGCCAGCCGTGCTCGAGCGCCCATTCGAGTTCGCCGGGCGAGCACACGTCCATGCCTATGCTACCCGGCGTCTCCGGCTCGCCCAGACCGCGCAGGAAGGCGAGCATCTCGGGCTCCCGCTGCGACTTGAGCGCGAAGCGGACGCGGTGCGGCAGCTCGGTATGCGCGAGAGCGGCTTGCAGAGCGCGCACCTGCTCCTCCACATGCGCGAGGTCGTATACGTAGAGCGGCGTGCCGTGCTCCCGCGCCAGCGCCTCGGCGTCGCGGCCCGCGATGGCGAGGCGGCCATCGGGGGCCTTCAGCCCTGGTCGGATCCACCAGGTGGGTAGTGCTGCGGCGTGGCTCACAGCGGAAGTCTACAGTACTGCCTCACGGCAGGGTGTAATCGCCGTGCGAGAGGTGGCCTGTGAGCTCGTACGTGCCGTTGCCGTGCAGCACGTAGGTGAAGCTCCCGGCGCTCGTGCCGTCATCCATCGGCAGGCCCGAGTACGGGTCGTCGGGCCAGTACGGGTTGGCCTGGCCGAGGGCGCCGGCCTTGCTCACGTCCGCCGCCGCCTGGGGCGACCCACGCCGTTTTCGGGAAGTGCCAGTAGGCCTGGGCGCTCTGGCGGTCGATGTAGCCTTGGAGAAGCAGGATGCGCTTCTTCATCAGGTATCCCAGGTCCACGGCTGCCGCCTCGGGCGGAGCGGCGGCATGGAGAGCTGTCAGCGCCAGTATCGTGAGCGGGACCGTGCGTGCCAATGCCTGTGATCGTCGGTGGCGTCTCATTTGTGCTCCCCCTCCGACCGTTGCCGACCGCATTCAGTCTGGCTGGCCACGTGCACGCACGTCAAGCGAAGACGGTGAGGCGCGCCAAGGCGGTTGACAGAACGCGCGCCGCCGAAGTTTAGTAGCTGAAGGCAACACGCCGACACAACGTCTGGTACACCTGCGGTGTCGGTCAACCTGAGGAGTCGCTCATGCCCGCACCGCTGTCAGGTCCCTCGAAGTGCGGCCGTGTCGCGCATGTGATGAGGACGGCAGTCGCCGTCGCCGGCCTGGCGCTGCTGGCGGCCGCGCTGCTGGTCGTGACCGCGACGGCAGGTGCGGGCGGGGCCGCCAAGCACTACCCGCGTCCCCAAGGCAAGGTCTACACGTGGTACGAGGGTTCGCGGCCGGAGTCGGCGTGGCTGGCGGCCGACGAGTTCGCGGTGTTCTTCCACGCCGGCTCTGGGGTCACGCCGGCACGCATGGCGGAGCTTGCCCGGCTGGTGGACCCCGGCGCTCGGGTGCTTGCCGGCTCCAACGAGTACGTCATGTTCGCGCGGCTCGGTGCGGGCGGCGCGGCGGGCGACCCCGTCGCCCGCGCCGCCCAGCGCCTCGCCGCGCTACCCGAGGTCAGAGAGGTGAGCCCGGTCTTCTACCAGGGAGCCCGCGCGGCGGCCGATCGCTTGGCCCTCACCGGCGACGTGGCGGCCCGTTTCCGCACTGCGGGGGCATCGGGCGCCGCCAAGGTCGCCGGTGCCTGTGGGCTCCAGACGGTGAAGGCCGTGGGCTACGCGCGCGACACCTGCCTGCTGCGTGCCGATTCTGCTTGGGGCAGTCTCACGGCGGCCAACCAGCTGCGCAGCAGCGGGACCGTGGAGTGGGCCACGCCAGACTGGTGGCGGGCGCGCACCACGCGCGCGATTCCCAACGACCCGCTGTTCGCCGACCAGTGGAACTTGCGCAACACCGGCCAGGGCGGCGGCACTGCCGGCGCCGATATCGATGTCACGTCGGTGTGGGACCGGTTCAAGGGTTCGCACAACCAGGTGGTCGCGATCGTCGACGATGGTCTGGAGATCGGGCACGAGGACCTGGCGGCCAACGTGATCCCAGGCCAGAGCTGGGATTGGGTGGACGGCAACGCCGACCCCAGTCCTGGCCCCGGCGACGACCATGGCACGGCCTGCGCGGGCGTGGCGGCGGCCCGTGGCTTCAACGGCATCGGCGTCTCGGGCGCGGCGCCCTCCGCGGGCCTGGTCGGGTACCGCATGCTTGACGCCGATTCGGACGCGGTGGAAGCGGCGGCGCTCACGCGCGGGCAGGACGTCGTCGACATCGACAGTTGCAGCTGGGGGCCGGCGGACGACCGCCACCTGGAGGCCCCAGGCCCGCTGGCCGAGGCGGCCCTCGCCGACGGAGTGCAGAACGGGCGCCAGGGCAAGGGGACCATCTACGTGTGGGCAGGTGGCAACGGGCGACTCAGTCACGACGACTCCAACTACGACGGCTACGCCAACTCGCGCTACACGATCGCCGTTGGCGCGTGCACCAACGCCGGCAAGCAGTCCAGCTACTCTGAACCCGGCGCCAACCTCATCGTCACGGCGCCCTCGAACGGCGGCTCACTCGGCATCACCACCACGGACCGGATGGGCAACGCGGGCTACACCTCCGGCAACTACATGCACACCTTCGGCGGCACGTCGGCGGCGGCGCCGTTGGTGTCAGGCGTGGTCGCGCTCATGCTGCAGGCCAATCCCCACCTCACCTGGCGCGATGTGCAGCAGATCCTCATGACGACGGCGGCCAAGAACGACCCGAGCGACCCAGACTGGACCACCAACGGCGCCGGCTACCACATCGATCACAAGTTCGGCTTTGGCCGCGTGGATGCGCGGGCTGCCGTCGACGCGGCCGAGGGTTGGGTGACGGCAGGCCCCGAGGTCACCGACCAGGGCAGCGCTGCGCCACACCTGCCTATCCCCGACGCGAACGTGAACGGTGTCTCGAGCACGATCACGCTGAGTAGCGCCGTGAAGGTCGAGTGGGTCGATGTGTACTTCACGGCCACGCATCCCTTCTGGGGCGACCTGCAGGTCGTGCTGACTTCGCCCGAAGGCACTCAGAGTGTGCTCGCCGACGCTTCACTGACTGCCGGTGCCGCCAGCACCTACAATGATTGGCGCTTCGGTGTGGCCCGGTGCTTCGGGGAGGACTCCCAAGGCACGTGGACGCTCACCGTGCGTGACCTGCAGGCCGGCGACACGGGCACCTTCGATTCGTGGAGCATCGACGTGTACGGCACGGCCATGGGCAGCGACGTCACCCCCCCGACCACGACGGTGAGCGGTGCCGACGACCGCTGGCATCGCAGCCCGGTGACGCTCACCCTGACGGCCACTGACTCAGGCTCCGGTATGAACCGCACCCTGTACAAGATCGACGGCGGCCCCTGGCGCACGGGCACCACGGTGGTGATCCCGGCTCCGGCAAACCACGGCAACGACGGCCGCCACACGGTGAGCTACTACTCGGTCGACAACGCCGGCAACCGGGAAGCCATACAGACCTGCACGGTGAAGATCGACACCCGCGGGCCAAAGACAGCCGCGCCCCTGCCGAGCACGGTCGTGCGCGGCTTCTGGCCGGCGCTCAGCTATGGGGCCCAGGACCTGCTGAGCCCCAAGGCCGACATCACCATCCGCATCTCCGACCACACGGGCCGCACGCGCCACATCATCCATCTCGGCTGGCAGAAGACCGACAAGACCCATGTCACCGGCACGTCGCTCTGGCGCTGCCGGCTGCCGCGAGGCACCTACCGCTACACCGTGCTGGCCACCGACCTGGCCGGCAACAAACAGACCAAGGCCGGCAGCAACAGGCTGATCGTTCGCTAGACCTTCAGGGGCGCAGAAACAGCCGGACGCGGGACGGAGCGGCCGCCCGCTTGTCGCGGGCGGCCGCAGCTCACTCCTCGGATATCCGGAAGGCGATGTCGTTCTCGCGCAGGAAGCGCACGATCTCCTCGACGTGTGTCCCCACGCCGACGTTGATGAACTGGTGCTCCACGATCTGTCGCCCGCCCTCGTTCACCTCGGGGCTGAAACCGAGGTCGAGGTGCAGCGTGCGGCTCTGCAGGCCCCAGACGCGACCCCGGACATCGACGATCGGTCCACCACTCTGCCCTTTGAGCCCCGGGCTCGAGGTCTCGATGAAGCGCGCGCGACGGCCGCTGGCTTGGTCCGACACATAGCCGTCGCGCGTGTAGATGCCCTCCAGCGGAAAGCGCGGCGCCGGCAGCGAGCCGGGCGTCACGACGAAGCGCTGCTCAGGCTCGTCGAACGTGGCCGGTACGGTGTGGAAGGGGAAGCCCAGACGGCAGAGCGAGGTGCCGCAGACAAGCTCGCTTTGCGGATCCTTGAACGTCGGGTAGTCCTCGGCGGCGAACGTGGGCGGCGGTTCGAGGCGCCCGGCGGCCAGGTCCGCCACCGGGTCGACCTTGAAGTCGTGCACGACGACGTCTCCCGGCCCCCAGAGGAACGAGAGGTGGGTGAGCCAGCGGTCGTCGTGTGCCAGGTGGGCGACCCGGGTGCGCTTCTGCTTGGCGGTCAGGCGTTCGTCGGCGGCGATCGCCGCCGCCTGCTTCTCATAGGCGGCGATCGCCTCACGATGCCGCTGGATGAGCGGTATGTCGCTCACCACGTGGGCGGCGGTGAGCAGCCAACCCTCTTCGTTGACGATGATGAACGTGGCCAGGCTGCTCTGCACCTCGCCGTTGAAGAAGCGCCGGAATACGACGACGGGGAACGTGAAGCGGCTGGCGACTTGGTAAGCGCGCGCAAACATGGCCGGGCAAGCTTACCATCGGGCACGGCTGCCCGGCGCGCGCGGCGGATGATCAGGATCGACACGACGCCGCAGACGGCAGCCGACCAACATGGCCCTCGTCGGCGACTTCAGGTGCGGGTTGGCTTTGGGCACCTATCGCTTCACCGTGTACGCCAAGGATATGGCCGGCAACCCGCAGGCCAAAGCCGGCAGCGCGAAGCTCACCGTGCTCTAGGGGCGGTCTTGTGAGAGGACTCGGCGGGGAGCCGAGCCGCTAGCCGATCAGCTTGTCGACTATCGCGGCGCGGCGCGCCGGCCGTCCGGTGCGCTGCTCGGCCCGGTCCGCGCCGGCCATCAACTTGAGGATCGCGTTCACCGCCAGCCAGCGCAGCGGCTCCGGCTCCCACTGGGGCGAGCGATGGCCGACCCATGCCAAGTGGGTGATGTCGCTGTCGTTGCCGACGATCAGATCGCACAGCGTGCGGCCGGCGAGGTTGGTGGTCGAGACGCCGTCACCGACGTAGCCGCCTGCCCAGCCCATGCCCTGGGTCTTGTCCAAACCCACGGAGCTGAACCAGTCACGCGGCGCGCCGACGGGGCCGCCCCAGGTGTGCGTGACGCGTGCCGCACCCAGTGCCGGGAAGAGCTCGCGCGTGACCTCGCGCAGGGCGGCGAACACGGCCGGGTCGCGATCGAAGCTGTCGAGGACGCGCGAACCGAAGTGATAGGGGGCCCCGCGGCCGCCGATGGCGATGCGGTCGTCAGCGGTGCGCATGGCGTAGATGATCAGGTGGCGGCCATCGCCGAACGTCTCGTGGCCTTCCCAGCCCACCTCCTGCCAGAACGCCGGCGGCAACGGTTCGGTGGCGATCATGAGCGAATACAGAGGCATGATCGCCCGTTTGAACCGCGGCAGCGTGGCCGTGTACCCCTCGGTGGCGCGCACCACCACGTCGGCGCGCAGCGCGCCGAAGGGCGTCGTCACGGCCTTGGGCTGGATCGCCAGGGCGGGTGTCTGCTCGAATATCTTCACGCCCAGGCCCTCGACGGCGGCGGCCAGGCCGCGAGTGAGTCGCGCTGGGTCCACGGCGGCGCAATGAGGTGTGTAGAGCGCCCCGAGGCTGCCGGCGACATTCAGGCGCTGGCGCGTCTCGTCAGCCGTGAGCCATTGGAAGTCGCCGTCGCCAAAGCCCCACGAGCACTCGTCGTCGTATTCTGCGCGCAGGCGTTGCAGCTGCACGGCGTTGCGCGCCAGCGTGAGCGCGCCGCCCTTGTACCAGCGCGCGTCGATCTTGTCTTCGTCCACCACGCGGCCGACCTCGTCGACGGTGTCGTACATGGCTCGCTGCATGGCAATGGCCGCCTCACGCCCGCTCTGCTTCTGGATGGCTTCGTGCGAGGCGGCGAAGAACGACGAGCACCAGCCGCCGTTACGCCCCGAGGCTCCGTAGCCGGCGACGTGCTTCTCGACCACGGCGATGCGCAGGTGGGGGTCGGCCTTGGCCAGGTAGTACGCCGTCCAGAGGCCGGTCAGGCCCGCGCCGACGATGGCCACGTCCACGTCGGTCGGGCCCTGGAGAGTCGGCCGCGGCACGATCGACTCGTCGAGACAGTCGTGCCAGAGGCTGAGGGAGCGGTAGTCGGTCATGGCCGGTCGATACTATCATCCGCGCCGCCGGCAACGCCAAGCGGCGCGTTCACAACCGGCGCGCCCGGCGCTACGCCGCCGCTGGCCCTCCGCTCACGGCTGCGAGTAGATGCTGCCGTCGGTCAGGCTGGTGCTCAGCGTGAAGCTGGCGCCGTCTGCCGCCACCTCATAGTCGAGGTCTCCCGGTCCCGAACCCGGTACCATGGCGGTGCCGCTGATCGGGTTGTGAGGCCACGCGTCGACGTATCCTCCCAGTCCCGCTTCGTTCACGGTGCTGACTGGTGGATACGCACCACCGTTGTCCGTCGCCCAGGCTTCGATGCCGGCGACGATGCTCGCCACTCCGGTCTTGATGGCCGTGTCGGCCTCGGTGCCCGTGGTCGCCGTGCCCGTGACCGTCGGCGAGGACGACGCAGGACTCGTCGGCGAAGGCCATTCACTGCCTTCCGGCGTCGGCAGGCTCGACGTCTCGGCGGAAGGCGTCGCCGTGGGGATGCTCGCGACCTTCTTCATCTCCATCTTCTCGGTGCTCTCGCCGGCCAGCTCACCGAGGCCGACGAGCTCGACCACGATGTGGCCGGTGCCCTTGTCGTAGGTGGCCGTGAACTTCACCTGACTGGCCAACGACCCGAGCGCGCTCGGCAGCCCGGCACCGGAGAGGCTGATCTCCAACTTGCCGCCCTTGATCTTGCCCTGGAGCGGACTCATGGTGCCGCCGTCCTCCTGCACGATGGTGACCTTGAACGTGCCGCCGTCCTTGCTGACGATCAGGCCGCCGGGGTCGCCGTTGACCGGTGCCCAGGTGCCCACGAACTCGTTGCCGCTCGTGCCGCGCCAGACGAAGAGCCAAAGAGCCACGAGAACGATGGCGACCCCCGCGATCAGGGCGATGGCGACGTAGAGCTTGCGGCGCGAGCCGCCCTTGCCTGCGGCCGCCACGACGGGCGGCGCCGGGGGCGGCCCTCCCGCATCGGCCGTCTGCACCGGCGGCGGGCCGGTGGCCATCGCTTGCGTCGCCGCTGTCGTCACGGCCGGCGCGACCAAGGTCGGCGCCGGGGTCTCTTCGGCGGCCGGCGAGACTGAGGGCGCGGCCTCTTCGGGTGGCTGGGGAGCTTTCGCACTGGCGCCGCAGGCTGTGCAGAAGGCGGCCCCTTCGGCCAGCGGCGCGCCGCAGTTCGAGCAGTCCATGGGTCCCCCTACCGTCG
>Ga0209777_10008073_pt1 | contig 11578 bp, 8 predicted proteins | sample FrelakmetHBP12HB_FD_187147 | JGI IMG/M metagenome (GOLD analysis project Ga0209777, IMG submission 187147) | Freshwater lake sediment microbial communities from the University of Notre Dame, USA, for methane emissions studies -HBP12 HB (SPAdes)... | ecosystem: Environmental > Aquatic >...
GATGGGAGCGTCAATTAACGCTAAGAGAGTTTCTTGGATTTGTTGGGAATGAATTTAATTTTGAAAGAGATTGGTATAATTTATTGTGGGCATTAAACTATGCGAACACAAGAAAATTCACAGGGTTTATTCGTAATGGTATTACCTATAATTGCCAGGATAATCCTGAATGGTCAAATAGATTAGGAATACAAAATGAAAGGGCACAATTACTTGACTTTAACTTAGCGTATACTTACAAGGTTTATACAGGATATATCGAGTGGGTTTCTATGGATGCGACAGCTACATATCCGATGTCCCCTAATGGAGATTTACTTCCTGAGCCAATGAGTTACGATGCTGCGTTAGATAAAATAAAAGAGAGGGAAGGATATCAAAAAGAATCTTTTTATCAGGAACAAATGTATAAGACATATTACCTTGCTACAAGTAATACGTCTCAATGGATTTATAAGCCTGGTAAGCTTTATTACCAACAACTAGAAGGGGCATTTGATGAATATGCAAAAGGAACACTTCTTTATCATCGTTTAGAGGGCACTTCTCCGGTAGATATTTCTAAAACAGATATTCAGTTTGCTAATGATCTTTATTACAAAATGAAGTGGGTTGTGTATCACGCAAAGCCAGAGAAAGAGCAGTATGTTATTCCTGAGTTAATCAAGGTAGCAAAAACACTTCAAAGACAGTATCAGCAAACAGATAAAACTGCTGCACCATCCATTGATAGCATCTTAAATAATCTGATAAAATATCAGCATGAGAACTTTATTCAATTGAGGGATTATCCTGAGATAGAGGGTAAGGCTTATCCTGTATTGACTCCTACAGATGGTCCTAGGAAGGGGTTAGACCCACTAGCTATTGCATTTCAATCTATAGAAGATTGGGCAGAGCAAAGAGTGGCACAGAAAGTAGGTTTTAATGATATGCGATTCGGTCAGCAAGAGAATGCTAGGCAGGGTTATAAGCAGGGAATGTTGGAGACGCAGAACTCTATTAAATCCACAGGATACATCTATAGGATGGTCCAAAAAATCAAAGAAGATATTTGTACAACAACACTTACCTATTCACAGGATATTATTCGATTTAAAGATACTATACCATATAAATGGCTAGTAAAATTAATTGGAGACGGGCATGTTGATACACTTAAAATATTAGACAAATTTGCAGCACATAGATTGGCAATATTTGTTAGCGATTATAATTCCAAGCAAGAGAAACAAAGACTATTACAAGCCGCTGACTTAGCACTTGACAAGGGTGATGGAAGAGGTGGTATTAGTATAAGCGAGTGGGCACTTGTTACACAGACTGAAGATTATAAACGTGGATTACAAATACTTGATTTCTTGAAGCGGAAAGAGACTAAGAAAAAACGTAAGGAAGCTATTGAAGATCAGAAACGTCAACAGGATCATGAGAAGCAAATGCAAGATATGGCTGCGAAGAGAGACCAGATGAATTCGGAAAACAAGAAGCAAGAGCTTGAAATACCTGCAAAAGCAAGTGTTACAGTGGCACAGATTAATAAAGAGGCCAAGCTTGAGACAAAAGAATTATCTAATCAGCATGAGCCAGAGAAACAAGGGTATAAGGCTGAGTCGGAAAAACAAATTCTTGATAAAAAAGCAGAGTTAGAAAGTCAGAAAGCTTTTAGCGAGTAGCATTTCTTTTGATAATATTAGAACCATTATTTGAGGGGACACTTAGTAGTCCCCTCTTTATTTATGTTAAATCTCATTATAAAATTCTTTTAGTTAAAAAACCTCTAGGTATGATAATTTCATCTCCATTTTCTTTATTATAAGCAACAACATTAGTTCCTTTACAATGAGAGCAAGGACATCCGCTATATTCAATAACTTCTCTAGCCGATAAATTATGTTTATCCTTGAATTCTTTAAATTTTTTATACTCATATTGACTTACCCTGACTGTTATCTGTTGGTATGTACTTTTTGCCATAAATATAATTGCATTACAATTGCCATGTGAAAATACGAAAGGTTGTTTATATTACCCAAATTTGGGTATAGAAAAATTCTTTATGCCAAAAAGCAAAGCAGAGATTGATCAGATAAACGTACTGAGAACTCAAATGGGGGAAGCACTTCTTACTTATGAGGACGAAGATACTGTAGCTGCTGCTAAAGCTGCTGCTGATGCCGCTGCTGCGGAAGAAGAGGCTAAAAGAAAGGCTGCTACAGTTGAAGCCGCAGGTACAGAAAAAGAACCTGTTATTAAATTGGGTGTTAAAGGTGCAACTGTTGAAAATACAGAAGGCAAACCAAATGCCGGTGCCGGTAATGAAGATGATATCGATGACGATAAATTAAAAAAGGCACTTGCAAAAAAATTAGGTATTGCTGTTGAAGATGTTGATGCTTACCTAAAACCAAAAGAAACGGTTCTTACCGATGACGATAAAATAAAATTGAAAGAAGAAAGAGAAAATAAAAAAATCGCTTTTGCACTTCAATCAGGTAAGATTACAAAAAAAGAAATTGATTCTTATGTTGCCGATACTAACGACTTAGAAAAAGTTGTTTATAATCATTACAAGGCACAACAACTTGAAATAGATCCAGACCTTACAGTAGAAGAAATCGAAGCCGCTTTCGAAGAGAAATACGGTTTAACTTACGATAAAGAATCTAGGCAATTTAAAGCCGGTCAAAAAGATTTAAGCTTTATTGCTGAATCAATCATAAAACAAAAACACGCAAATTACCTGTCAATCGACAATGAGTTCAATGCTCATGAAGAGTCGGAAGCAACTGCACAAAAAACCATCCAAGAAATTTCAGCTAAAACACCTCAATTCAGAAAAGATATTGATGATGTGAAAGCGGAATTGAAAACTCTCAAGATTAACCTGGCTAATAACGAATCATACAGCATTCAGTTGGATGATGAACTGTTAGACAGCTACACTCAAAAAATGCTCACTCCAGAGTACGCTAAGAAAGTGATTTCTCAAGGGTACACAAAAGACGGTATCAGGGACACTATTAAAATCGCAGTAATTGCGGATAATTTAGATAGTATCATCCAGGGTGTTGTCAATGCAGACAGATTGAAAAATCAAGCTGGTCTGAGAGGTGTGTTTCCTAGAAGAGATGCAATCAGAGAGAAAGAATTAACCGAAGAAGCTAAAAAGAACAAAGAAAAACTTCGTGAAACTCTTGGAATGACACAAGCAAGTGCTAATTAATATTTATAATATAAAAAGACAGATAAATGGCAACACCAATATTCAGTAACGCACCAAAATTTACCCAAAAACCAATTTCGGTTGACGGTATTTTGAATTTACCTAAGTTTGACGTAATCGCTCAGACTGATCCAGAAATCAATAACGTGGCTCAGTGGTTGGGTACTGACTCCTTAGAAAGCACCACTTGGGTTAAAAATGTTGTTCATGAGTTGATCCATGTTGGAGGTAAAAAAATTGATTTGAACTTCTTCTTTGATATGTTCTATACTCAGGAACACCTGGTACAGACAAAGAGATTGTTCAACCATTATATCACAGATCCAGACTTGAACGTGTATGCTGCTGCTACCAGAACTGGTACCGGCACTTTGACATTCCAAGTGTTGAAGCAAAATCACCTTCAAGGTGGTGCATATAGCTATCCTGCACAAGGATACATTTTGATGGATAAGGATAATATGAACTGGTACTACATCCGTAGTGTCGATAAGAGTACTCCTTATGCACACAAGGTGACAATTGAATCATCAGTGAGTCAAACGACTCCTATTACCATTAATGCAAACACTGCATACTTGGTATTACCTGCTAACTTAGTAGGTGGTTACAGTTGTCCTACATTTATCAACGATGCAATGAGTATTGGTTACTCTCAACAAGTAAACTTCCTACGTTTACGTAGAGATGCTGATGTGTCAATTGATTTATTAAGAGGCTACCGTGACAGGTTCCAATATGCAGTAATCTATGATAAAGAGGGTAATCCTTATGATGCATGGGATTTCTATTTAGCTCAAGAGGCTAGATTGGATTTGCGTATGGCCTTTAACGTGCTTTCATTCATTGGCTCTCCAGTTACCAACACAGACTTGACAACAGGTTTGAATGCGGTAATTGACCAAGACCACGTTGGATACTATGGTTTGATTCCTTCTATCAAGTATGGTGGTGGTATCTTAAAACCATTTGCATCTTCTGTAGGTTGGGATTGGGAAAGTGATTTTGAACCTGTTGCTTTGTATCAGGATTCATTAAAGCGTACAACAGAATTTACGGCTATCGTTGGTCAGCAATTGTTGATGAACATGGATTACCGTTCAAATAAAATGGTTGCTCGTACACAAGTAGGTGCAACAGTATTCGAAGCGTACAAACGCTTAGGAGTAAATGATGTTACTGGTTTGCAAAAATTAGGCATCAGTTCTTATGACTATCGTGGATTCATGGTGGATCTGAAGAAATTCGATTCATTGAGTGACCATAGATTCATCGGTTCTGATCAATGGAGCAATTCAATGACAATGATTCCTGCAAGTGGATGTTCTGAAAAAGGCCGTGAAATCAGCCCAATCGAATTCTACCAATACGGACAAAATGGATGGACCGGAGACTACGAAGAGTTCTACCGTGACATGCGTAAGATTAACGGTTGTGAAGAAGTTCAAGTTCAGTGTGCTCAATCACTTTCTATGAAGGTGCATTGCCCTCAACTGTTTGTCTTCTGTCAAGGAGTTGCTGACGCATAATAAAACTCAACTGCAATTACCATAAAACAAAAAAAAGTAATCAAATGGCACACCAAGAAGAAGTTCCAGTAATGTATATCGAATTGACGGATCAGCAAGACAGCGGATACCGTAGAGACGATACTGTTGGAACACCTTATGAAGAAAAAATAACCTGCCCAGGTGTAGAATTTATTCCTAATGTAGGTAAAAGAGCCGAACCCATCCGAGATAAAGATGGGATTGAAACAGGCAGATTTTCTTTTGTTCCGATTAGATACATCAAAGGATGTGACATAATCGATGTGCCATTACAAGATAAACTAGGTTGGAAGCCTAATGCGATTCCGCAAGAAGATGCTATTCAAATTCTGAAGGGTAAGACTCTTGTTAGAAGAGAAGGTGATACCGCTTTATTTGATTACTTAGAAAAAGTGTTTTATAATATCAGTGCTCCTAATCGTTCACCAAGAGCAAAAGGTTTGTATAAGGTTGTTGAAATCGAAAAGCAAACTGAAGTCCTTAATGAAAAAGATTTCATGGCAGCAGATGCTGTTATGTATGTGAGAAGTCTGTTATTGCCTACAGGTAAAAACACGTATAAGTATAGAGAAGATAAAATCGACAACATTCTAACTATTTTAGGTTTGTATGGTGGCGATAATTATCCTGATAAAATAAAAGTTCTTACACATGCTGCAAAAAACAGTCCTGAGAATTTCTTAAAACTTGTTGTTAAAGCTGATGATGTAACAGTCACAGAGGTAACACATGCATTAGAACTTGATGTTATTGCTATCAATGGCACTACTATCGAGTATGTAGATGATAAAAAAGTTTTAGCGAATTTAAGTGATGTAAAGGGTGGTAAGGATAAAAAGATTGCAGCTTTTGCAGAATTATTGAGAACTCCTGAGTACGCTCAGGCTTATCAAGAAATGAAAGTAAGGGTTGAATTGGCACAAGAAAATTCTTTAAAATAATAAAAATACATAAAGATGGCTACATACATCCCAGGGTTCGTCCTCCAAAAATATAACACTCAATTCGCCCCTAAAGGCGGTGCTCCAGTTGGTGCCATTTTAGAAATCCCTACTCCCGATAACGGAGCTGTGATTGATGGTGACTTTTGGGCAGTTCCGGTGAATATCGGTGTGTATGCCGGTTGGACTTTTCAACCTTATAACGTAAATAATCCAGCAGAAGCGACTGCACCAAATTTGTTCTCAGTAGCAGTATGCAGAATTAGTTCTAATAAAACTAGCGATGTGTATTATGTACTTGGAACAGTAGCACAGTATGTTACTGCTGCTGCTGGTGGAACAGCTCTTCCTGCTGCATGGCCAACATTGGCTCATACAGTTCCATTATTACCAGTTTGTCAGACTTTAAGTAGTCAAGATGGTAGTGGTAACTACATCGGTGAGATTGGAGTTCCTTCATTAGATATTGGTGGTAACTACTTCCCATTTGGTTTCTTTAACGGTGTTGCTTTAGCAGCCGCTACTGCAAATGGATATGCGGATCTTACATCTTTGTTAGTGTTCTTAAACGCTTCTTGGAGTGCAGTAGGAACATGGACTAAGACAGCCGACAACTTGAGTATCATTGTTACTCAAACAGGCGGTCCAGGAACAGATGTATTCTGTGGAGCAATCGTTGATGTTCATCCATCATTATAATATCTAGAGGGACTTAAATAATGGCAGCACCTACTAATCAAATATCAACGGTAACAGTACCTGCATTGGTAATATCATTGAACAACTTTTTGTTTGTTGATAAAACTGATAGCGATGTTGTTCTCGGTAAAGTTCTTCAAGTTCCATGTAGAGACATTCTATATGACAACACTGATAGATGGGCAATACCTGTGAAGGATAGCGGTCTATTTACTGGATTAGATTTTGAATATATGGTGAAGGTATATGCCGATATGGATTTTACGCCTCAGCCAACTTTTGATTCTTTCTCGGTATTCAGGATTAGAGATACAAAGAGTTCTTTTGAGTGGATGATATATGGTTCAAAAGCGAATCTGCTTACTGCGTGTGCTACATGCTGCGGTGCTGATGCGGTTTCTATGCCAGGTATCTCTCCATCATTTAAATTAAGAATTGCTCCTTGTCAAACTGTAAATCTTTTGAATGAAAGTGGAGTTCCTTATGGAGTATTTGCATTACCATCTTTAGGAGTAGGTCAGCAATATTTCCCTTATGGTTCTTATAATAACGTAGCTCTTCCGGCAGGTGCAACAAATGGGTATGCAACTACAACTGCATTACTTTCATTTTTGAATACTACTTGGAATACTTATGTATGGACTTTGAGTTCTGATAACGAAACATTAATAGCAACAGGTGGATCGACAGGAGACAGTTTATGTGTGAACATAGTAGCTGTGACTCCATCATAGAAAAATAAAACCCCTTTGGTGGGTAACTTAATAACTAAAGGGTAATCTGGTAAAAAGGATTACCCTTTTTAATTATCGTGAAATGAATATTACTAATTCAAATGACATCTCAGTTTTACAAGTACAGGTATTTTTTGATATCAGTGGTAATACGCCTATCATTGCCCTTGTAAATCAGAGCCAGGGAGCGAATTTAGCGAATGTATCTTATGCATTTGTCGCAACTTCTCCTACGGGCACTTACATCCACAATGGGAATATAAATACTCCTGATGTTGTTGGTGCTTGGACTACGCAACAAATTACTGATCCTTGGCCTCGTCCGTTCAATCAAATTGAGTGGAGTGGTGCTCCATATTCATTTGTAGTAATTGCAAAAGATAGTGCCGGTAATATTTACCAGGCACCTGCTCAGTTAGCTACTATTTGCAGACCTAATGGCAACTACGATAATTCAAAGACTGCGTTTGGTATTGCTACTTCGGATTTAAATGTAAAGTGTCAGGATGGAAGAATATTTTTTCAAGATACTACCTATCATTCTTACAAGGGTGACGATGGTATTTTAGTTTCTTCTCAATTAAAAGTTATTTTCCCTATTGATGAGACAGAAAATATTCCAACGCCATTCAATCTTATAAATTATTCTACAGCACTTGTTCCTATCACGTACAGTTCTGATAATTATCAGTTCTTACAAAATGTAATTTATGATTATGATCAAGGTAATGGTGTAATCATTCGTATAAAGTATCAAACACTAAGAACATTTGCTGTTTGGTGTAATATTGATTTAGCACCGCTTGTTTGTGAGTTCAATGATTTGATTTATAAAGTAGAAAGTGGCAATTGCACAGATGCTAATTTAGCAGCACAGCAATTGAATTTAATCACTGGTAAGATGGCCCTTGTATTCATGGGTATTCAACAACCATTGATTGGCATTGATGTTCCGGCTGTTATTGAAGATATAAAACAAATTGGTGGATTTAATTGCAACTGTTGTACAGCACCTACAGGAATTATCCCAAATACGGCATCTATCATCGATGGATATTCATTCAGTGTAGTTCATACAGGTGGTGATGTGAATGGTAATGTAACTCAGGCAGGATCTAACATTCAAATCAATCTGCATGACGTAAGTTATGTGTTTGCAATTGGTGTTACTTCTCCGATGACTACAACAGCATTTGGTGTTTCTTCAGTAGTTGCAGGAGATGGGTTCACGAAAACTTATTACTTGAATGTCGATGGTCAGCAATTGGCTCTTGATATCCTTGCAAATATTGGTGACAATCCTGTTGCATTAAACGAACTTAAAACACTTGTTGGTGCGACTAATTTTGAATTAACGGTTGATGGTAAGTGTGTGTTTGATTCAAGTATCTCTTGTGATTATACTTATTTGCTATCAAATGTACCTGCGAGTGTAACATACTCTTTGTTGCAAAATATTATTGTGAATGGAATTGCACAGCCATTATCATTTGCATTGAATTTAACTAATTTATCTGCGTTTCAAACGTACTTAAATACATTAGGAATAGGAACATTTGTAGTCACTAATGTAGCAGGTGTAGTTCATGTAGTTTCTTCATCAAATACTTTCAAGCTTTCTGATTTAACATACTCAACAGCTTCAGTAAATTATATAGCTACACTTACTAAAGTTTGCACAGGCACAACACCGATTAGTGCTAACCAGGTGGTACAGAATATCATCAATTATTTATGTGGCCTTACGGATGCACAGGTAACTACTTCTCAAGAGTATGTGATATGCTATATCGATCCTATTACTAATGAAAAAACGGTAGCGAATATAAGCTCAGGAACAAAACTTACTGATTTTATATCTACGTTATTGGCGTTAGGTTGTCATACTATTGATTATGTAAAAACAATCGGTGGCGGTGGGTCTCCAACTTGCGATAGTACTAAAGCTTTATTCCCTACCAATACAAACGCTCTTTTAGAGTCTGATATAATCTTTGTAACCAAGGGTGGCACATGTTCTAGAATAAGTCCTATTGAACTAGGAACGGCAATACTTCAGCTAGGAATTTACAACAGTGATTTCTTATCTGCATTTTGTACTGCTGCTGCTATTTGTGCAGGATCTACAGATTGTCCTAGCTTGATTAATTTCGAGTATCATTACACAGGAACTAATTTGATTATAACGAAGGCTATATTCAATACAACACCTACAGCACCTCAAACAATCACGTTACTATATAAGATTTCTACTGATCCAACTTACACATTATTCTCTGCTACATTGGTAGTAAATACTGATGGAACTTTGGTTGCTCCGGCTGTTATTCCTATATCATCTGGAACTACCTATAATGTTCAGATGATTAATAACTGTTCAAGTCCTGTAGATGGAATCACTAAAACGATTTCTACTTCAGTAGTACCTACAGCAGGTTCCTATAAATTAGGAACTACTAACCCTGGAGTATGTACCGCAGGAACTGTAACTCTTTATAGTAACGGAGCATTTGCTATCGGTGATGTAATGTATACTGATATTGGATTAACAAACCCTGTGACAGGATATACATTCATTGTAAATACCGCAGACAATCATATTTACAACATTAATTCTACAACAGGATTGGTTGGATCTGATACAGGAAATGTGTGTGTGTCTTTAGGAGGTAGCTTCTTAATTGCATACGGCACAGGTGGTTCAGGCGGTGTAGGATCGGCTTGTTACAATTCAGCGTCTAACATTCATACAGTTAGTGTTTATTGGGCAATTCCAGATGGTCCGGGTCTTAACAATGGTCAAACATATTATAACTCTGATGGAAGTAAATTTAATGGAACAATTGAGTCTTATTGGGCTGATCAGAACATCTCGTTCCAATACGGTACAATTGATGTGAACGGTGTATTCCATTTCCACGGGGCTTGTGTATAAAATAAATAGAGATGATAGATGTATTCGATTTATATAATGACTTTAAGGGTCTGGTAAATACCTTCCAAGGAGGGTTTTACCAGCCCCAAAGTACCTTTATTCGTGCAGCCAATAATATTCATAAGGAATTGTGGATTAAGTGGACTAATGAGGCAGAGAAATCGCAGGAGGCAAGAGATAATCTCGCATGGGCTTTAAAGTCTGAAAATGTTATTGTAACGGCAGCGAATTCTTACTATGGCATTTTAAAGCCGCCAGTAGATTACGGACGATTTGCTTCAGCGAAAATATTGTGGGAGAAAAAAGATGATGAGGTAAAGTGTAAGCCGTCTATCAATGTGAATAAGGGTAAGTGTATTATTGGGAAGAGAAATAAAAATGGCATCATGATTAACACTTATGATACTACTATTTCTCAGGAAGAAATCACCGAAGCTTACTATGATAAATTAGAGGAATCTGATGTTGAATTAATTGATGAACAAAGGTGGTCTGCGTGTATAAAACATCTATCGAAAAGTCCTACTATTGAGAATCCAAAAATGCGGCAAATAAATCAAGGATGGAATGTAGCACCAAGACAAGTAAGTATGGTAATTTTAAATTATTATATTAATCCTGTTGATGCTAAATTTGCTTATGCAACAACACCTGGTGATGTGCAAACAGGAGCAGGTGATGAAATAGTTTACGATGCGAAAAATAGCACACAATTTCCTTGGCCTGACTCAGTGAAGAATGAATTTTTATGGAGATTGGGAGAGCGTTTTTCGTATTTTACACACGATCAGTTTTTAGCTCAAGTTATTAAAATAAAATAATCATGCCTTACCCATCACAGACGTTTAATAATTTTGATGACTTATTAGCGTATATAAATTCTTTATGGATTACTAATGGCAATCAGGAGATAACGGGGTTGATAGGCAATAATGTAGTGAATGGATTATTGACATTTATTCGTGAGTCTCCATTAAATTATCAGAAAGCAAAAGTTTCTAGTACAGCAATACATTTTGGAGCTACGCAGCCGGTGAATGTATTTTCAGGAACACCGCCAATTGATGTTTCGTTTGGAGACAATATTTATAACGAGTATACTTTTGTGAATGCAACAGGAGTAGATATTCCATTTATTGCAGGTCAGTCATTTTATGATGTTAACTTAAACAACATCACCTACATTCCATCTAATCAAATATTAAATATTAGTAAGGCTCAGAATGGTATGTGGATACAGACAAATAACTTTAATCCAGGTGCTGAAGTTTGGGAGCAAATTAATTTTGAGGTTGGAGTAAGTGGAATGAATCCTGGCGATATAACTTACACGATACCGTATCCAAAAATTAAAATAAATAGTGTAAAACCATTTGTAGATAGCGGAAGATTATATCCAAATGTATCGGATCAGTTTAGTTATTCGATAGTATATAATGCGAATAATGTAGTAATAACATTTTTAAATGATTCTGGTGCTGGTAACCAAGGAG
>Ga0209777_10008074_pt1 | contig 11577 bp, 7 predicted proteins | sample FrelakmetHBP12HB_FD_187147 | JGI IMG/M metagenome (GOLD analysis project Ga0209777, IMG submission 187147) | Freshwater lake sediment microbial communities from the University of Notre Dame, USA, for methane emissions studies -HBP12 HB (SPAdes)... | ecosystem: Environmental > Aquatic >...
AGTCGGGCGATACGGTACGGGTGAATGTGAGAATTATTGAAGGTCAGAAACAGCGAATACAGGCCTTCGAAGGTGTGGTCATCCGGAAAAAAAGAGGAGACTGCCGTTCCAGCTTTACGGTCAGGAAGGTGTCTTATGGTATCGGTGTAGAAAGAACATTTCCGCTGCACTCACCGGTCATTGACAGTATCGAAGTGGTGACGAGGGGCCGGGTGCGGCGTTCCCGCCTGTATTACCTGAGAGGCTTGAGAGGCAAGAAGGCAAGAATCCGGGAAAAGGGAAGAATATAAAACACTTTCCAACGAACCGTTTTGAACGGCAGGCCCGTCAAAGCGGCTATCAGTGCATCGCGGGCGTTGATGAGGCGGGCAGAGGGCCCCTGGCGGGTCCGGTCGTAGCTGCCGCCGTTGTTTTCCACCCGGATTATGAAAATAGTGAAATAAACGATTCAAAACAACTTTCCCCTCAAAAGAGGGAAAGATTATATGAGCTCATCAAGGGAGAAGCCCTCGCGATTGGAATTGGTGTGATCGAAGCATATGTCATTGATGACATGAATATCCTTCAGGCGTCGTTGATGGCCATGCGGGATGCCGTGCTGGAACTTTCCCTGCCGCCTGATTACCTTCTCATCGACGGACGCCACAAGATTCCCCTCATCATTCCCCAGGAAACCATTATCCAAGGCGACTCACGAAGTCTTTCCATTGCTGCCGCGTCCATCATTGCCAAAGTGTCACGGGACAGGATCATGGAAATCTACCACCGTCAGTTTCCCCAGTATAATTTTTTGAAAAATAAAGGTTACGGAACACGCGAGCATCGTCAAGCGATCCGGACATGCGGGTACTGTAAGATTCACCGACGCTCATTCAGGTTGAAAGAGTCGAATGATGCCCAGGGGCGGCTATTGTAGTCTGTAAGGGAAGTTTGTATCATGAAAAATGATTTGCCGCTTTTAAATGTATTTTTCGAGAGCTTTGAATTTTCCAAAATTTGGATAGGTTTCCTTTTTTTGCCAGACTTGTCAAAAAATCGGGGTTTGGTAGAAGATATTATCGGTAGATGTTGATCAACTTTTCCGTTATGGCGACACCATTCACCTCAAAGTGGTCGGTTATGGGAGCCGTTTCATGGCTGATCCGCCCGTTGCTCCGCGCCCGGGCAGACCTCTGGCTACATTTACACCGTACCGAGGATTCTACCCCCTCGGAACAGATTGAAGGCCATCTGCCGGAAAAGAGCATCCAGGATGTTTTTGACGATCCTTGTAAACCTTGCCCGGAATGCATGATTATGCAGGTGGCTTAACCCGAAGTACTGCTCCACGATGTAACGTTTTTTCGATATCCCTTTGTTCCGCTCTTTCTCATACTCGGTCAGCTTCGTTGACCTCGTGTCCTTTCTCATGATGCCGTCTTCGATGCCATTCATCTGGAGGAAACTTCTGTTCGGTTCACCATAATACCCCTTGTCGGCGTAGACTTTCTCAATAGGCTCTTCGGTATGGCAACTGGCGGCAACACAGTATGGAAGATGGGTGCTGTCGTGAACCGAGGCCGGCGTCAGATCCGTGGAAAGGACAAACCCGTGATTCGTATCCACGGAGGCGTGCTCCTTCAAACCATAATGAGGAATGTTGTTCTTGACCGTCCAGTCCGACTCCAGATCACGAGAGAACTTGAGAAGATTCCCGTTCTTGTCCAGCTTCCCTTCCGGGGTCTCTCTCTTCTCCCGTTGCTTTTTGATCTCCTCATTGCTGATGGGATGGCTGGCGGACTGAACCAGACGAGCGTCTATCGCCACTCCCTCGTTGATGGTCAAGCCCTTCCGGGAGAACTGCTGAAGCACAACGCTGTTGATCCGGTTCATCGCCTCTTTGGACAGACGGCCCAGGAAACGGGAAAAAGTGGAATGATCGGGTGAATGCTGATCGAAGGATAAACCTATGAACTTTTTGAAGGAGATCCGGTCGTTGATCTGGTTTTCCAGCTCAGGATCGGAATCGATCCGGTACCACTTCTGCAGGAGAAGTCCTTTCAAGAGCATCAGGGGCGAATAGGCGTCGGCGCCCTCGCGACCGGTTCCGACAGTATAATGCGACAGAAGAATCTCTTCCACCTGCGACCAGTTGATGACACTATTGATCTTCTCCAGTCTCTTGAGGCTGCGGTTATGTTCCATGGATCTCAGAAGCGATACTTCGGCGAAGGTCATGTTTTGATCGATTCTTTTGTATCCCATAGTTCCTCCGGTAAATTTGATGGTGGAAATATGGCACAGAAATGGTTATATGTCAAGTAATATCGGCTATTTATTATGATTTATCGTGAAGTTTTTCATGCAATTTATTGCGGAGTTACTCACCGGAAAAATCGATGCGGTTTCCCTCAGGGCATGGTGCCGATAAAGGTCATCGATGAATAATACGAAACAAAAAAACCGGGGTTATGCAAACGTCTCGAAATAAGGGCTCTGCATAACCGATGAAAAATGGTTCACAAGCGCGGTGGAGAAAGCCGTTGTTACATGATGGTTTGGGTTATGGCTTTACGCCCGTAACACCCACCCATGCATTATCCCATCTGTGAATACGGATGTTTTGGAACCCGGCTTTTTCAGCATAGGTTCTCAGTTCATCTCCAGATGAAGTCATACTGAGCTGAGAGGGTCTTGCTTCTGCAGCAATCGCGTAACCGGCCGAAAAGACTTCCCAGCCATGGTCGGAGATAATGTCCACATTATCAAAGAAACTACGCCCCCCGCTTTTTAACACACGAAAACTTTCCGCCACGTAGCGATAACGATCCCATTCGAGAAGGTGCATGAATACCACGGTGCAATACACAAAATCTACCGTCTGGTCTGGAATTTCCTTCAACCCCACGGTACTGAGTTCTTTCAGTTCTATATTATCGAGCCCTTTAAGTCTTTGGGCGGCGTAGGTCAGCATATTCCCAGAGATGTCCGTCCCGATCCATCGGGTGACTCTTTTGCTTAACACCTTCCCCACTCTCCCTACCCCGCAGCCGATTTCCAAGACCACATCCGTGGGCTTGATGCCGACATACTGCTCTAAAATATCCACCGTATGGTTGGCAGTGAGTTCAAATTGAGATTCATCTTCATATCCTGCAACAAACATCTTGGCGCCCGAATAATTTTGTGCAAGTTGATCCCATGTCTTCTTGTAATTCGAGCGATCTCCAAATCCAAACACATTAAAAAAATTCTTCATCCTGGTTCTTAAACCGTATGCCATTTCATGACCTCATATTTTTTATTGATTTGTTTCTTTCTATTTCCATCTCCGTCAAGGCATCATGACTTAAAGAAACAGTTCCCTGATGAGGCGTGATCTCACCGCTGTCCGGTCCGTCACCAGGGAGAAGTCTTCCCCATTCCGTGTAAGATTGGGGTTGTAATAGGGGTCATCTGTGATAAAATCTCCCCATCGTTCCCTCAAGATTTGCGCCTCTCTGGCATAGCGGCTTTGATGATCAGCCACTGTATCGGAACCTTGGCCGCTTAACTCATCATGGAAAAGACGGACATGCGAAAGAACGATATTTCTATATCCATTTTTTAAGAGACGTAAACAAAAATCCACATCATTGTACGCCATGGCCAAGTCTTCATCCAAACCTCCTGCATCGAGATAACGTTTTTTATCCACCATGAGGCAGGCGCCCGTGACGGCGGCATAATTGGCCGTAATCAGAAGACGACCAAAATAACCAACCCACTTTGCTGACCAGTGCCGATGACCGTGATTTGCCAGTCCGCTGACACCCAGGACTATACCCGCATGCTGGATGGTGGAATTCCGATAGAGGAGAAAAGCGCTCACAGCGCCAATGCTTTTCCGCTGTGCCTGCCCGGCCAGTTCCTCCAACCAGTCTGGTGTGATGACCTCCGTATCATCGTTGAGTAGACACACCAAATCCCCCCTAGCCTGACGGACACCCTCGTTGTTCAGTCGGGCGTAATTGAACGGTATATCCATGCGGATTATGCGGACGCGATCTTCTTCCGCAAATTTCCATCGATCGAACAAGGCCATAGTTTCGGTCTGTGAGCTCCCATTGTCAAGAATAACAACTTCGAAGGATCCATGCATTGTTTTTTCAAAGATGGATGCCAAACATTTATCCAGATAAAGACCATTGTCCCTGGTCGGGATGATGATGGATATCATGGGTCTTCCCTGAACAGGATAATGAACGCGATACTGGCCCGGCTGATGCGGAATAAGTTCCACCCAACCCCCTTCTTCACGCCGGTGCAGAGCCTCCTGAATCGCTTCCCTTGCCGCCAAGTAAGCATAGTTCTTCGAATCGGTCGATCTCGCTGTGGAACCCTGGGCAGTACGCCAATGATATAAGATCTTGGGGATGTGGTGGATATGAGATGTCTGCTCGGTCAATCGAAGCACAAGATCGTAATCCTGACTGCCTTCGAATCCGACCCTGAATCCGCCAATTATTCGGATCAATTCGGTCCGGTAAACACCCAGGTGCCCGGAATACATCTGTGAAAGAAACGTATCGGGCGACCAGTCCGGTTTGAAAAAAGGCATGTGTCTAAGGTTCTCTTCGGTAATTTTATCTTCATCGCTGTAGATCATATCCGCATCCGGGTGTGAATTGAGCAGAACCGCATTTTCGTAGAGGGCGTCGATGGTCATCTCATCGTCATGATCCAGCAGAGCAATGAATTCCCCCCGTGCAAGGTCCAGGGCCGAATTGGAGGATGCCGATATGTGACCATTTTTTTGGCGGAAGACGACACGAATCCGATTGTCCTTAACCAGGTACTCGTTCAAAAGATTTCGTATGTGTGGCTCTGTGGAGGCATCATCGGCAATGCAGAGTTCCCAGTAAGGGTACAATTGTGCGAGAACCGAATCCAGACATCGCCTCAGCCATCGTTCCTCAGTGTTATATACTGGTACAATCACGGAAAAAACCGGCTTGTACGCCATGTTGCGAATGTCTGAGGCAATATTTTCAAGATCCGACTGCGTTAACCGGTGATCTTGTATCCATTCTTCGTAAAAACTGTAAGGATAACGTCCTTCGGATAAGCCGAATTCCAGATAATGGACCAGTGGATTCATTCCCTTATCCACAACATCGGCATTCATTTTCAAATAATACACCGTATCAAAAAACGGATGTGGTTTGCGGCCCTCCCGCACGCCGGTTTCGAAATAATGGGCTAGCGGATTTTGACCGGCTGCTGTCACATCAGGGTTCTGCTCCAAGTAATAAGCCGTATTGAAAAAAGGATTGGGGTTGCGCCCTTCCCGGAAGCCATATTCAATGTAATGGACAAGGGGATTCAGGCCGGAGGCGGCTACATCGGCATTTACCTTCAGGTAATAATCTGTAATGAAAAGATGATTGGGATTTTTGCCTTGCCATGCTCCCCTCGACAGATAATGTGCCAGAGGATTCTGTCTGGTATCCGCCAATTCCGGAGTTTGCATCATATAGTAGGCAGTGTCAAATAGGGCATGGGGATTACGACCATCCAGAGCACCGTATCGCAAATAGTGGGCCAGGGGATTTAAGCCGGCTTCAACCACATCAGGGTTTCTTTCCAGATAGTAGGACGTATCGAAAAGAAGATTGGGGTCGAAACCGGCATTGACACCGGTCTCGATGTAATGCACCAGCGGATGCACACCGACCGTTGCCGCATCAGCATATCGTTTCCGATAATAAGTCGTATCGAAAAGGGGATTCGGGTCGCGTCCCTCCTGCCCACCCAAGGCTACATAATGTGCGAGGAAATCCATTCCTTCGTGAGTGATCTCCGGATTCTGCTCAACATAGAATGACGGATCAAAAAGTGACGACCGTTTGATCAGAAAATAATACCGAAAGAACTGGAATGGATCTCGAACGCGAAAATAAAAGATCCAGCGAATCAACTTGAGCGCCTCCAAGAGGAGGCCCAGCCGTTTCTTCAAGGCAAGATCGGTTTTCCTCATGGCCGCCATATCTCCCTGAGCCACTGTAAAGGTCTGGGCGGTATCTTGACGATCTCCGGATTTTTCATCAGATAATGAGCAGTATCGAAGAGAGAACTTGGGCTTCTCCCTTCTTTGGCGCCGTGGATCAGGTAATGCGCGAGCGGCTTCACTCCCGCCGCTGCAGCATCGGGGTATTCCATCAGGTAGAATTTCTCATCAAACAAACGGACCTCTTTATCGCCCGATAGGTCCGAATAAAATCAACCAGCCTGAAGGTCAGAAAGCTAAGCGCCCAGAATAGACCACGAGAAACCTTCCTGATGATTGGCAGCCAGCGTATCATGAAACTTTTTGTGTCTCCTTACGAAATAATTCCATGAACGTTCGCAGCGGTTTTGTTATGCGCCAGGAACGGGAATGGAAAATTGACTTTATCGCTTCATCCTGGACGTTCATCTTTATCTCACATTTTTTCAGAATCTCCTCATAAACCTCTCTACCTTTTTTCAGGTATTCGAAATCTATGATAAGTTTCTTAATTTTTCCCCAATCTTCCTGGATTTTGAATGTGATCTGGGGGTCTTCTACCCCAAAAAAGAATGTACTACCCTCTATAAATATTGCGTTGCTGTGTAACTCTATAACAGAAAAACATGTATCCCTCTTATTAAATACAAATATTTCTTTTATCTTCACTTTCACGAGATCGTTGAGCGGATCAAAGCGAAGTGTTTGAATGTTGGCGTACTCACTCAACTTGAAGTACATTTTCCCCTGTTTTGAGTTGAATTTCCTTTTAATGGATTGGCCCGAATGAAAACCGTTGCCCGTGTCTATAAAAAGTTCGACATACTCACGGGTATCCAGCTCCATATTCTGAACATGGAAAGCGCCTATTTTTTTATAGATTCCCTTTTTTGTCACGGACTCGATATCACGGTAATATTGAATGTATTTCTTGAAAGCATTATCTTGGGAAAAGGCTTTTAGGCTTATGGAAACCTTGGATTGTAAAGTCTGGTAATAAATTGGATCCTCAATGAGTTTTTTTACGGCATCGACGTATCTATCAGCCTTATTCACCTCATTAATGATTACACCGTTTTGGCCATCCACAATAAATTGTCTGACGCCCCCAGAGTCTGAAACAATCGCAACCGCACCGCACGCCATGGCTTCCAGGGGAAACAGGCCGAAACCTTCATGCAGGGAGGCATCAACAAAGATGTCGCTTTGCCGCAACAAATCGGAAAGGGCATGGCGACTCAACGGTCCTCTAATCGAATGTAAGCGGCTATCGGTTTCACCGAAAGCCACCTCGCCGAAACAGACGGCATGAATATCAATCTCACGATTCTCATCTCGGAGCAGATCTTTTATAACGTCCATGAGAACCCAATCACCTTTCTCCACGCTGCCCCGGAGAACCATTGTAATCGTTCTGGGGCGATTGAGTGTTTTCCTGCTTGGATCGGGATAAAAGACGGTATCGTCAAAACCATTCGGAATGACGTGTGAATCGACCCCGAAATTCGCTAGAAGCTTGTCATGGAGCCATTGAGATGTGACGATGAGATCATCGGCTATAGCATAGGTACTCTCTGCCTTTCCGTAATTGATCCCATTTTTGAATGCCACTTCATACCCTTGAACAAAATAAATCAGTGGTATGTTTTTCAAAGACGCAAAAAGACTGCATGTATAAACCGTATTCCAGGATGTGGCAACGATTGCCGCCGTTTGAATTGGCATGGTAAGAAAATCGTGGAGGGATTCATGGGTCAGATAGTTGAAAAGCATTTTATCGTAGAAAGGCAAGAAATCAGACCCCACCACGAGACCCGCCTTGATGTCTTTCAGGATCAGATGGTTTATAATATCGATCACTGTATGTACACCGCCGATGGTCTGGGATATGCCGGTCAAGTAATAAACCACATCATATTGGAGATGACACGCATTATTCTGCAGATATTCCTTAATGGTCTCATTCATGAAGGCGATAGGGTTGTTTTTTTCATACTGCTCGAAGAGGATCCGGTACTCGGCACCCCATTTTTCCATGAACAACTGATAGTGGTTCCGTCGCAGTAAATCAATCTCGGCATCATCGGCAAAACTGGCCTCCGACTTATGATAGACGTAAGTGTCGATCGCAATCCTTGCCTCAAACCCTTTATGCATAGCACGAAACTGATAGTCCGACTCCTCACCATATCCCTTGCCCCAGCAGAGATCAAAGAACCCTGTTTGTTCAAAGCAAGGCCTGGTGACTAACAGACAGCTGCCCACAATGGTACAGGCGGGAAAACTCATACGAGAAAAAAGCCTTTCTACAAGATGATTCATGTCGATAAAACTGTATCCGGGAACCATCTCTAGGGAGACGACTGGAGAATGATTCGCAATAGGGGATACAAGACCGACACTGTCCTGTCCCGTTGTGTGGGCTATCAACTTGGGAATGGTATCTTTCGTGATCAGGCAATCACTATTGAGTAGTAGAATATAGGGTGCCTTCGTCAGGGAGAGTCCTCGATTTATACTTTTGACAAATCCTTCATTCTTCTCATTTTTGACCAGAACGATATTGTTATAATTCCTCACCAGGTCATTCAATAGGTCTCCGGTAAAGGCATTGGACGCATCATCAATTAGAATGATCTTATTCAAGTAATCGTTGGGGGTCTGGGCAACTACACTCTGTACACACAGTTTTACCCATTCAGGTGCATTAAAGACAGGGATAATGACATCACATTTCATAACTTTTCCTCTTGGCTGAAGGACTTTAGTTTATTGATTGTCAAGTGCGGGACAATAGGTCCCTGATATATTTAAACGGAAAGAGGACCGTCTTTCCGATTTTCATGGAATAGCTGTTATGAAGCCGGGTGATTAGATCGTCTCTGATTTTAGTCTGCTCAGCAAGCGCATTTCTATCACTTACTAATTGCAGAATTTTTTCTTCATACTCTTGAATAAGTTGTTGATTTGTCGCATTTATATAGGGAATCAATGCGCTAAGCAAAACACGCTTTTTTAGATATTGACCCCGATAATAAAGGTGATTCCTCACGATATGACGCTGAAAATTTTCCTCAATCTTCGCATATTGATCACGCTCAGAAGCAGAAATTCCGTAACGGTTCATTAAATCTGCAAAAGGGAAAAAATTCTCCACATTGAATTCCCCGTATTTTACATAAAAAGTGGAAAGGCTTCTGAAAAAGACAAATGTCAAAGGAAAAGTAGCCGAGATGACCCATTCAGGATCAATGCAATAATAGTTGCCGTCTGCCGTCAAGAGGATATTATCCATAACAAGATCGAGAAAGGCATGGGGGAAATAAGCCCCTTCATTTTGAATAAAACTAAGATCTACCTCCCTAAAAAACAACTCATTTTCAGGTACTAGATGAAACTTACCAACAATCTTGAAAGCATTGAACAAAAGATGATGATACCGATCCGTCCCATATAGATACTGCAACCGATCGCCACGTTGGAATGTTTCAAAAAGCAATTTTTCCAGACTCTGGCCTTCAATGAACTCAAAAACGATTTGATGGTTCTTTTTTTCAATAATTCTTGGCTGTTTTATTCTGGTATCGAGAACATCCTCTGACATCCATCGATAGCCCTGATAAATCGCTTCAATATGGCTGTGCGCGTTCTCCGACAGTGCTCTCTTCACCACATATCGAGAAAGGCCTTCCTGAACGATAATCGTTTCTATCTGAAATTGGGGAAATCGATCCCGGTTATATTTTGCGTAGATTGTTTTCAAGCAATGGTCTCTTTGCGGCAATAACGAGAAAAGAATTTGCAAAAAAATCGTACAAACCGTTCCGAATCAAGCCGAGAAAAGTACGTTTCTCACTGAACAGGCTTATGCGGTCCCGGTCAAAATTGGGCGCTTCCATCAGGGTATGATGGATATCCGGCAGAAAGTAGTCACTGAAAACCTCGAGAGGTATCTTATAATCAGGATGGGGATAGTAGAAATGAATATGCTCGAAACCGCTCAAGGTGAGCAAATCTGTCAATTCTTTTTTACTAAAAGTTTCGTGAGATGTATCCTCGTTAGTATAACCCTGAATGCCTCCAAAGAACTCTGCCGAGTGATCTTCTCTGGCCCCGGCCCAGTATTTCAATCCATATTTATTTTCGATGGCAAGGATCAGCCGGCCACTTGAATTCAGTAAGCTGCAAACTTTATGCAACAAATAGTGGTATGGACGATTCGCCCGGATAAAACTTTTTGCATATTCAAGAACACCGACCAAAGTCACATAGTCAAAGGAGTCATCGAATGTCATGTCGTCGAAATTACCGACCAGAATCTCCAGGTTCCGGTTATCACGACACCTCTGTTCGATAATTTCTGATCGCTTGCGGGAAAGCTCGACGGCGACAACTTTCTTCAACTTTTCACAAAACATGCCTGTCAGGGCACCGCAACCGGCGCCGATCTCCAACAATGTTTCTCCCTTATCAAAGGGATACCAATCAAGCAGGTTCCGCCGCTCCGGAGACAGATGGTAAAGCATGGGCCAGCGGGTCTCCTCTGCCAGTATCTCGGTAAAATCATTATGGGTCCTTACAAGGCTCAGAATTTCCTCTTCGATATCACCGTCTGTGTATAAATCCTGACCTTTGTAAAATGCTTCATTCATCATTCGATCGGCCAATCTCTATATCCTTTCTATCTTTATATCACTTTTCATGTCATAGAGACCCACAAACTTTTTGTAAGAGATAACTTCAAAGCATAAGATATCATAAAGTCGCTGATAAACGACGAATTGGTCGCCCTGAAAACCAGTACAACCCAGGGAAAGCAGATACTGACCGGAGGCCATGTTCAGCCTCTGGGTAAATTCAATGACAACGGTCTCACCTTTGAGATATCTGATAGATACTGCATCTTCGTACAAGGAATTGGTTCCGGTAATTTCCACACCTTTAAGATCCTTGATGGTAAATGCGAAAATTGGGTTTTCTATATCTTCTTTAAACAGCACCTTCATCCAGACAGAACACTGCTCATCATTAAAAAGCATCTGTACCGGCACTCCGTTTCCATCGAAAACTCCGTAATCCACAATTTCCGCACGGCCATCACCGTAAATCGTTGCATCAGGATTCACAAGGCATTCATTCCTGACAAGGGCTGCCTCAGGCTGTTTTCTGACAATAGAATCCCTGTTTTTTCCGTGTTCATCTCCATTTTCATAGCAGTTCACCATCAATTTCTTATAGACATCAACTGCTGACTTGGCATCGGAATCGATGAGTTTCACTCCGCTATCGAGTACAATCCCCCGATGACAGTAACGGATGACGTTTTCCAAAGCGTGAGTCACGAAAAGAATGGTCTTTCCCATTTTCTGAAACTGATCAAACTTTTTATAACATTTTGTCTGGAAAAAGATATCCCCAACACTGAGCGCTTCATCAATAATCAGGATGTCCGGATCGACATTGGTGGCCATGGCAAAAGCCAAGCGAACGAACATGCCACTGGAGTATGTCTTGACGGGCTGGTTGATAAAATCGCCGATATCGGCAAAGGCCAGGATATCATCCACCTT
>Ga0209777_10008075_pt1 | contig 11577 bp, 10 predicted proteins | sample FrelakmetHBP12HB_FD_187147 | JGI IMG/M metagenome (GOLD analysis project Ga0209777, IMG submission 187147) | Freshwater lake sediment microbial communities from the University of Notre Dame, USA, for methane emissions studies -HBP12 HB (SPAdes)... | ecosystem: Environmental > Aquatic >...
CAACGGTGCAAACCTGGATTTCTGGACCGTGACTCCGTAATTGCGCACGTCCATCGGAAGCATCGGCTCGGCCTGATTCTGCCGTATCTGAGTGAGAACCTGATCTGTATTCGGATTGGTCGCGACATCAAAAGATACGATGAGCCTCATGATGCCGATGTTGGAGTTCAGGGAAAACATGTAATTCATGTTGTCCACACCGCTCAGCTGCTGCTCGATGGGTGTGGCGACCGACTGCTCCACCGTTAACGCGTCGGCGCCCACATACATGGTGTTAATCTGAATCTCCGGCGGTACTATTTCGGGGAATTGTGAGACCGGCAATTGCGCGAGCGCAACTAAGCCGATGATGACAAACATGATGGATATGACCATGGCAACGATAGGACGGTTAATAAAAAACTTCGCCACGCTGCTCTACCTCTTCTCCGCTTGGGATTGAGCCGGCAGCGTTGCCTCGGCCTTCTTCGCCTGATCGGTTGCCGACTGAGGTACGGATCCATAGGGGATCGGATTTACGATTATGCCCTCCCTGACCTTCTGCACGCCTTCTGCCACGACCCGCTCTCCGGCCTTCAGCCCTTCATCAATTACCCACATATCATCGACACGTTCAGCCACTTTGACGGGCCGTATCTCCACTTTGTTGTTTGCATCCACCACTGCAATCTGATAACTGCCCTGAAGCTCCATGACCGCCCGCTGGGGCACCAGCAATGCTTTTTTGATCTTGATCCTGGCGCGAATCTTGGCAAATTGCCCGGGGCGCAGAATATTACCGGGATTCTTGAAGATGGCTGCCACTCTGATGGTGCCTGTCTTCACATCCACTTGGCGGTCGGCAAGGGTGAACTTCCCTTTATAAGGATAGACACTTCCATCGGAGAGGATCATCTCCAGAGGGTTATCTTTAAAACCGTTCTGGCCTTTGCCCGTTGCTGTGAGATATTCCTGCTCGCCAACGGAGATATAGACCTTGATAGGGTCCACTGTGGAGACCGTCGTCAGTTCCTCTATCACACCAGGACCGACCAGGTTCCCGATCTGTGTCTTGGCGATGCCGGCGATGCCGTCAATAGGAGAAACGATCTTTGTGAAGTCCGTGTCCAGCCTCGCTTTCTCAACCACTGCCTCTGCAGAAATCACTGCGGCATGAGCTGCCTGTTCCTGCCCTATGGCATCGTCCAGATCTTTCTTGCTGACGGCATTCTGTGCCGCAAGCGGTATAATTCTGGTCAGATTCGCTTTGGCCGTCGACCACCGCGCTTTCTGCTCGCCCAGTTGCCCTTTAGCCTGATCAAGGGCAGCCTTAAAGGTGCGCGGGTCAATCTCGAAGAGGATCTGCCCCTTCTTGACGAAATCGCCTTCATGATAGTTCTGCTTGATGAGGTAGCCCTGAACCTGGGCACGGATCACGGCATTTACCATGCCGTCGGTAGTGCCGATCCATTCAGAATACATAGGGACGTCTTTCTGGACGACGGCTGAAACTTGCACGGTGGGTGGAGTTGGATTGTTGCTTTTTTGTTCTCTACTGCAGCCTGAAATAAAAAAAGAGATCGAACTCACGGCTATAACTACAAGAACACAGGCATGGCGTAATTTAAACTTTTTATCTTTCATCGACATAAAGAATTCCTCAATGCCTCTTCATCGGACTAAAAGATGTAATTTCAGAATTGATTGTGCAGGTTCCCATGGCATATTATCTAATTCATCAGAATCATTGGTAAGAGCCGTCTTTTGAGTGTGGGGAGTATATTTGAACGTGTTCTTATCTGTCAAGACAATTTGGCTACATGGCCTTTCGATACGTCTTAGGTATCTCCAATATTTTTTGTGTTTAGAATTCATTCTGTTGTCAACAAATAGAATTGTCCTATTTTGTAGCAAATGAATTGTCCACTTTTTGTACCTCTTGATTATGACGTGGAAATCTATGACGGTCGTACCCCTTTCCTTTTAATGACACAAGATATGATACATCACCGATGAAATTAATTACTTGACATTCAAACTAAATTTGTCTAGCGTTCAGAGCGTAAACAAGGTTGATATAAAATCTCATTCCTCTTTTGAGCACTATAAAGGTAGTCCATATCCTTATAAAAGATTTTCTACATTTCTGTGAAATGTAAAACGTTATTTTTGTAATGGCGGTCATACCTTTCCTAAACTATTTCTTATAAACATATTATTGTACAATTTAACTGTTTGCCTTTCTGAAAAAGTAGTAGTGAAAGGAATGATTAAAGGCGTCGATCCCCATCGGAAGGTAAATTATGTGAGTCTAAATTAAAAAATGTCAGGAAATTGTAAAATCCATATCTAACCAAGATCTTGGAGGAAAACTATGCGAAGCAAAATTTATTCATTAATTTTATGTGGTTTTTTTTTAGGCTTGCTGGTTTCCTGCGGTGGTGGCGGCGGTGATAACTCAAGTTTTTTGAACCCGCCCGGTACTCCCGGTGGACAAGGTAGTACTCAAACAGGCACGCAAATCTGGAGTACGGCACTATTCACAACGCCTATAATTCAACGTAAAAATCCTCTTTCAATTCAAATTGTCTCATCTCCTGCCGTAGCACCTGACGGAACGATTTATGTCGGGTCAACAGACAATGGCTTGTATGCTCTGAATCCAGATGGTACTGTAAAATGGCGATACGTGACAGGGGACTGGATCACTGCATCTCCTGCTATTGGCAGCGATGGGACGGTCTATGTCGGTTCTGCTGATCGCCAGCTTTATGCCATAAACCCGAACGGAACGCTTAAATGGGTTTATCCTACGAAGGTAATTTTTACTTCATCCCCCGCCTTGGGAACAGATGGGACTATTTATGCGGCGGGCACCGATCTTGACAAGACACTAGTATGCAATCCAACGCTTTCAGGACAGCTCAGCACCTTTTATGCGCTAAATCCGACAGGGACGTTGAAGTGGAGCATCACTCTTGTAGGAGCCGTGAACTCCTCACCTGTGATAGCCAGTGACGGCACGATCTATATTGGATCAGACATGGATCCTGTATTTGATAGGCCAGATACGTGCAATGTCTTAACAGGAGCATACCCTCCGAGCGATGCCAATCCCTCTTATCCAGTAAACGGTCATGTTTATGCGATAAATCCAAATGGTACTCTGAAATGGGTTCTTAAAGCGTTGGGCGGTGTGGATTCTTCCGCTGCCATTGCAGCTGACGGTACCATCTATATAGGATCAGACGCTCCTCTGTGGGCCTATGGGGCTGATACAGCGCATTTGATTCCTATCGGTTCACTAACCACCGGTTTTCTCTATTCGATAAATCCGAATGGGACTTTAAGATGGTTCACGGATTTGTTTGGTAATGTTAAATCCTCTCCTGCCATAGGTAGTGACGGAACGATTTACGTTGGGTCGGACAAAGAAGATGTGTTTGCCGTGAATACCGATGGCACAATCAAGTGGGTATTCCCGACTAAAGGACCGGTGAAATCATCCCCTGCTCTGGCCGCTGATGGGACAATCTACATAGGATCCAATGATGCCTATCTGTACGCCCTGAACCCTGATGGTACCTTGAAATTTAGTTTTATTCCCACGGATAAAAATGGCAATCCTATTCCTGAATCCGTAACTTCTTCACCTTCCATCAAAGCGAATGGTACCATTTACTTTGCTTCGGGAATTACTCCATCGGAGGGGTCGCCCTTTGTCGGTGCGACTACTTCCCCCGTGCTTTATGCTCTCGGGGGCAATAGCGCACTTGCCAAGACCGTTTGGACTAAGTTCCGCCGAGATCTGCCGAATACGGGCAGGCAATAGCGGGATGGAGATATATTAATGTTCATAAGGAGGAGTCGCTATGAAAAGAATTTATAAGCCTGTTCTTGTATTCTGTTTAGCAATATTCCTTGTTTTTACATCCGTGTCTGCAACACCAGCGAAAGAGGCTGGTCCGGTTTACGTTGGTGTCTTTGGGGGTTATGTCATTCCCCATGACCTTAAGTTAGAAGACGGTGGATCAGTAGACATCGGCGTAAAAAATAGTTGGGCCATTGGGGCCAAAGTAGGTTACATCTTCCCTCAGGCCAGATGGTTGGCCGCCGAGTTGGAGTATTTCTATCTGGCAAAGCAGGACTTAGATCAGTCGGGAGTGGACGGTGATTTCAGTGCACACAACGTGATGGCCAACATTTTGTGGAGGTATCCAGAGGGGAAGATCCATCCCTATTTGGGCGGGGGCATTGGCTGGTCGTGGGGCACGTTTAAAGCAAACTCTCCTGGCCGTTCAATAGATGAATCTGGAAATGGTTTCGCTTGGCAGATATTGGCTGGGCTAAATTTCGAAATAACGCCGAACTGGTCGGCCGATCTCGCTTATCGGTATATGGGGATTAAATACAATGATATGATTTCTGACCCCAGTGCAGACCTTACAAGCCTAAACCACATGATTTTACTTGGCATCAATTATCACTTCTTCTAAAAGAACACCATGTGAATTCATCTGGAAAAGGAGAGCCTTTAAGGCCCTCCTTTTCTATTCTTGCTAGGTAGCGACACATATTTACTGCGATGGGTCTGAACAGGTTCCCAGCCCTGCCAACTCCACGATCCCACCCAATCCAATGTTTCTACTGTTTCTTTCAGCCTTTTTTATCCATTTTAATTAAAAATATTAATCAGACTGATCCTAAACAATTGTCACTTTGTGGGTGTAACCCTTTGAGAAAACCTAATTTGGTATTATTTGCCATATTGATTTTGACTCTTGCATTTTATACTATCGATGCCGATAATATGAAACCTCTGAAAATCTACATGTAATATCATTGCAAGGAGGGGTCTAAATGACATAAAGGTATATTCAAGACGACAAAGTGGAAATATTTCAAAGCTCTCGATGTTTTTGATACGGGACTCATGTAAACTGTGTGGGAACTTATTACAATCTTCGCTTCTTCTTTTATCATTGCCTTTTCCGGCGCCATGATGCCAGGGCCTTTGCTCACGGCAACAATTAGTGAAAGCTCGCGAAAGGGCTTCATTGCCGGACCTTTGCTTATCGCAGGTCATGGCATCCTGGAGATCATCCTCCTTGCCGCGCTTGATGAGTGGACAATTGACTCCCTGATTTCATGGTATTCTATTATTCAGATAATCGCTTGACAGGCGATTATCTTATATATAAAGTACAATCATGAAAAAGGGATTGGGAGAAATCGAACGACTCTTGTTCGCATATGTACAGATGCGTGGGCAGACCACTGTGCGGACGGGCGAGTTGGTTGGTCCGCTTCAATTGACAGCGCCCCGGGAGCGCAATCTGTTAAGTCGGCTATCCAAAGCAGGATGGATCGTTCGCGTCTGGCGCGGTCTTTATCTCGTCCCGCGTAAGCTGCCACTGGGTGGGAAGTGGAGTCCCGATGAAATTCTTGCGTTGAATACGCTGATGGAAGACAGGGAAGGGCGCTACCAGATTTGCGGACCAAATGCCTTCAACCGTTACGGCTTCGATGAGCAAGTGCCGAACAGGGTCTATGCATACAACAACCGGCTCTCCGGTGAACGGACCATTGGGGCAGTCGCCCTAACGCTGATCAAGGTAGCCGACGAACGGCTTGGCGATACGGAGAAAGTGCAGACAGCGGAAGGACGGATAGCCGTGTACGGTTCACGAGTGCGGACGCTGGTGGATGCAGTGTACGACTGGTCCCGGTTCAACAGCCTGCCGAGGGCGTACGGGTGGATCCGGAACGAATTGGCCACGAGTCGTGTCACTGCGGCAGAGCTCGTGACAGTCACCCTGCGCTACGGAGATAAGGGCACTACCCGGCGGATTGGCGCGCTGCTGGAGATGCAAGGAGCAGAGACGAGACTGTTGAGGAAGCTGGAGAAAGTTCTAAAACCGTCTACCGCTATGATTCCGTGGATTCCCACAAGACCGAAGAGAGGAAAGATCAGCCGTCGCTGGGGGGTTGTCCTGAATGAGCAGGCATGATATTTCATCAGTCATACGTTTGCACGAAGATACCGTCCTGTTTCGGGAGGCCGTAAACTTCACGGCCGCCCAGACTCTGTTTCTCCCTCGGCTAATTGAGAAAGATTACTACTGTACTGTCTTGCTGGACCATCTGGCAACAGCGGATAGTCGTCTTGTGTTCAAAGGCGGGACATGCCTGGCAAAGGTCCATGCCGGATTTTACCGCCTCAGTGAGGATCTGGACTTCGTAATCCCGACTCCCTTCGAAGCCTCCCGCTCTTTACGGCGCACTCTGGCAGCGGGATTCAAGAAGGCTGTGGTTAAGCTTCCCACCATGGTGGGCTCATTCCGAGTACTCGAATCACCTGCCGGGGCGAACAACTCCACACAATATGTCGCCGTGGTCGGCTACAGATCACTAATCAGCAAGCAGGAAGAGATTATCAAGATCGAATTGGGGTTACGCGAACCCCTTCTGACTCAGATACTTACTACCAGCGAGGCACGGACGATCCTTCTCGATCCCATATCGGGCGAACCGATGGTCAGAGCTCTTACTGTACCGTGTATTTCCCGGAGTGAGGCAATGGCCGAGAAGCTGCGGGCAGCCTTATCGAGACGTGAGGTCGCCATCCGGGATTTCTTCGACATAGTCTATGCTGTGCGAAATTTCGGGTTTAATCCCCTCGAAGCAACTATAATAGAAATGGTTCGACAAAAGCTCGCTGTACCGGGCAACGAGCCGGTAGATGTATCTCCGGATCGGTTAGCGTCACTTCGACAGCAGCTCGATTCCCAGTTGAAACCTGTATTGCGCGTGGATGATTTCATAGCATTTGATTTGGATCGAGCCTTCAGGATAGTGTCCGACGTGGCGACCTTGATTGGGATTGAACAACCATGATTACCGATATCAATAGCGAAGATCGGTTGGTTCAAGAAACGTTTGCCGACCATCTGCATGATCATCTCAGATGGGTAAGTATCTATGCATATAACGCGGAGACCTTCGGCTCCGAAGGGAATGATATAATAAGTGTGAATGTTTCAAAGCTCGCAATGTTTCTTGATATGGGACTCATGTAAACTGTGTGGGAACTTATTACAATCTTCGCTTCTTCTTTTATCATTGCCTTTTCCGGCGCCATGATGCCGGGGCCTTTGCTCACGGCAACAATTAGTGAGAGCTCGCGAAGGGGCTTCATTGCCGGACCTTTGCTTATCGCAGGTCATGGCATTCTAGAGATTGTGCTGCTTGTCGCGCTAGTGTTGGGATTGGCCCCGTTTCTTCAGCGTAACGACGTCTTTGCCGCGGTTGCCATAGCCGGTAGTGTTATCCTGCTCTGGCTGGCTTTGGGCATGTTTCGTGTTCTGCCGAAGTTGACCCTATCATTAAATCCGGGCAAGACAAAAAGCGGCTCTCTGGTAAAGAATGGGGCGATTCTGAGCATAGCTAATCCCTACTGGATTGTCTGGTGGGCAACAATAGGGTTTGGCTATGTCATTTATAGCTGGAGTTTCGGGATAGCAGGCATAGCATTTTTTTTCACAGGACATATTCTGGCGGATTTTGTCTGGTATTCTGCTGTCTCTTCAGCAGTGGGGAAGGGCAGGCATCTTTTCACTGATGGTTTTTATAGATGGGTTATTGGAACATGCGCAGTTGTACTAATACTTTTTGCATGTTATTTCTTCTATGCCGGTGTGCAGAAAATAATTGCTTGAGAGATTGATAGAGGAGAAAAACCTGAATGACAAAGAAGACGCAAAAAACCGACCTTGATGGGCTGACTTTACTTAGACGGGATGCCAAACCCATAAAGAAGCTGGAAACCTTTCCCAACCATCATACTCAGAGGGATTACGTCGTGACACTAAAGACTGATGAGTTTACATGCGTCTGTCCGGCGACGGGGCAGCCGGATTTTGCCAGGCTGACCATTCAGTACATACCTGACAAGAGGATTGTCGAATCCAAGTCTCTGAAATTATATCTCTGGTCTTACCGTGATGAAGGGGTGTTCCATGAGCATGTGGCCAATGTGATTCTCGACGATCTGGTTTTAGTGCTGAGTCCCCGGTGGTGCAAGGTGACTGCTGATTTTGCCGTCCGCGGCGGCATTTCCATTACTATAGAAGCGGAGTACAAAAAGTAATTTAGTTGGCATGCGGATGCCCATAATAAGGCGCTGGGATCATTGCCGAAATGCGGTCTAGAATGATATTGACATACGGGATTGCCGTAACTATATTGCATTACAGGAAGATCTTACAGGAAGAAAAGAATGTCAAAACTTACGCCTAAAACAAAAAAGGTAGATAAACTGAAATTAGTCGCCGGTGAGAAGTCTCATCAGGATCTGCATAATTGTGATTTTTGTGAATTGGAAGATATTATTGAATCATCCCACGACGGTCTTTTCATAACCGACGGGCAGGGAGTTATCCTGAGGGTAAATAGTGCATGGGAGCGTATTGCCGGAATTCAGAGGGAATTCGCCATCGGAAAGTGCGCTAAGGACCTCGTACATCAGAAATGGTACACGGAATCTGCAGCAATGGCAGCTATCACGGGAAGACAAAAAGTTACCATCATGCTCGAGATGCTCAGAGGGGAGAAGGTCGGTCAGAAAATAATGGCGACGGCCATACCCATATGGGGTGAGGATGGTGAAATCAGACGGGTTGTCGCCAATATCAGAGACATAACGGAAATACTCTATTTGAAGCAGTTACTGGAAAAGACGCAGCGGCTGAATGAATTATATGCTGCTGAACTTGAGCAGATGAAGAACGTTGATGTGGTGGCTCGCAGCGAATCGACGAAACGAATAATGGAAATCGTGGCTCGCGTTGCCAGTTTTGATGTGTCTGTTTTGATTACCGGCGAATCGGGCGTCGGCAAGGAAGTGATTGCAAATGCCATACACCAGCAAAGCCAGCGCTCAAAGGGCCCTCTCATCAAGGTGAACTCCGGAGCAATCCCTGAAACGCTCCTTGAATCCGAACTGTTCGGGTACGATTACGGCGCCTTTACGGGTGCAAGAAAACAGGGGAAACCCGGCATGTTTGAGCTCGCAAATGAGGGTACCTTGTTTTTGGATGAAATTGGCGATATCCCATATAGTCTCCAGGGAAAGCTCTTGAGGTCCCTGCAGGATCGTGAAATCATGCGGATTGGCAGCGTAAAGCCCACTGCCATCGACGTGCGCATTGTTGCCGCGACCAACAAGAATCTTGAAGAAATGGTAAAAAAAGGCACTTTTCGCGATGATCTCTATTATCGCCTTAACGTCGTTGCGATTGATATTCCTCCGTTGCGTGAGCGCAAAGAGGACATACCTATATTCGTCTTGCATTTTCTGGAAAAGATGAACAAGAAACATCAATACAATAAGCGTATTTCACCGGAGGTTATTGATGTTCTAATGCTCTACTCCTGGCCCGGCAATGTGCGGGAATTGGAAAACGTAATAGAGAGGATGATCATCATGACGGAGGGTGATGAAATAACCGTAAAGCATCTGCCGATTCAGATCAAGAGCCAGATCGCTCCTGAGGCAATTAACATCATCGGGGACAGCAGCTTTAAAACAACAATTGAGCAGACGGAGAAGCAGCTCCTTAAACAGGCCCTCCAGAATCACAAGAGTACGAGAGAGATCGCCAGGGTAATGAAAATCAATCAATCGACAGTCGTGCGCAAACTGAAGAAATATAACCTCTGTCCATCCCCGGATAACGAACCGCAGAACTGATTATTGATCCCTCAGACTTGCGGACCAATCTCAATTTTAATTTGCAGAACAGGCGGAAATTCTCTTGCATGAATTTATAGAGATATATGTATCTTCTGGCGCCCACACGGCCTGATGTAAAGAGGCATCCACTACGAATGCCCAAGCCGCTTGATGATTCGCTGGGCATGGCGGATATGAATTTCCGTGTGAAAAGTTTTTTTCAGATAAGTGACCAGGGCGTTGCCGTCCCATCGGTCACTGGGAATTCCAACCTTGCGCGGCGAATTCGCTAAAACCTCCCCGAGTTTTCCCATGACCTCTCTGTTAATGCGAGGTGGCCGGCCTACGCGCTGTCGGTCAAGTACTGCCTCTGCTCCCTCCATGTTTGCCCTCTGAATCCATTTCACTACTGTCCAGCGGGTAAGGCCGAAAAGCTCCGCTGCATGGGAAGATTTCCAGCCGGTCAGAATGAGGAGCAGCACGGCTATTCGTATGCCGATCCAGGCCCCCGGCGTCCGATCGGCTAAACGGAGCAGGGCCTTTCTTGTTAGACCCGGATGATCGAGCGTCAATGCCTTCATCTCTTTCCTCCTCATTGCCTTTTAGGGGCAGCATATCAGGGACTTTCTGCGATGTCTACTTATATATGTCGTTTACGATTTTGATCATTGCCTTTGTTTTGAAAACACAAGCGGATGTTTGTTGGAGGTGTCAGGGACGTACAGGGAGAATCGAGTATGAGTTGTTTGCTTCTTAAAATTAAGGGGGAGACAGGTCATCCCCGTCTCCCCCGAATTTCATAACATGAACCTATGCCCGAAAATGATTAAGACCACCCGGCACGGGTTACCTTAGAATACTGCCGCCAATGACCATGCGCATTGCCTCGCTTGTGCCCTCGTAGATCTGCGTAATTTTCGCGTCTCGCATCAGGCGCTCCACAGGATACTCGCGGCTGTACCCGTAGCCGCCAAATACCTGGACGGCGTCGGTCGTAACAGACATAGCGACATCGGAAGCAAACAGCTTAGCCATAGCCGCCTCCTTGGAATAAGGCAGATCATTGGATTTGTTGAAAGCAGCTCGATACGTCATGAGACGGGCTGCCTCAATTTTTGTTGCCATGTTGGCGAGCATAAAGCTAATGCCCTGCTGGGTCGCTATGGGTTTGCCGAACTGAACACGCTGTTTCGCATATTTGATTGCGTGATCCAGAGCGCCCTGGGCAATGCCGACCGCCTGGGCAGCTATACCGATGCGGCCGCCATCCAAAGTCGTCATGGCAATTCTAAACCCATCGCCCTCTTTGCCTAAGATGTTGGAGGCGGGCGTTTTTGCGTTGACCATGATGACTTCGCGCTGTACGGCTGCGCGAATACCCATTTTGGTTTCTTTCTTGCCGAAGCTCAAGCCCGGTGAACCTTTCTCGAGAATAAATGCGCTCATACCCTTAAGGCCGGCCTCTTTATTTGTTTTGGTAAAGACAACCTCTACCTCAGCCTCTCCACCGTTCGTGTTGAAGACCTTGGTCCCGGTGATAAGATATGAATCTCCTTCTTTGACGGCAACTGTTGAGGCGTTGCCTACGTCTGTGCCTGCATTGGGTTCCGTTAGGCCGAACGCGCCTAACTTTATGCCCTGGGCGAGCGGCACGAGGTATTTCTGTTTCTGCTCCTCCGTGCCGTATTTGTAGATCGGCCATGAACAGAGCGAAGTGTGCACCGACATACCGATGGATGTTGACGCGTCTATGCGTGAAATTTCCTCAATTGCAATGGCATAAGCGATGAAGTCCATACCGCCTCCACCATACTTTTCGGGATACGGCAGACCCATGAGGCCCAATTTACCCATTTCATCAAATA
>Ga0209777_10008076_pt1 | contig 11575 bp, 5 predicted proteins | sample FrelakmetHBP12HB_FD_187147 | JGI IMG/M metagenome (GOLD analysis project Ga0209777, IMG submission 187147) | Freshwater lake sediment microbial communities from the University of Notre Dame, USA, for methane emissions studies -HBP12 HB (SPAdes)... | ecosystem: Environmental > Aquatic >...
CCGATCTGGAGGACGTGCCTCGGCTCGAATCCTCCCTGCTCGCAGTTGTTGCGGAACTCCGCCGCTTCTTCCGGAGCGAGAGGCTTTCCCCGCCATTGGAGCTGATTTTTCACGAAAAGGCCGAAGGCCTTGGCCCCGATCTCGGAGGCCCTCTGAGGGGCCGTCTGGACGCCCCCCTCGGTGCTCACGTGTGCTCCCACCCTCATCAACTGAACCTCCTTTGTGTTCTTTGTGTCTTTGTCGTGAACTCCTTAGGAACTCACATTATTGCAGGCCTCATCGAAAAGAACGCGTCCGAGAGCTTCGGAAGCGAGGGCGCACCCGAAAGCCGCGCAGAGGCCGACGGGAGCGGCCCACTCCGAAAAAGCCGCCACGGCGCACGCCAGCGTGGCCATCCCCGCCAGGATCATCCGGGCTATGAGCATGCTCCGCCGGCCGTCCAGGACGTGGTCCGCGGCCACCTGGGTCTCTGGGGGGCCATCCGTGAGGCCTTTGATCCAGACGAAGGCGATGAGAGTCTGGGCCAAAAGGAACCCAAGAGCGGTCAGGGCCGCGTAGCCGAGCGCCGCCCAGAGGAGGTCCGGCGGCGCTGGCCCGAAAGCGAGCCCCACGCCGGCGGCCAGGACTCCTACCAGAAGCGTCGTGGTAAAGAAAGTCGCCCGGGTGATCCAGCGGTTCCACGGGGGGGCCGCCCGGAGCCTGTAGGCTTCCGCCATACTCCAGATGGCGAGGGCGCCCAAGAGGGCGGCGATCCCGTCGGCCGCGCCTGCTAGCAAGGGAATACCGAGAGGGAAAAACTTGATGGGCGCTGTCGCGCAGGCAAAGATGAGAAACAAGAACGCGAAGAGAAATTCGCGGCCCGGCCATGGCCTGCGGAGGTTCGACGGCGTGCGCGCCGATCTCTTGGAGTGCCACAGCGCGGCAAGAGAGAGCGCCAGGCCCAGGAGCGCCGAAGCCAGGATACCGATGAGGACGGGGAAGGCCCACGCATCCGCCCGAGGCCAGCCAACACTGCCGGCGGCCCAGAACCGCACGGCGACGATGGCCCAGAAAGCCCCTACGGCGCCTTGCGTGAAGAGCGCAACAACCGCACGCGCGAACCCTCTCACCCTTGCATTCTCCCGGCCTCGAAAGCCAAAATCCCCTTTCGGGACTATTTAATCTAATACGTCCGGACCATTAAGGGAACTGAAGGCAGGCCCGACTCGCCTCGTGCTCAAGTCCCATCCCACTGAAAACCGCCTCGGGTTCGAGAGCATCGGGCACGTGTTAGACTCGTCCCGATGATGACGGCGGCTGATCTAACGGCGCACGAGATGGAGCGTTTGGCCCTGGAGGCTGCGCGTTCGGGCGCTTTGATTCTTACGCCCACATCGAGGCTCGCGAAGCGCTACCGGCACGCCTTTCGAATGAACGCCGCCGGCGCCGACGGGGCGTCCGTGTGGACGAGCCCCGAGATCATGAGCCTGAGGCGCTGGATCAAGGCCTCCTTCGATGCGCTGTGGGAACAGGCGGCCCTGGCGGGAGGCGCCCAACTGCTCAGGCTTTGGGCCGATGCCGTCGAGGAGGCGGCCCGCAAGGACGGCGCCTCTCCGCCGGAGGGCCTGCGTCCTTCTCCGGCGCTCTGCTCCCGGCTCCAGGACACATATGCCCGGGTTCGGGAGCACGGTGTTGTGGAACCGGACTCCGGCGGCGGCGAGATGGCCGAGTGGCGCGCTAAAGTGGAGCGCCGCTTCGAACGCCTGGCTCGCGCGAAGAGCCTCCTGTCGTGGCACGAAGCGGCGGAAACGGTACGAAGGGCCCTCTTAGACGGGCGCGTGCCCGTTCCGAAGAAGGCCCTCGTCATTTTGAGCGAACAGGCCGTACCCAAGCCTCTCCAGGCGTTTCTGGACGCCCTCTCCACTCGGTGCGAACTGGCGGTCCTTCAACTTGGCCGGTCCGCGAGGCCGCCCGTGCCGAAGCCGCCGTGCCAGGTCTTCGCGACGCCCGAGCAGGAGTGCCGTCACGCGTGCTCGCAAGCCCTGCGGCTCTGGAGCGAAACCGGAGGGCGCGCCAGCCTCGCCATCGTTCCTTTGGACGAAGGCTATTTCCCCATCGTGGAGCGCAGCTTGGACGAACTCGCGGACCGACAGCCGCGGAGCGGGGCAAATCTGGCGCGCTTCAGTGTGGCCTGGGGCACGCCCCTGCCTGCCCACCCGCTCTTTCAGGCGGCGCTCGCCCCCCTGAGGCTCGGCACATCAGAGAACCCGCCTTCCGCGGTGGCCTCCCTTCTCCGCTCGCCCTACACCGATCCTGACCGTTTCCCGAATCTGGAGGCGTTTCTCTCCGTGCATTTCTGGGAGAAGGACGAGCGAATCGGCGCGGAATCCGCCGTGGCCGCCATCGCCAGGTACGAGCCGTCTCTCGCGCCGCTCAAGGATTTCGTTCGTTCCAGGCCCGCCGCCCTGTCCGAGTGGGTCCGTCGCTTGCGCGCCATCTGGAAGGCGCTGGGATTCCCGTGGAGGGGCGGGAGGGAGGCCGTGCGCCAGCAGGATGCAACAGCCGAGGCCCAGCTCACGGAAGCTCTCGCGGCTCTCGAAGAGCACTGTGGCGGCGTGAAAGCGGACGCTGCTGGAGCCTTTGCTTGGATCCTGGCTCTCTGCGAGGGCCAGCGCGTCGCCGGTTCCACGGGGGCCGCAGCGGGGATCCAGGTCCTGGGCCCCTCCGAGGCTTTCGGCCTGCCCTTCGACGCGGTCTGGGTCGTGGGCGCCCACGGCGCCGTCCTGCCTTCCGCCCGTCCGGCGGAGCCGTTGCTCTCGCCTTCGGAATCCCTCGAGCTCGCGGGCGGAGACCTTCAGCAGCGGGCCTGGGAGGACGCAAGCCTTCGCCTGGACCACCTCCTCGCCTTGTGCGAGGACCCTTCCCGCATCGTCTTCACGCGGGCCAAGTCGGAACCCGAAGGTGAACGTCCCTATATCGCGAGCCCCCTGCTCGAAGACTCCTCTGCTCCCCGCGGCGATGCTCTCGTTTTCGACGTGTGGGGCGCAGAACGGGATCTCTGGCTCGGCGCGCCGTGGCTCCGTGGAGCGGCGGAGGGCCTCGCCGCGCCTCAGACTCCGGTCCAGCCGCAGCCGGACGCCGTCCCACTGGCCCTCGAGTCGCCTATGGCCGTGACGGCCCTCGGCACTCTCCTCAAGTGCCCATTCCAGTATTTCGCCTCGCGCGAGCTCGGCCTCCGGCCTTTCCCGGAGCCAGAAGAGGGCGTCCCGCCCAAGCAGAAAGGCATCCTCGTCCACGAGATCCTCGGGAGCTTCACGAAGCGTCTCCAAAAGGAGGTTCCAGAGTGGCCCGAGGATGGAGGTGAAGCGTGGGATCTTCTCAAGCGCATCGCCTCCGAAAAGCTGGATAGAGAGAAGGGCGCCCACTGGAACGCCGAGCGCACGCGCCTCCTGGGCGAGGATGAAGACGGCACCGCGGGGATTTTCAGAGCTTGGCTCGAAGCCGAGAGGGAGTGGGCCCGGAAGGGCTGGCGCCACGAACCCTCCTCCGAAAAGGGTGAGCGTCCTTTCAAGGGCCTCAGGGTGGAGGGAACTTGCATAGAGCTCGAAGGGCGCGCGGACCGCGTAGACGCCAACGAATCCGAAGGGGCCAAGGCCGTCTGGGACTACAAGACGGGTGACCCGCCCGGCGCGGGCCAGGTCTTGAGGGACATGACAGAGGCTCAGATCCCGGCCTACGTGTTGGCCCTGCGGAGCGGGCGCCTCCACGCGGATTCCGAAGGGGCGCCGTCGCCGTGGGCCGGCCCCGTGAGGGCCGGCTACATCTCACTCAAGAAAGCCGCCCAGATCAAGTTGGCCCCTCTTGATCTCGAGAAACAGGACGGGGGCACCGGTGCGTTCCTCGCGCGCTGGCAGGCGCACGTGGCTGCGCGGCTCCAAGATCCCCTACGCGGCCTGTACGCCGCCGACCCTCGCCTCGCCGCCTCCCACCCCAACCAGCGCGGCACGGCCTGCGAGCACTGCGGCTTTGCGGCCTTGTGCGGTTACTTCGATGCGCCAAGGCCCGAGGCCGAAGAGGATGGCGACACATGAGGGCCCCCGACTACGCGGCCAGGGAGCGGGCACTGGATCCTCGCTCGAGTTTCATCGTGACGGCGCCGGCGGGTTCCGGAAAGACGGCCCTCTTGGCGGCCCGCTATTTCGAGCTTCTCGCGCACGGCGGTCCGGACGGCGGCCCGTGCCACCCCAGGCGCATCCTCGCCGTGACCTTCACGGACAAGGCCGCCGTGGAGATGCGGGAGCGCATCGCCCTCTGGCTGCGCAGGGCCAAGGACGAGGCCTACGAGCCAGGGACATCGGACTGGGACCGCCAGCTCCTCACCCTAGCGCGATCGGCTCTGAAGGCCTTTGGCGAAAACCCAGCAACGCTCGAGAACCCAGCTTCACTGCGGATGAGCACTTTTCACAGTCTCTGCGCCTCCATCGCCGGCCGCTGGCCCGCCCAGGCCGAGGTGCCGCCGGGCGCGGCCGTTCTGCCCGACCAGAGGCAGGAGGAGTTCATCCGCGGCGCCGTTCGGGAGGCCGTGGACGAGGCCGCTTCCCGGCATCAAGAAGACTCTCTCAGGCGCGCCCTCGAGGGGAGGCTCGCCGCCCTCAACGGAAACGTGCCCGACCTTTCGCAGAAGCTCGTTGCCCTCCTCAAGGGCCGCCACAGGCTCGGAGACGCCTGGGCTTTTCTCGAACGGGGCGATCTGGCCGGGGCCGAGCGGGCTATCATAGGGCGCCTCACGGAACACGTGAAAGCCGCGCTGGGACCCGCGCGGGAGCATTTCCTACGCAATGCCGCCGCGTGGAGAAACCTTTCGGAGGCCCTTGCGGCCAACCCAGACGCCAAAGCCAAGCGCCTGCCCGAAGAGATCCCGGAATGCGGTCCGAACTGTGTGGCCGAATGGGTCCTCATCGCGGGCGTCTTCCTCTCTCAAGGGAACGTCCGGAAGCAGTTCCAATCCAGGTGGGGCTACCCGAAGCAGTTCCCGGCAAGTTGCCAGAATTTCATAAGATCGTGCCCGCCCGAGGCCGCCGAAGCCCTGGCGCGCTTTCAAGGGCTCGACCTCGACGAAGCGGACCCGGCCGGCCTGGCCTCCCTATTCAGCTACCTGCAACTGGCCGCTTCGGCCATGGAGAAGCTCAAACCCAGGATCCCCGGCGAGGGCCTCGACTACCTCGAACTGGAGAGCGCGGCCCTCAGGGCCCTCGAAAAGTTCGACAGGCCCAGCGAGGGTCTCATCTTCTTCCACGAGACGCTCCGTCATGTGCTCGTGGACGAAGCCCAGGACCTGAACCCGGAGCAGGCCCGCCTGCTGGGCCGACTTCTGGAGGGCTGGGAGCCCGACGAGTCCGAGCGCCCGCGCACGATCTTCGTCGTTGGGGACCCCAAGCAGTCCATCTACCGGTTCAGGGGCTCCGAGGTGTCCCTCTTCACGCGCATGATCACCGACGGGATCCCCAGGCCCGGCGAAGGCCCCTTCAGGTTCCTGACGGTGGGCGGCGGGAGCGGCATCGTTCGCCTCGCGGCCAACTTCCGCTCTCACCCGGCGGTGGTGCACTTTTGCAACGGCCTTTTCGAGCCGATTCTCAGCCTTCAACCGCGGGACGACTGGGACGAGGTGGCTTTCGAGGCAAGCGCCCCCGGCCTGCCCGCCACCCCCGAATACCCATCCATTCGCCTGGCCCTCTTCCCGAAGGATCAGGAAGACGGCGAGGGACCGGCGCGCCTGGCGGAGGCCCGGTGGCTGGCCTTCGAGGTGGACCGGCTCAGGAGGGAGCGCCCCGGCGAGAGCGTGGCCATCCTCATCCCGCGGCGCACCAAGCTCGGCGTCCTCGCGGCCGCCTTCGCGGAGGCCGGAGTCCCCGTCCGGATGCTGGAGGGTGAAGCGCTCCAGCAAAAGCCCGAGGTCCTGCATCTGCACACCCTGTTCAGAGCGCTGGCGTCCCCTTGCGACGACGTGGCCTGGGCCGGCGCCCTCAGGGCGCCCTGGTGCCGCGTCTCGGACCGAACCCTCTGCGACCTCGCCCGGGCCACAGGAAAAGTCTCTGCGCGAAAAGCCGCGTGGGGCTTGTGGAAGAGAGCCATTCTCGAAAGCCCGATCCCGGAGGTGGCGGCGCTGTGCGAGAAACTCCGTGAAGTGCTGGAGAATTTCGGCCGCGAAGCCTACGACGTCACGCTGTCCAGGGCTTGGGAGGCCCTGGGCGGTCCCAGGAGCGTGGCGGCCCAGTACGGCGCTTCGGGCGTCGCCAATTGTTTGAGGTACCTCGAAATTGTGAGGGACGTGGCGGACCGCCCCCCGCACGAAGCCCTTGCGGCCTCCGAGCGCCTTCTGGAGAAGGCCTACACGCCGGCGGCGCCGGAAGCCACCAACAGCGCCGTCTGCCTGATGACCATCCACAAAGCCAAGGGGCTCGAGTTCGACCACGTCTTCATCCCGCAGCTCGACTACGACCCGCTCAGGAAAAACCGGCGGGAGAGGCCCCCCTTCCTCATGCTCACACTGCCCGTGGCGGGCCGTCCCCTCTTCGTGGCGGTCGAGGGAGACCGCCGGACGGGCCTCAGCAACCTGTCGTACGAGATCCTGAAGCGCCTCGACGAAGGCCGGGAGATGGCCGAGACCAAGCGCCTCCTGTACGTGGCCGCGACGCGGGCCAGGCGCGGGCTCCACATGTCCGGCACCGTGAAGCCGCCCCAGGGAGAGGCCTCCTTCGCAGCGTCTAAGAACAGCCCGCTGGCGCTCCTGATGGACTCTCTCCTGGCCGAGGGCAAGATGAAGGAAGCGTTTTCAACTCTGGGCGCAGAGCTTCTCGTCTCGGCGAAGTGCGACGAGCCGCAGGCCCCGGGCGAGAAAGCCCCATCCCCTTCGCCGCCCGCCCCCGTACCCTTCGAGCCGGTCCAGCTTCCGTACATCGTTCGCAGTCCGTCCGAAAAGCTCGACAGCGAGGAAGGGAGCGCGCCGCGATCCGGCGAGGACGAGGTGTACGCCGGCGGCGAGACGCCCAGGATCTCGGGCGTCGTCATCCACAGGATCCTCGAGACCCTGGCCCGGGGCGGTTCTCTGCCGCATCCGGCCTCGGTGGCCGGAGCCCTCACGACCGAAGGCCTGGCCTCCGCTGAAGCCAAGGGTCTAGCTGAATCTCTGATCGAGCAGGCTCGCACGGCTTGGGAAGACCCTGGCTTCTCGGCCCTCCGCTCCGGGGCGGAACTCCTTCCCGAGTGGCCGGTGGAGCAGTCCGAGGGAAACGACCTCTGGGTGGGACGCCTCGACCTCGTCATCGAAAAGGACACCGAGGTCGTGGTTCTCGACTACAAGACGTCGCGCCCGGCCCCGACCGAAGACCTGAACGCCTTCAAGCTGTCGCTCCGCGACCACTACGCCCGCCAGCTCACGAGGTACGCGGGCATGCTCGCGGAGCACCCGCGGTTTTCAGGCAAGTCCGTGCGCTCCTTCCTGCTCTTGACGGCTTTCCCAGGCGAGAGGCTTGCCGAAGTACAAAAGTGAGAGCGCCCTTCATTCACGCGCTACTGATACCTCAAGCGGCAATTTCGACCATCGAGCCGACGGCACGGCCGTCATTCTGAAGACTGCCCCATAGGACTCCACGTGAAGAATCTCAATACTAGCGAGGGCATGATCGTTGTTTGAGACCCTTCCGAGGTCAAACCTCGAAGCTTCCCTCAGGGTGACGACCTTACCGGACCAGGCGTCCCCGCCATCTGGACAAGACGAGGAGCTTGTCCTAATATAGCTTTCGTTGTGCGGGGTCGGGGGAAACGTGAGACGAATCCTTCTCCAATGTGCCGCGATTTCGGGCCTGCTGCTGGCGGCTCTCGGCCTCGCGTGCAGCAACGCGCCCGGCGCGCGGACCTTGGCCCCGGCCAAGACCACAGCGGCGGCGCCCTCCTCGGACCACGCGCGCCAGAAAGCGCGCCAAGGCTCCGGAGCGGCGCGTCAGGAGGAACCGTCACAGGCTTTCGACAAGCCCCTGGCGGCCCGTCTCACCGACACGGCCAAAACCCTGGCAGGAATGCCCGTTGACAATAAGAGCCAGTTCGCGGCCATCGAGAAAGCTCCCGCGTGGCTCGCCCACGCGCGCTTCATGAAGGCCGGCTGGGAACGCCTGGAAAAAGACCACCTAGCCAGGATCAGGCTCTGGTCGCGGGCCCAGCTCTCCACTCTCGGCCACTCAGCCGTGCTCTACCCATTCAGCGGCCCCGATTTCCTCTTCGCCAATGCCTTTTTTCCGGATGGGAAGGACTACCTCCTGATCGGCCTGGAGCCCGTGGGAGGCGTCCCCGACCTCAGGTCCCTTTCGGGACAGAACCTCCAGCGCGAGCTGAAATGGGTGGACGAGAGCCTGTGCGGCCTCCTCCAGATCAGCTTCTTCAGGACGAACGACATGAAGGTCGGAATGGCCGAAGAGGGCGTCCTCCCGATCCTCCTCGTGTTCCTCGCGAGGACGGACAACGCCGTCCTGCGGGTAGAGGACGTCGGCCTGGACGGCCAGCTTGTGAGTCCCGCGCTCCCGGCCCGGGCGGGGGCGGGGACACACCGTCCCAAAGGAGTTCTCATCACGTTCCTCCCAAAAGGCGAGACCATCCCGCGAAGGCTCTACTACTTCAGCGTTGACCTTTCAGACTTCTCTTTGAAGGACAAGAAGGAGTTCACGCGGTTCCTGAAGCGTTTCCCGGAGCCAACAACCTACCTGAAGGCCGCATCCTACCTCATGTACCGCGAAAAATACTCCCGCATCCGGAGCCTCGTCCTTTCAAGGAGCGCCGCCCTCCTCCAGGACGATTCGGGAATCCCCCTCAAGGAGTTCGAACCGTCGCGGTGGAACCTGAGGTTCTACGGATCGTACGACCGCCCCATCGCGCTTTTCAAGGACCGCTTCCAGCCCGAGCTTTTTGCGGCCTACCGCAAAGGGGGCGAAGCGCCTCTGGATTTCGGCGTGGGCTACAAGCACCGGGTGGGGGAAGCCAACCTGCTGCTCGCGCTTGCAAAGCCGGCGCGGGAGATTCAGGCGCCGGCTTGTCCCGCGGCCAGGGAATTGATGGCCCGCGGAGTCTACGCGCAGGCCGCGCAGGCTTTTCAAAAGGAAATCCAAGGCGGGCCGGCGGCCTACAGCATCCGCATCGCCGTTTCGTGCCTCCCCTCCTCCATCGCGGGCGCGTTGAACGCCGCCGAGGGACACCGGGAGTTCATGCTCGTCCCGGGCCGCCTGGACGGCCAGCCCTGTTTCCAGGCCCTCTGGGGACTATTCCCCACGCGGGCCGACGCCCTGGCCGCGCTCGACGAACTCCCCGGCACCTTCTCGATGAAGGACGCCCCCGCCGTCATTCGCCTCGAAGGCAAAGGCCCCGCCGCGTAAGGCACTCCACCAACCGGAGACTCTGGCTCTCCCCCTCCCCTTTTCAAGGGAGGAGTAAGATGTCCCCTGGCCCTGGCCGGCAAAGGAGAGAGCCTGAGTCGGGAGAAATGGGATGGCACCAGAAGTGAATGGAAGCGTCTCGGGGCTCGCGCGGATTGCGTTGACGGGTGTGGCCGCGTGCCTTGCTTTTGTGCTCGGCGCACGGTGCACGCACGCTTCTTTTTCCGCCACCGCGAATCATGCGACGCGGGCCGGGGACGTCTACTACGTGGCCACAAACGGCAGCGATTCGAACCCCGGGACGGAAGCTCAGCCGTGGCGCACGGTCCAGAAGGCCGCGGACACGCTCGTGGCGGGAGACACGGTGTACATACGCACGGGAACCTACCCGGAAAGAGTGGTCCCCCTTAATTCAGGCGAGGAAGGCAGCGACATCGTGTACGCGGCCTATCCCGGCGAGACCGTGACGGTGGACGGGGCGGGCGTGGACGTGCCCGAATGGGCCGGCCTCATTGACCTCACGGGCCGCTCTTTCATCCAGGTCTCCGGGCTGAGAGTGGTCAACGCGACGACCAACCCCCACAACACCGGCATCCTGGTCGACACCTGCGACCACGTCGTCATCGAGAAAAACTACGTCGCCAACACCAACGATTCGGGGATCGGCGTCTGGACCAGCACGAACGTGACCGTGGACGGCAACGAAGTAAACCAGGTCTGCCAGGCGTTATGGAACGAGTGCATTTCGGTGGGCGGCTCGAACGCGGTGGAGGTCAAGAACAACCTCGTCCACGACTGCCCGAAAGAAGGCATCTGCACAAAGGACGGGTCCTTCAACGCCAAGGTGTTCGCGAACGAGGTCCACCACACGGCCGCCGTCGGCTTCTACGTGGACGCCCAGGACGAGCACACGCACGACATAGAAGTCTTCGGCAACATCTCGCACGAGAGCCCAGAGAACGGCTTCGCCCTAGCCTCGGAGGTCGGCGGCCTCCTCGAAAACATCAAGGTTTACAACAACGTCGCTTACGGCAACGGGTGGTGCGGACTTCAGGTGACCGCGTGCTGCATCGCCGACCACCCCATGTCGAACGTCCAGATCGTGAACAACACCTTTTACAACAACGGCGCGGGGTGGGGCGGCGGCATCTACCTCGAAAACCCGCAAGCCCAGGGCGTTGTCATCCGCAACAACATCTGCTCCCAGAACCTGACCTTCCAAATCGCCGTAAATCAAGACGTGCCCGTTGGGTACTACGGAGCGGACCACAACCTCATCGACGGATTCAGGGGCGATCCCGCCGAAATCCGCGGCGATGCGTACGTCGAAGGAGACCCGCTTTTCGCGAACGCCGCCGGAGCGGACTTCCACATCCAGATGGGTTCCCCGGCTATCGCCTCGGGCAATGCGGACGGCGCGCCTCCCACGGACATGGACGGCGTTTCCCGAGGCAATCCCCCGGACATCGGGGCTTACGAGCACCAGGGTTCGTCAACCTGCACACTCGCGTGCACCGCCGCCGTGCCCGGCTCCGCCCAGGCCAGCGAGAGCGTGGATTTCACAGGGACAGCCACGCCGTCGAGCGCGTGCACGGGAAGCGTGTCCTTCAACTGGGATTTCGGCGATGGGAGCGCCCACGCGACAACGGCCCAAGCGCAGCACGCCTACGCGTCGCCCGGGACCTACGCGTGGAAACTCGGGGCCTCGGTCTCCACAGCGTCCTGCTCCAAAGCGGGCGTCATCGCCATCAACCCGCCCGTCACACCGCCTTACATCAGGGGCGTTGGAAAAGCCGGCAGTCCATTTCGGATCAAAATTAGCGGGAGCAACTTTCAGGACGGCGTTCAGGTCTTCCTCGGCGGCGACGCGACGCCTTGGGGCAACACCGTTCGGAAGAGCGACGGTTTGCTCGTTCTGAAAGGCGGGGCGTCCCTCAAGGCCCGGTTCCCGTCGGGCCAGGCCGTCTCCATCCGCGTCCTGAACCCGGACGGCGGCCAGGCCACCACGACCTACACGAGGCCATAGTTCGTCTATTCGTTGAGTCGTTGAATCGTTAAATCGTTGGCTCTTACTCTTCCGTGGCGCAGGCACTCCTGCCTGCGCATGGCGGACAAGAGTGTCCGCCCTCCCCTTATTGCCTCTTCGTTGGCTCGATCCCCTTGGTGGAGGCTCGCCC
>Ga0209777_10008077_pt1 | contig 11575 bp, 6 predicted proteins | sample FrelakmetHBP12HB_FD_187147 | JGI IMG/M metagenome (GOLD analysis project Ga0209777, IMG submission 187147) | Freshwater lake sediment microbial communities from the University of Notre Dame, USA, for methane emissions studies -HBP12 HB (SPAdes)... | ecosystem: Environmental > Aquatic >...
CAATGTTTCCCGTGCCAGCCTCACCTTTGGTACGGATCATGGCCGCACCTTCGGCAATACGGCGCAGGGCTTCGCCCAGGTCGCGGCAGCCGCATACGAAGGGAACCTTGAAATCATGCTTCCAGACATGACAGGTCTCATCAGCAGGAGTGAGTACCTCAGATTCGTCTATGAAATCGACACCGAGGGCTTCCAGCACTTGCGCCTCAACAAAGTGGCCGATACGGCACTTAGCCATCACCGGGATAGTCACTGCTTCCTTAATAGCCAGAACCACATCCGGATCAGCCATGCGGGCCACGCCGCCAGCAGCACGGATATCCGCCGGAACCCTCTCCAGGGCCATTACGGCACACGCGCCGGCCTCCTCAGCTATCTTCGCATGATCCGGGGTGACCACATCCATAATCACGCCACCCTTCAGCATCTGGGCCAGCCCGGTCTTAACAGTCCACGTCCCCGTCTCCATCCTTACCTCCTGCGCTGCTCCCGAGTATATACTATATCTAGAATCATGCCAGCATTAATCCTTGACGTTCCAAACAACTCAACTGCAGATTGATAAACCAAGAACCTGCTATAACTCACTCATCAAGTCTATCTATGTTTATACTCCCTATTCTATAGTTGTCATAGTCCTTTATCAAGTGCTGGCGGCCACTGGCAAACCCAGGATCATCCTTAGACAAGATTTGCATACAGGGGCGTTCAACGAGTAGCCTGATAAAGTCATCCGGCCGCGTTATTCAAGCCGCGCACGCCGTGCTTGACTCGGGCCAGCATATTTGATAAGTTCTTCTAGTTGGGCGATTAGCTCAGTGGTTAGAGCGCTGCGTTGACATCGCAGAGGCCACTGGTTCAAGTCCAGTATCGCCCACCAAACATGACTATTCCACACCAAGAAATCCAGACATTCATCGAAGTCGCTGCGCGGCATGACACGAAAGATAGTTGGCTAAGTACCTAGAGATATCCTTCGGAAGGCAGGCTTGAGCGGCGGCAGAGTTGCACATTTTGACCCCTGTGACCTATTGAACAAAACAGGCTAATGTTCAGTACTGAGGACTGAGTGTGCTCCTGAGTTTTGGTTCCAAGGTGAAATCCTACCGAAGCAGTGTCCTAGCGATTCCTGACTATATCAGATCAGACAATGGCCCTGAATTTACAGCTAAGGCGGTACGCAGCTAGTTGAGCAGGATGGGAGCGAAGGCCCTGTTTATAGAACCAGGAAGCCCCTGGGAGAACGGATACGTAGAATCGCTCAATGGGAAATCAATGCATGAGTTGCTAAATCGTGAAGTATTCACAACGCTTGTTGAGGCAAAAAGTACTGATAGGGAATTGGAGGCAAGATTACAATATAGTATGATCCCATAGTGCGCTTAGATATCGGCTTCCGGGGCTGACTTGGAAGCTTCACCTACCTCATTCGATCCCACTCATTCTTATAGCCTGTTTTGCCCTTGCAGAATAGCTAACAACTAGCTAACCAAGTGGATGACACCAGAAATCACTGGTTGGTGTTCTACGAACAAGACGGGATTCTCGGAATTGATGCAAAAGTCCTGGTTTGAACGTGGCGCCACTATATGGTACACTGGCGGACAGATTCCTAAACCGTTTGTCGGGCGTTCGAATCGCCCCAGGGGTATTCCAAAACCAGATCAGCCTCCCAGGGCGGTTTTTGCCTGAGTGCCAACATGTCCACATCAACCCCAGGTCAAGTTGTGGTCAAATCCTGGTCAACTGCGGATCACCTCTGGTTCAACTTCGGGTGTCATGCGCGCACGTCTTTGGGGCAGATAACAATTCTTGCCCACCATATGAATCTTTGTGGCCGGCTCTCCGCTATGACAGGGTTCTTACAGGTAATGACTTTCTAGGCTTTAGAGTTCTTAGCCATCCGGCCCAGACGAGCAGGACAACAAGCATATTGAACCAGTAGAAATAGTCATGGACACGAACCCCTGTCTCCTCTTGCAGGTAGACACTCAGGGTTATCCTGAAGATGTTGAAGGCAATGAGGGTGGCCAGACCGACTAAGATTCCCAGCAGCCTCTGTTTCGGAGTCGCCCCAGGCTGAGCAAACACCAGGGCCACATAGGCCCAGAGAAGCACCCCCCCAAGGCACGCAAGTGTAATTTCAAAGGTCAGAGGTTGGCTTCCCAACAGAATTGACGTACCTCTGACTGAAGCATCCGCATGTCCCAGGTGTAGTATGGACACTACAAGACTTGCAGCAGAGTCTTGTAGCAGCAAATGGACAGAAGGAAACAGCGTTTGAAGGGCTTGTTCACCGCCGTAAAGGAGTGCAAAGAAAACCGAGCAACGCAGCAAGAACCTGGCAAAGCTCTGCTTCTTTTCTCTCTGTACAAGCTTGCCAATGAGATAGCTAGAGGCGAAGAAGATGAAGAATATGGCTATGACAAAAAACAGGCCCAAGATGAAATACCAGTAGATCATTTCCTCAATCCCCTATCACTCCCTGGCAGACACCAACCTTCTACTAATGAAATAGGCCAAGATAAATGCGCCTAACGCTGCCCCGATGCCAACATAGATGTTGGGGAAGACTGGGACACCGCCGCCACTACCTCCGCCACCACCCGGTTCCGGCGGGTCTCCAAGCTGCCACCAAGATAGTACTGAGTCCTCCCCATAGATAATGTTGTTTACGGTGTTCACCGAGGTTGTGACGTCCTTCCAACTCGTCCCATTGCAGTGCAGGAGTCTCAGGTCGCCTTCAGTTGGGATGCTGGAATCATCATATCTTATGGCGACTCGTACCGGGCCAGTGTAGGTTGCAGTGGTAGTGAAATGCCATGACGGACCCCTGGCAATCAGGTCTGAGGGCAGACTGCCACATGGGCTTCCCTCTTGCGTCACTGTTGTATTTCCTGCCACACTGACGTCGGCGAAAGTGATGGTCACGCCATTAAGCACGACCGTAACACCCGAGCCAGCCGGCGTATTGGGCTGTGACAGAGAGTAGGTTCTGAATGACGTCTCGTCGGAGTAGCTCGACCAGTTACCATTGTTGTCTTGGTATTGGACGTGCCAATAGTAGGTCGTATCGTAGGCAAGTGTTCCCGAAGGGACAGTAGGGACTGTGAAACTGGTGAGGTCTGTGTTGCTTGTCCAACCCAATACAGGGGTGGAATAACTGCCAGAACTTGTCCTGATTTGCCATTGTGATGCAGCATGAGTATCGCCAGCATCGGGGTCGGAGAAGGCAGAGGATTGCAGCGTAGGTGAAAGACTGACCACATTAGCTCTGTCAGGTGGCGAAACGTTGCTCGGCTGGTTCGGAGCCTCACCCACCAAGAATGTGGCGCTGATGCTGTGAGTAGCTATGACATTGTGGAAGGTGTAGCTCTCCGCTGGTGTTACCGGGGAGCCATCCACTGTCAAGGTGTGAACATGGTAGCCAGTGGCCGGGGTGATGTCGAAGGCCTGGGAGGCATTGTAGTCAACCGCTGGGTTAGCAGGCGTTATCGAGCCGTGGGCACCGGCGCTGGTGGTGATGGTGAAGGTATCGATGGCGAAGGTAGCTGATATGCTGTGAGTAGCTATGACATTGTGGAAGGTGTAGCTCTCCGCTGGTGTTACCGGGGAGCCATCCACTGTCAAGGTGTCAACATGGTAGCCAGCGTCCGGGGTGATGTCGAAGGCCTGGGAGGCATTGTAGTCAACCGCTACTGCTCCGGAAGGCGAGATAGAGCCATTGAGGCCGGCGCTGGCCGTGATGATGGGGTTCACCGTAAGGGTCTGAGCATTGGATGTGCCCCCGCCAGGTGTCGGGTTGAAGACGGCGATGGGGAAGCTCCCGGCCGCCGTCAGGTCGCTGGCAGGGATGGTTGCCGTCAACTGGCTCGAGTTCACATAGGCTGTTGTCCTGTCTAACCCGTTAAAACGCACCACCGATGTAGACACAAAGTTGCTGCCGTTCACCGTAAGAGTGAAGCCGGCATCACCCACATTCTTGCTCGCCGGATTGATGCCGGTCGTGGCAGGTACCGGGTTGTTCACCGTCAACGTGCCGGTGGCTGTCTTGGTAGCATCAGCAACAGCCTGCACGGTGAAAGTTGTCACTCCTGCTGGTGTCGCAGCTGTGGTGGTTATTGTCAGTGTTGATGTGGAGGTAACATCAACGGGATTCGGAGAAAACGAGGCAGCTACCCCTGTCGGCCAAGTTGTTGATTGGATGGAAAGGGTTGCAAGATCCGGTCCGCTGCCATTGCTCGTGAAACTTATGGTGTAGGTTGCACTACCAGCTGTGCCGGACGTAAGTGTGCCCGTTTGAGCTCCCACAACAACTGCGGTGAGATGATTGCTGTCCGTAAACGTTGTTGTTGCTAAAATAACATCGCCTTGAAGCACATCGACCGTGTAGAGCCCCAGAATGCCATCGAGGATATAGTTGTAGGTAAAGCCGCCGGCGCCATCTGTGACGACCACGTCGGAGCCGGGAGTGCCAGAGCCATCGCCTGTGATAACCGAGCCGTCAGGGCGGGTGACTCTGACCAGCAGGTCGATATTTGCATCAAAGCCGCTGCCGGAGATGATGACAGTTTCTTTCGGGGCGTAATCATCTTTATCTGTCCAGACTGACGCTGCTGATTGACCATACGCTGACATCAGAAATACCGGGATTATTCCCAGTGCCAGAACCAGCAGGACTATCGGCAACAAGACTTTCTTCATTACGTTGTCAGCGCGTTATCCCCTCTCTCATGATTTGCCTTATCACATGCCCGTCCCCAGAGTCCTTCAAGGCCAGGGGGATATCCCCGTTGAGTGCCAAAGCCAGTGAGGCATTGCCACTCTCAGGCAGAAGCGGCGAAGGGGCTCCTACATCGGCTATCCCCAGGACCTTCTTAGCACATTGAGATTGAGCTCGAGCGCATCTGATAACACTCGTCACCAGCCCAAGAGACGATATGACCACAGCAACTGAGGCTGTTGCGGCACGTTCTGCGATTGGCAAGAGGCGAAACGAGGGCAGAAGGAGCGAACGAGACGATTCAGAGAAGCACCCTCGTGCTAGACAAGAGCGGCAGAAACTGCACCTACAACCCACCACTCATCCCCCTACGTATTAAGCGTTCTTGAATCGAACGAGGTGAGGCTATCACAACCGATCGACTGTTGTCAATAGCACGAATGACTCATAATAAAAGTTACCGAATTTGCTGCAGTTCCCTCAGAAATAGTGTTACCGAATTTGGAGGCGACAATGATGACACGAGCTATCGTTGAATTTTGTCCGATTTTCCCCTATAATTCTGGCGATTTGATTCTTTGGTGATGCAAGAACTGGAGGTCGTGAGGGCTGGAATCGGGTGATATTCGCTGCAAATCGAGGGTTTTTTACGAGCCACGAATTCCTAAACCCCGTGTCGGGCGTTCGAATGACCCCGGAGGTATTTGAAGAAGTGGATACAGGGGTGTAGCTCAGCTGGTAGAGCAGCGGTCTCCAAATCCCCTGACAGTCGTCATAATGAGTCAGTTTACGTTCAAACGTGACATTTTGCATTATTCGATTTGAGCGTAAAATACCCGCTGGTAGCAATACGTTTCAAAAAGTTTAACGCCAAAATAACGCCAACTTCTTGACTACGGTTTAAGCGTAACCCCGTGGCGAAAAAGGAAACTTTGTATCCAAGCTGAGGTTGTGGGTGTATGATGTCACTGAAGGCAATCTGCTGATGGTATTTCCGCTGCTAAGTGGCAGGCCACAGACGTCAAGGTGATTGCGCAAATCGAGCAATCTCAGTCAGTTGATTCGAGCTGTGGTGTGTCACGCACAGGATAGCTGGGTTGATGAAAGATACACTCTTTTATCAACTCACCTCGGCAACTCGTGAGGCACCTTGGCACGAGCTTCACGAGTGCTAGAATCAGCTGGTTTCAGGAGTCGGATTTGCCCTGTGGTTCTTCACGTTGGCCCCTCTCTGTATCCAAGCTGAGGTTGACACTTTCCAAGCTAATGTTTAGCCACCATGGACTGTGGCCTGAACGGGGAGTTTGAGCAAGGTTGAAATCACATCTTCAATATTATCAGCGGGGCTCTATCCCGTTCGGTGATAGTCGCCGGGGCGAAAGGATTCGCACGCTCGCCACTTATAAGAGTATTGCCTTCCGGCGTCGAGGTGCTGGCAATTGATGACTGTGTGAGATGGCTAACTCTAGAACAGTGCCACTTTCCTAGGTAAGTTCAGCCTTGACACCCTCCCGTTTGCCCTCGTGAGCGTCCCACATCTCTCGCCGGATGTCCTCATGCAAGTCGAGATCTTCGAACAATGCTTGATCATTGTCCTCCACCTCTGCCAGAGCCAGAAGCAATTGGAGCCTGGCCTCGTTCATCCTCCGCATTTGCCACCCAAGCAGCATTCGTCTCCTGGGTTCGGTTTGAGCCTGCAGTATCCCCAGTACTTCGTTTGTGCGACCAGTTCTTTCCTTCTCAGCTTGAATACTGTTTCTGAGGGTTTGGTGCAACGTGACCAAGAGCCGTTGAACGAAATCTAGGAGCTTAAGGTGAGCTGGTTGAAGAATAGGGTGTTGCGGACTGGCACATTCCAGCCTGATCTTCAACGTCACAAACGATTCCATTTCCTCATATAGTACTTCTGTGGCCTCGGCTCCACTGAGTCCTTCCACATTGACTGCAGAGAGAATGATAACGAGTTTGTGTGAAAACAGCGCCGCTAATAGCGCGCCCCACTCCTTTGGAGAGCAAGGTGCATTATTCCCCTCTTTCGCTGAGAGCGCTCCTTCGGCTGGCTGTTCTGATTTGTAGATCGCCTTGCGTCTTGCCATGGGAGAATGCCTTACCTGGCAAGCGAAAAATGTCTCCCGCGAGTGAACTCATTCTCCGCTTGTGCTATAAGTTGCGTAACAACAGGCTTGTTGTTGCTCCAGTACTCGTCTTGCTTAGATTCCTTAAACGCGTAACCGACACCTGACCTAGTGAGAATGTATTTGGGATTGCCGTAGTCATCTCCTATCTTCTTTCTCAGGCGAGCCATGGCTACATGGAGGAGGTGGCTATCAGCATAATACTCCTCTCCCCAGACTTGAGTCAGAAGATGCTTGACGGTTATTACCTTGCCAGGGTTGCGAGCCAGGAGGGAAACAACTTTGTACTCCGTGGGGGTCAGTGCGACCTCTTCTCCATCTACGGTCACTATGTTGTCGACGAGGTCAATGCGCAGTCCGCCTAAGGTGAAGCTTGGCTGTTGCTTCTCTTCCACAGACTCTTGCACAGACTCTGCCCGGTGAAGCACTGCTTTTACCCGGGCAAGGAGCACATTGATACTAAAAGGCTTCACCACATAATCATCCGCACCGATGTTGAGACCCCTGATTATGTCGTCAACCTCACCCTTCACTGTAGTCATTATGATGGGTACCTCTGAGAACTCACGGATATGCCGACACACGGTGAATCCATCCATCTTGGGCATCAACACGTCAAGAAGCACCAGGGCTGGATGATCGTTTCTAGTGATCTGCAGAGCTGTTGCACCATCACTGGCTGTGATTACCCGGTAGTCTTCCAACTCGAGGTTGCAGCTCACCAGTCTCGCCAGTGATGGATCATCATCAACGACCAGGATCAGTGGCTTCGACATGACCATGATTGAGGTTTCGCTCCTATATACGTCCTCTAGGCCGCAATCGGCCTGAGATTTGATTGCAGGGAATACCCGTCTGCCAAAGAAGGATGTACCTTCTCTTGCTTGAGCCAGACTTATGTTGTGATTGTCTAGGGATCCACTCGTTCCTAGCCATATGGAAGCAGACCCCTGTCACGCACTTCATTCATAAATGCACCACAGTCGCATCGGTCCAATGTCAGCAGGTTTCATTTACTCCTCGTCATCCATCCGAGGGATCTTGTTGCAGTAGTATGGGACACATTCTATAAAGACCACATCACAACCGTGTCTCATCGTGCATAGGAGACGTCACAGTTCATTCTCAAATTCGCCGATAGACATCATTCCTGCAATTCCAATTCACCGATATTTGCTCGTTGGGAAATTCGGGATATCTCCCCTGGGAGAGATACAATATCCTGATCCACAGCTGAACCCATAAGGGGAAAGGCATGTTGCCCAGTTGCCACAAAATACATTAACTCAAATCTGACTACTACAGTCTGCTATTCAAATGCTATAATCTCACCGATCATTCACGAAGAAGATGAGGACTGATCCAGACCCCATAGTCAAAACTTTAATGGCGAGGCACTGAACTGTGAGCGAAGCCTGGTATGAAGTAGGGAAATGGTCGATCGATGCCAACATAAGTCCCTTGTTAGACAAGGTCTTGACTGAATTCACCAGCCGCATCGATGACGAGCTGTTTCAGATGCTAAGTCAGGAGACCATCTGTATACTTGATTGTGCAACTGTTTCTGCAGCGAAGGGGACTTACTCCCTCAGCGCCATGGTACAGGGTGGACCTGGATCAAATGAACTGAACTACACCAACCCCATCACAATAAATGGTATCGTTTCAGTTGCTAATGTCATCGGCCACATAGATCAGTATTCCGTTATGGTAGATTGGGGGGACGGCATTCTCGATCACATCCCCAATTCTTCCCTGAATTTCGTTCAGACTTCGCCCAATAGCGCCATTTTCAATGGAACATATCAATCCCCATCTCACTCTTATGCCACCACTGGAACTAAACATATCGTAGTCTCATTGTATCACCGGAGCCCATCCGGAAATGACGGATTTGTTGCTCAACAACGCAGCGTTACGATCAACGTTGTTTACTCAATACAAGCGACAGCCAGCTCTGGTGGGAGCATCAGTCCAGAGGGATATGTCCAGATGTTTGCAGGAGCCAATCAAACTTTTACGATTAGTCCAGACACAGGGCATCAAATACTAGATGTCCTGGTAGATGGTGCCTCTGTTGGGATACTAACGAGTTATACCTTCACTTCTGTTGGTGCTGATCACACTATCAACGCTATTTTTGGAAAGATCAACTCATTACCCGTGGCTAATCCTGAGGTAGTCACCACAGACGAAGATACTTCGGTAACACTATCTCTCACAGGCAGCGATGCCGATGGAGATTCCCTAAGCTATAGCATAGTATCTTCTCCTTCAAATGGAGTCCTTACCGGTACACCACCAAACATTACTTACACTCCAGACTCCAATTATAAAGGGTCAGATGCCTTCACCTTCAAAGTGAATGATGGCACAGCTGATTCAAATCCTGCGACCGTATCCATCACCATCAATGCGGTTAAGGATGTTGCTTTGATCACACTGGGCGGTTTGCATGTAACCTATAATGGTTTACCGAAGCCGGTCACAGTTACTACCGACCCCGCTGGATTAGCGGTAACCGTCACCTATGACGGCTCAGAGACAGCGCCGACTAATGCCGGGAGCTATGTAGTAGTGGCTACCATTACCGACCCCAATTACACCGGGAGTTTGACAGGCACCATGGTCATCGGGCAGGCAGATGCCACGATAGAGTTAGCCAATCTCAATCCGGCCTATGATGGCAACCCGAAGCCGGTCACAGTTACTACCGACCCCGCTGGATTAGCGGTAACCGTCACCTATGACGGCTCAGAGACAGCGCCGACTAATGCCGGGAGCTACCAAGTAGTGGCTACCATCACCGACCCCAATTACACCGGGAGTCTAACAGGCACCATGGTCATCGGGCAGGCCAATACCACTCCAACTGCTGCTCCCGAACCAGAATACTTCAGCGTAGACTTTGAGGGCAACATTACAAGAGTACCCATGGCTGCCAATGGAGCTTTGTTGGTTGAAATAAACGCCAGCAACCAGGAGGGGACTAACTGGCTGGAGATTCCCGAAGGAACGATTGTTAAGAGTTCAGACGGAGCTATAGTCAAGTCAGTTACGGTTTCCGAGACTGCGATGCCCGGCTTGAACGAAAACAAGGTTTCAATCGGTGAAGCCTATAGTTTTGAACCTTCGGGAGCCAGTTTTTCTAACCCTGGGATTGTCACTCTAGGTTACAATCCCAATGACGTACCTCAGAAGATCACCTCAGTTAACTTGTCCTATTTTGAAAGCCTATCCGGCTGGGTGGATGCACAGCCATCGACCGGTACCGTAGCTGAAGTCGGACAGGTTAGCGGTGCGGTACAGCATTTCAGTGTCATGGCCGTAACAGGAAACAAATCCCCCGCTTCATTCACAATCACCGACCTGAAGATCACCAGGGCGAAACAACAATACTGGGGTTTTGTACCCTTTGTCATTATTACCGGGAAACAGGTCTTGATAGAGGTTGATATCCGAAATCAGGGAGGACTAGGGGGGACCTTCAATGGAGTTCTCACGGTTGATGGGCAGAGTATGTCAGGCAATGATATTACCATAGAAGCTGGTCAGACCGGGAAGCTATCCTTCAATGTTGGTGATATGAAAGACGGTGGCCACGCCGTAGATGTGAGTGGAACGACCGGGCAATTTGCGACTTCTCTTTGGATTAACTGGTGGTTGATTATCGCCATCGTGGTCGTGTTGCTTGCTGCAATCATCATGACAATAAGGTATCTATCGAAAAGGAGGAAGAATAAGGCCATCGCTCAAGCGTTGTAGAGCTCTGATCAAAGTCTTTGAAAGCAGAAGCTGCCCTGAATGTAGTATTCAGGGCAGCTTCTGTTGTGTGCCCGGCATGGACCATAGCTTGGCGTGAAACCCATCGTGAGGGGCCACTCCATGGGAGGACTACTCGCACAGACATACGGAAGCCGAGCGTTGGCCACAGCTCTCGTTCTGCTGACCCCTCCGTCGCCCGCTGGGGCTTTGAGTCTGCCACTGTGCTGGACTCAGACTGACGCCTAAGCTGCGGTTGCCACGACAGGCGATGATCTTATGCCAAACGGGTTAGGCAATATGTCGAGAATCAGTCCGTGTTTCAGGGGGAGTTCGACTCTCGAGCCTGTCTCAGAATTGGCGCATCCAAAGCTGAACCCTTTCCCAGCTCAAAACTAGCTCATCGACTTTTGAGACAGGCTCTCTCCCCTGTCTCCGCCAGACATCCCCGTACCGCAAAGGATTCAAAGGTTAACAGGACCCAATTGCTTGCTTTGTTCAGTAGGTCACACAGAAGCCTGTTCTGTTCAACGGGGCACAGCCAGATAGTGCAACGGAGGTCACCTTGCTCAGCGAAACGCGAACACTGCCTTGAAGACAATGTTTCCAGTTCTATCTATTGACACGCACGGCTCACCAGGCACGAAACCGGGAGGGGTCTGCAGCAGGGCTGGTCCTGATTCTCACCAGGTTAATGTGTCGGAATCGCACTTCTAGGGGCTCCCCAAGTACGAAACGCCGACTCCTTAACTTACACACAGAAGGTCACAGGTCCAAGTCTGGGACACTGTCAGTGTCATAGACTGAAGGCCAGTTCCCAAGTTGCGGTTCTGTCTGTCGTACAGTATAGCCCACCATCGCCCAGTTCCTGGGACCACCTCACTGGGCCTCAATCGCTTCAAACTGGCTCTTGTAGAGCGAGGCATAGAACCCGTTGGCCGCCAGGAGGTCCACG
>Ga0209777_10008078_pt1 | contig 11574 bp, 12 predicted proteins | sample FrelakmetHBP12HB_FD_187147 | JGI IMG/M metagenome (GOLD analysis project Ga0209777, IMG submission 187147) | Freshwater lake sediment microbial communities from the University of Notre Dame, USA, for methane emissions studies -HBP12 HB (SPAdes)... | ecosystem: Environmental > Aquatic >...
ATAAGGCATTGGGCGGATAGTAGCGAGCCCATGCTTGTAATTTTCTTAATTGTTTTTTAATATGTTTAATCATAGCGTTAATTATACTAAATTAACGCTATGCTGTCAACTACTAATTATTATGATTTGAAGAATTTGCCTTTGATACAAATACATTCATCTTTTCGGCATGTTCGATAATTTGCTCTGTAGTCGGTGCAGTACGACCTGCTGATAATACTGCTTTAGCATCGTGTTCACTTTGTAAAATAATTCTTGCTAATTCCAGAAGTTCGAGCCGAATTTCGTATGGTGTTTTTGGTGAGGTTCTGGTTGTCATATTTCCTTGTGTGTTATGATGTAATGATTGCACTTTTTTTTGGTAAAGCGATTCCAGTCGTAATGCTTTCATAGTTTGCTTCTAAGTCGCCCGTCGGAACTGTAGTAGCTACTACTGGTTTATTTAATTCAATAGGCTTACTAGAGTCGCCCATCATTAACAATGGGGCAAACTGCATTCCTGTGGCGGTGGGTACTAAACAAAGTGGATTTTTAATAATAAAGTGTGTCGAGTTCTCATCAATTACCGAAGCAATAAATTCTTCGCCTGTATGAATTTTAAATACAGCGATATATGGTGTATTTTTTTGTTTTTGTGTTAGCATATGTTCCTTTTTATGTCTTTATGCAGTTATTATACACACTTGTGTCTAACAACGCAAGTATGTATATGGATTTCTATTTTATTAAGTTAAATACGTAATTATTACGACGTTATATCTACTATTTAATATATTATTGTATCTTAAAAATTATCCCACCCACTTACCGCTTCTGATCTAGAATACTCTGTTACCGTTGTTTCGAAGAAATTTTCTCTCTTTTCGGCACTTAAATATTCATATGGATTTTTTGTAAATCCTTTATAAATTACTCCTAAACCTAAAAGCTTTGTACGTTGGTTAGCCAAGTACTTTATATATGCTTCTGAACTACCAATGGAAATACCTAAAATTCTATCACCATAGATTTCAGTAGCCCATTCGATCTCTTGCTCTACTGCCTGAGTAATTGTATCTAGCAATATATTCCTATCGTGCTCATCGTTCATGTCAAATACTTCTCTAATAATATTAGTAAACATATTAACATGAGTTACTTCGTCATTTTCAATATATTTAATCATTTTGGCTGCATTTGCAACTTTATTTCGGGATGCAAGCTGATAGAAAAACTGAAATCCATTATAGAAATATATACTTTCTAATGCAAAATCTGCTGCTAATGCAAGTTTGAAATTTTCAAAGGTCTTTTCTTTAACAAATACTTGATATTGATTAGAAATAAATTTATTACGCTTTAACAATAGCGGATTATTTCTCCACCGATTATAAATATCTTCTCTCTCAGTATTAGGAAATAATTCTTGTAATAGATACTGATATGAACTCGAGTGAATTAGTTCCTGGAATGCCTGAATAGTAAATAACCCCGATACTTCTGGTGCTGTAATGTAATCAGCAATCTTTGGAAGGTTAGATACTTGCATACTGTCGAGCGCAATAAGAAATGATAAAGTATTTTTAAAAGCTTCGAGTTCATCATTGGTTAACTCTTTAATTGTTACTCGATCTTCTACAAGAGAAATCTTTTCCGGTACCCAGAAATTATTTAACATGATTTTGTATAACTTTACTGCCCACTGATATTTTACACTATTTAGATTCATAATTCCGGTGGCATTACCATTTATAATGCTTCTACCCTCCATCGAATCGTCACCCAATTCGTTAAAAATTTCTTTTTCTTTTAAATTAGTCATAATTTTCCCTTTAATTATTATCCACTACATACTTCGCAGTTATCTTCTGGCTTGCTATTAGCATCCAGTACTGCATTATTTTTAATACTTCTAATATAATATATGGCCTTAATACCTTTGGAATGTGCATAATGAATAGCATCATATAGATCCTTAGCATTAAAATTTTCTTTTCTTTGGTCAAATATTAATTCCATTGAACAACCTGTATCAATAAATTTTTGCAACTCAGCCACCATATCGATAATTTCTATAGCTGTGTGCTTAGAAAAAGTTTTACCATACCCTAATGGGTTATCTTTAAAATATTTTGCCACTACTACGAGTTTGCCGTTTTTATTATCCTCTGAAAAGAAAGAATTATATACTGGTAACACACTTGCACTTGAATCCATGTAAATAGACGTGGATGTATTCGGCGCTGGACTCGTTAATTGGCTATTTCGGATACCATATTGATCAATTTGAGTTTGTAAATAATCCCAATCGTATTTTCCCGACGAATGTTTCTTAAATTTAGCTACCCGATTACCATTTTTCCACTCAGAATGTTCATACGCGTCAAAAGTTCCTGAAACTTTAGCTAATTCAACACTACTCATTGCAGAATTATATGCAACACACTCAGAAATTTCTCTAATATAGTCCAGATTACGAAAATTTAAATGTTCTCTTGCAAGATGATCATGTAATCCTTGTAGGCCTATACCAATTGTACGGTAACGTTTATTATGTGCAGCAGTTATTTCATTAGGAGCATTAGTAAGTTCGATACCATGATCTAAAATTCTAGCAGTTAATGCTGCTATTTTTCCTAACTCTTTAAAATCCTTAATATTACCCAATACAATTGATGCTAGATTACATACATGACCAAGCTCATCTGGTTTAACATTACTAAAACTTTCTGTACATAAATTCACACAAGGAATACCTATGTGTCCATTATTATCATTCTTATTTGGATTGTATTCATTAATTGTATCTGTAAATGCAATATATGGAAGACCCGTATCAAACTGTGTCCTCATAATGATTTTCATTAGATCACGTGCATTTTCAAATTTTCTAGATACTAAAAGTTTCCCGGCTTCTGCAGCGGCTTCAATTTTCAAATAAGCTTCAGTAAATGCTGCACCATACATACCCCTGACATCAATACCCAATTTCTTTTTAACTTCGAACGGGCAAAATGTAGTCCAAGAACCTTTATTTTTATCCCTTTCCATAAAAATATCTGGAATAGTTACTTGTGGAAAGATATCATAAGCTTTAAGACGTAAATCACCTTGTTCGGACTGAATATCTAAAAAGTCCTGAATATCGTTGTGCCAAATCGGTAGTGCAATAGTGCCAGCGCCCGATCTTTTACCGCCCTGATTTACTGCAACTAATGTATCATTAAAAATCTTGATCCACTGAACTACGGAACCAGCTGCATTAGCATATCCGTTTACTTCAGACCCTTTAGCGCGAATATATCCTAAGAATATACCGAGGCCGCCACCATTCTTAGAAATATGTGCGACTCTTTTAATATTATCAAAAATACTATTAAGATCATCCTCGACACCCAATATGAAACAGGATGCAATATTCCCGCCTTTTCTAAGATTAGACAAAAATGGTGTTGCCAAAGAAATTTTTCTTAATGACAATGCATCATATACTTCCTTAACAAACTTTAGTCTAGTTTCTGGAGATTCTAATTGACCAAATCTCATTGCATTAAGTAAATGCATATGTTGATTGAGCTCATATTTTCCTAAATATTTTTTCTTTGCTGTAATTATACTAGCATAACTATACTCTAGATCTCTGTCCATATCTATATATGTACCAATCGTATCTAAGTCTTTATCTGAATAAAAATTTAGTAGATCCTTAGTGTATGCCCCTTTAAAAATATTATAATGTACCAATTCCTTAAAAGATTTATTCTTCTGCGGGAAATTTGCCCACTCATCCATCGATAGTGCTCTGCCTGCTACATTTACCCAGTCTGGTGCCGACGGAGTGGCCAGCTGAATAGCATGTTGTATAACATTTAATTGGATATCTCTAGTTTTTATTCCCGGTTTTAGAAATTGTATAAACTTTGATTCAAGTTCCAGCGGATTTACATCTAATCCTTCTGAAGCCATCTGTATTGACTTTTTAATCTTTGAAACATCATATAATTCTTTAGTTCCATCTCTTTTAGTAACTAAAATTTCTTTTGCTAATGTCATATTTCCTTTTCTCTTTATTTTATTTTTTTAATTTGCTCTACTGAATACCGCTGTAATACTCTAAAATTATCTTCTATATCTGGATAGTTATTTACCGAGCCAAGCTCATAATTTAGTACGAAGATTGAATTTATCAGAGGTATTAGATATACACCATCTATATCTTCTACTAGTAAAAGGTCTATGTTATGCCCTTTATCTAATAATACTAAAGTATAGTACATTAGAACACTAATAGAACTGGTGCAAAATGAATTATGAAATAGTATTTCCCACGGTGTCGGCCAATCGCCCGGACTATAGTAGTCGATTGTACGCGATCCAAATGGCATATGAGAACAAAACTTTGCTATTTCCTCGAGTTGTATATGTAACTCTAAATCTGTAATATTGTTTCTTAGTGTTTTCCAGAGGTGAAGACGCTCCTCGTTAGGAATAGTATTCCAATTCATAGTATTTTAAAAAGTAATCCAGTTAGTTGTTTCTGTGTTTAAAATTATAGTTGTTGGGAAATTATGTATATACGATAAATGAATTCTTCCCGCTGAATAATAGGCATTAAAACTGATATCATATCCTGGTGTAGCATTTATTTCTACCCCTGTGTCTACTAACGACACAGGGCTTAATGGAGCAGGGTTCGTACTCTGTGTACTAGGTGCTGATTGCATAGCTGAGGAATTTATAGCTGTAATTTTTAGTTGGCCATTTCTAGAAAAGCTATTACCTACTGTACCCCAGTCAGCTGAGCTGTTATCTGTGATACTATAATTTATTATAAAAAACGGAGTACTACTCCAATCCAATGGAATATTTAAAACTGGTGAGCTATTTGGTACAACACGAGTAACAGTAGTAAATGTCGATACTGGTGGTAAAGGCCATGAAGACGGTTGCAGTGTACTACCGTTACTACTACTACCACCTCCATCACCTGAACTGATTATTTGTGATATTTCTGTGTAGCCACCATTTAGATTACCTATAAATATGCGACCCGAATCAGTACATAATGATAATTCGCCCGGTAATAGTACATTAGGATAGTTTACTGATGTAAAGTTTACATCAGTACTTGATGGATAATAGCCATTACCTGTGCTATTATACGGATATACACTATTTGGGCCTGATGTACTATATGCAAACCCGTTGAAATCTGATTGAGTTCCGCGTCTATTCTGTATTCTAGAAACTACTACATGTACTGCATTTGTATTTGTAGTTGACACTGTTGTAGATGATGGGGTTGATATATTTGCTGGAGTTCCTGTTATTGACATACTTTTATCCTTACTTGTGTATTGTATTATATTTATTCATTTCCAAATCTTTCATAGTAAGAACAAACTTTATTCGCCCACATAGTTTCGTAGTGAATAAATTCATCGCCTTCGATTACAAATTCCTGATATTTAGCGTCACGAGTAGCAATCATTATGACGCCCCGATTTATGTCTGTGCCATACATTTCGTTGTGAGATAATGCATAAGCTGCTAACTGCATAAAATAGGCTTCAATCCATGCTCTCTTTTTTTCTTTAATACTATTTTTATAATCTATAATAGATGGAATCCCATAGTGTAGGCCAATTAAATCTGTAGTTCCTGCATATAATTCTTTCGAGTATAATGCTACCTCTGTGCCCCATACTTCGCTTACGTTAGACAACCCGTGCTTAATAATAATGTTAGCAAGTGCCAGTTGCATAAAATTGCCTGACATTTTTTTGCCTAATACATAATTCTCGAGATTATCATGCATACCGGTACCTAATCCAGCAGCTTCTGTCGTTATACGTGTTGCTTCGATATCTCCCACACGTTTCCTCCATTCGAGGAGATGCTTTTTATCGGATGTTTTACCGAGTATAGTTGTTACACTCGGGAGTGGTTTAGTCTCCCCTACAATATATCGACGACCAGATCCGGTATCGATTCTTTCTAGTGGTTTGTAATCATATTTATGTTGTATAAGCATTGGATTAGTCTAACACTTATACGTAAAAAAGTCAATTAATTACCAGTCAAGGCGCCATGCAATTGTTGACCCAGTTAGTGGGTTAGATTGAATCTCTATGCTATAACCTAAACTTTGAAAGTATGATACGACTGAATTAAGTTGGTTTTGAATTGGAGTATTTGTAGTTGTATCGGCCCATACTTGCCAGTATAGCTGAGGGTTAGTTCCATATGTATTATTCGCCACATTTAGTGTAATTTCAGCCGGAGAAATGGGAGGATTCGGTAAGCTTGCAGTAGGCGGATTTAATACTGTACCTGTTGCTGACTGAGTATAATTTTCTCCTGGTGTTATTACTGTAACTGATTCTATAGAGCTTGATAAAGAACCTGTTCCTAATGCTACCAAAGTCCTGGCGCCGTTACCTGGGTCAGTTATAACTAGATACGGAAAGTACGGGGTATAGCCTGCACCTGTATTAGTTATTATAACACCTAATATGTTTCCGGTACTGTTAGTATTTACTGTACCATAAAACCCTGTACCAAGCGGATAAGGACTGGACGTATTTAGTGTTGAAACAATATTTAAAGTGGTTACACTAGGTTGATAACCATTACCTGAGTTTAAAATTGCAATTGATAAGATTGCACCTGTTATACTTACTGCTGTAATTTTAAATGTGGCAGTTATATACGCTGAATTTGGTAAAACAGCTCTAGTTGCTATAATTGAATCATCAGTAGTATACCCAAACCCTGGATTTGAAATATTTATACCAACTATCTGCCCAGTTGCATTAACGATTGGCAATAAAATAGCTGTGGCTCCAGTTACAGAACTAATAGCCAATTTAGCAGCAACAGGTTGGTAACCAGCACCCGGATTAGTTATGCTTATTGCTAAAATACTTCCGCCATTTGTTAATACTGTACCAGTTGCTAATACACTAGGTACAGACCCTACAGGCGGAATAAAGTAAATTGTTGGGGTATCGACTACATATCCGGTACCGCCAGAATTAACTGTTACCGATGATATGCCAGCAACAAAAGTCATTGGAGTATTGCCGGCAATCGTAGTACAATACTGACCACCTCCTATTTGACACTGACTTGAAGCAGCTAATATAGCTTGCTGAATCATAAAAATTTCTTCCCAAACCACTGACTGATTTGCTGATTGTAGTGCCATCTCAGATGCACTTGGGAAACTATTTGTTGATCTACATGTCATTTTCTTTGTTCCTTTTGTAACTTCCATCATTCTGCCATTCTTTATGACTGGCGAACTATATATTTTTCGGAATTCAGAATTCCCTTATTTCTTGCTACTTTATCTTTATTCCACAAAATCTTTTCTTTACCAATTAATAAGGAAGACTGTACTGTTTATTATATTGGTAAACATAGAATATATTCATTTTATCTTCGTTGCGGATTGTGCCATATCACTTACTTGTGCTGCGCTATCCTGAGTCTGATCAGTCAGGTCAGCTGATTCGGGTGCTGTTAATTCTATAAAATCCTGACTTACATTTACAACTATGGGATTATCTCGTAAAAGAAGCATTAAACTATCTACACTAACTGAATATCCGGATTGTTGTATTTTATCTACTAATTTTTGAGTAGGAATCTTAGTAACACCATTACCTTTGACTCCTATTAATAGATTGTTAAGATCAGACTCTAAACTCTGATTATAATCCTCATCAAGAATTTCTCTTGCTCTCATTAGTTTTTTGCTTCTTTAAGTTCTCTTGCTTTAGCAACAAGTCTTTGCATTTCCATAACTTTACGTTGCAATGCAGATTCCATCTTCTTTGAACGACCTAATGATTCTTCTCCACCAAACTCGTCACCCAGGCTATCTTCGCTATCCATTTCGTCGCCGATGTTATCTAAGTCATCTTCACCGTCCATTCTACTGTCCATGTCATCCTCCATACCATCCATTGGAACATCCATGTCAGTTTGAGCAGTAACTTGGCCTTTAGATGCCATATTACCCACCGCATCATCTACTTGTTGTTTAGCAGTATAAAGTGCATCCATTACACTTTGAAGTGCGCCGTAAATTTGTGTCTGAAATGCTGATGCGGAATTCATTCCATAAGTTTCACGCATTTGATCTGTTACAGGAGGTAAATCTTCGTTTTGTAGGCGACCAATCTTTTCAACCATTTCTTGTAATTCTTGTGCGAAACCTTTTGCTGCCATCATTACTTCAGCTTGACTTACTTCAGTTTCTAATAAATATCGTAAATTTTTTACTAAGTTTGTATGCTCGTTCATTGCTATTCCTTTTCTTCTAGCTGCTGCTTGTGCAGCAAATGGGTCTGGTACCATGCGACCGTTCTTGTCACGAATCATTGGTACTTGCTCTTGTGGGTCACTACCTTCCTGGTCCTGCGGCATTATCGATAACCTCGATCTTTCTGCAACTTTGCCGGCACGATATCCTGCCTCTGTATCCGGAAGTTCTGCCGCATGGCCGCCGTCGGCGCTGGCACGTTTACCCATTTTGGTATAAACACTATTTTCTCCTAGATCTTCAGATTCCATCATACCGTTACCAACTACAGACATATCACCGTCTGAGTCTTCCGTGCCGCAGTCGCGTAATTTAGATTCTGCACCACGTCTAATACGATCTTCGATATATTCGTTAGGAAAATCATAATTACTCTTACGATATTCTCTCATTGTATGATCTACTGCACTATCGAAGTGGCCCATATGTAGCCCACCTTCGTTAAAGTGATCAACTATTGCATCTATTAAATTGGCAACAAGAGGTTCTAACTCTTTTGATTGAAATTGAACTACTACATATTCTCTGAGAGACTTTAGCCCCTCGAGTACTAATAGTCTCTTCGAGATTTCAGAAGAAGCCTTAGCATCGCCACCTTTAACTTTTAAATCAGTAATTTCTTCTTCAATCTGTTCCATGATATTAACTAAGTCTTTATCACTTGCATCTTCCGAAATCTTAAATCCGTAATTAGTTTCGAGGTGTTGATTTATCTTTCTAAATGTGGAATCTGGTGATTTACCAATATCGTGTAAAAGCATAAAATCTTTCCTATTTAATATTATTTCTATTATTTATCATTTTGTATATACTACCTCATTTTTTTAAAAATAGAGATATTATCTCTGATACCACGAGCCGATAATTCTGCTACTTGGAATTTATCTTCTAATATAGCCATTCTCTGAGTATCGTGCCGTTTCTTTGCAACTTTTAAACAATTTAAATAATGTAGCATATCGTTATGATATTTAGAAAAACGGGATTCTAATGCAAGTACACGAGCAATCGTATTCGACTCTCCTGCATTATACCTCTGTGCAATAATAACGGCAATATCAAATATAGATATGTTTATATACACTGGAATCTTATTTAATGCCGTTATGCTATATGATCCGTCATTATTTTTTTCTACAAAAGTATTACCGATCATTGTAGATGTTTTAGATATTCGTATAGGCATACACTTACTAATGGCTAGATGCGCACATCGATCAGTTGCCCTATCTAACTTATCTAATAATGTAGCCTTTTCCACAATTATCTCCTTAATCCATTTTTACTTCTTGATGCAGTCTTTTTTCCACGTGCGGCAAGATTAGCTGATAGTTCGCCTGATGCCTGAGCTGGTTTCGTATCACCTACAATAGTCTTAGGTGCTTCTGTCCTAGTATATTCTACCGGTTGTTGCTCAGTAGTTATTTCTCTTTTTTTAGCTTTACCCATTGGTGTAGCAATAGTTGCTATTGCACCAGCACAACTTGCACCTGCACTAGAATTTTCTCTAATACCTGCTAATTGACGTAATCTTACAAGGTCCTTATCTTCTGCTACAGGCTGTGTTCCAGCTTGTTGCTGACCCGGTATGACAGGTGTGCCCGGTTTTTGCCACTCCATTTGGCCTGTTACTGGATTTTTAACTTGAACTCCACGAGGATCTGTAACAGGCGGTACTGCCGCTGTTTGCGGAGCATTTGCTGCTGGTTGACTTTGCTGACCAGGTGGATTTCCCGGTGCTGGAGGTGTATTTCCTGCTAATTTTTGTCCTGAAGGCGGGGTAATATCAGCACTTGCTTCTTCTAACGTTCTGTATTCATTAAATGACATTAGAGATATAATTTCTCTAGCTTCAGTTAATTCTATATTACGTAAATATGCTATTTTTTGAATCATATCGCCGTGAGCAATAGATTTAATTATTCTATCATTTTTTATCATTGTGCTATCCTTTTTTATATTCCCACACTGTATTTCCGCAATCCCATATTCTGTCGTATCCATGCGCTTTCATATTTTCCCACTCGGTTGAGGTAGGATCAAAATTTTCTAATAATTTTGATAATTTATGTTTTTGAAATTTCATGCGATTATCAAAATGTATATAGTCATTTGTGTAGTAGTAAGCAGGCGGACTGAACCTAAGAAATTTAAATCCAAGTGTCTTGTAAATATTTCCACTAAATTTTTCTCGATGGGAATAAGATATAATCTCAGTGGGTTGATATTCGGAAATATACTTGTTAAACAACTTGCTAGCTGCACCAATAACTACTGTATTATTTATAGTTGAGAATCTCAATAGCTCTACACACTTATGACCATATCTAGAATTACGAAATGTCATTAGTGATACCAACTGGTCATTGTTATATAATCCCGCACAGTACGACGACTGGCAATAACCTTGCAAGTGATTTTTATTAAGAAACTCTCTTTCTTCGGGCGCACTTACTTCTTTGATAATGCAGTTCCTGCCGTAGATCTTTTTAGATTTTCCAAATTTATGTAATAAACTCGACCGTACAATATCAGTTTTATATAACCATTCGTGTTCCCATATGTGATACAAAGTAATATTTTGACTAGAGCATATATTACTCTTAGATAAATGATAAGACGAATCCTTACCATTTAGTTCAGTGTGCCAATAGGACCCATTGCATTCTATTGCTATATTATACTCGGGTAAAAATATATCTAATTCCTTGCCGCCTAGTATATGTCGATTATGTGTTTCATACGCTATACCATTTTCTTTTAGAAATGTCTGTATTGACAATTCAAACGAAGATGTGTTAAATTGTGTTGGGGTAATATCAAATTCTCTGTATTTCTTATTTACTACAGCCTGGCCAACTCCCAATATTTCCATTATTTCTGTTACAGACTTAATTTTGTTTTGATTTTGCAACCATTCTTTATTATTTAATAATTTATAATTTTCATCTGTAATATGCGCTATTGAAAATTGCTTATTTCCAAATTTACTATATGTTGTTTGCAGTATTTTGTCTCTTATAGATTTAGATTCTAACGAAGTTTTTCCGCCATGTCTTGTTAACATAGTATCTTGCATCTTTTTCAAGGATTCGCCAGACTGCAAGGCATGTGCTACTCCGTATTTAGATAACATGGTAGCATGTGCTTTAGCATTTAATTCGGGGTGTTTCATAGGGTTGTCGACACCGTATTTACTAATATTACTAATTTTTATTTTATCTTTAATAATAGATGATTGAAATGGATTTTCTGTGCCAAAT
>Ga0209777_10008079_pt1 | contig 11573 bp, 10 predicted proteins | sample FrelakmetHBP12HB_FD_187147 | JGI IMG/M metagenome (GOLD analysis project Ga0209777, IMG submission 187147) | Freshwater lake sediment microbial communities from the University of Notre Dame, USA, for methane emissions studies -HBP12 HB (SPAdes)... | ecosystem: Environmental > Aquatic >...
GGTTTGTGCCTTCGAGTTTCGCCTGCTCTACAATGTACTCGAAGAGGTGGTAATAGTGAAAACTTGCCCTTTCTCTCATGCTTAAAAGCATCTCATCGCGGCCGTTACCTGGCGGCCCTGTGCATATTATCACCCGCCTCGTGGACATAGCTGGGTCTCTAAACATCTCCCGATCCTTTTATTTCCTTATATTTGCCAAATTACAGTCGTATTCTTTAACGGTAAAAAAAATTTCTCGTTAAGCCCAGCCAAGTTCCTTCTAGGAACGTAACTGTAAAAAACCTCGATCTACCCTCGAAAACGCATCATTTTTGCACGCGATCCTCCATAAAACGGTTCAAGGAAACGCTTTAATGCATTACGTCTCGAACCCTAGATGGTACGGGCCCGTAGCCCAGTGGATAAGGCGTCGGCCTCCGAAGCCGGAGAGCGTGGGTTCAAATCCCACCGGGCCCGCCACGGTGAAAACATATGTTAACCCCCCTCGCGAAGCTGAGAGCAGAGTGTCAGCGACAACTAGAGGTCACGGTGAAGACCGCGTACCCGAGTGTCGAGCTCCCAGAGTTCAAGTTCAGTCAGCCCCCCAACCCCAAGATGGGAGAGTTGGCTTTATCTATATCATTCCAACTCGCAAAGCAGCTTAGACAAAAGCCAGCAGACATAGCGGTCAACATCGCGAAGCTGGTAAAGGCCTCAGGCATGGTTGCGTCTGCTGAGGCTGTTAACGGCTACATTAACTTCCACGCCAACGAGGCAACCTACTACAAGTTCGTTCTGGAGACCGTTGTGAATGACCCGGGGTATGGCTACCTCAAGGTCGAGAAGCCACAGAGGGTTATGGTGGAGCACACTTCCGCGAACCCGATCCACCCAATAACAATCGGCCACGCTAGAAATGCGATAATTGGCGCATGCCTCGCCAACATGCTTAGGCTTCACGGCCACGGCATGACTGTCCACTTTCTTGTAAACGACATGGGGCGGCAGGTTGCCCTCGCAGCTTGGGGCTGGATACTGCTTGGTAAGCCCGAGCCAGATACGAGGGGTGAGATATTCATCGGAACCATCTATGCCTCCACAAACGTCAATATGGAGCTTACACGAGTCCAAAGAGAACTCAGGGTGGCAGAGGAGAAGGCCGACGTTCCCATGATCGCTGAGCTCCAGGAGGAGCTCGAGAAGTTCGAGATAGCTGCAGCTGACCTCGAGAAGACGAGCAACAAGATATTCACAAACTTAAAGGAGAAGATAGCCTCTTTCAATGATCCCGCGTCGGAGATCGCTAAGCTCAACACCGCCTACGAGAACAATGACCTAGAGACCCGAGAGGCTGTTAGGCGCCTCGTAAAAATCTGCCTCGATGGTTTCGTCGAGACCATGGGTGAACTTGGCATCCGCTACGACTCTTTCGACTATGAGAGTGACCTTGTCTGGGAAAAGAAGGCGGATGATGTTCTCGAGGCTCTTAAGAACACCAACTTTGTTGAGCACGACCAGGGAGCCCTCGTGCTCAACTGCGACGAGGTGGCGACGGTCTACGCCCTAAAGGATCGGTGGGGTCTCGCTAAGTACCACGAGATACCTCGTCTTGTTCTCGTCCGCAGTGACGGTACCACACTTTACACTCTTCGAGACATGGCCTACAGTATCTATAAGTTCGGCACAGGCGTTGACAAGGTAATTAATGTCATCGGAGAAGAACAAGCCCTCGCCCAGCTCCAGCTCAGGATAGCCCTTGTCGCAATTGGAAAGCAGGCGATGGGAGACAATCAGCTTCATTACGGCTACGAGTTCGTCAAGCTCCCCGAAGGAAAGATGAGTGGCCGTCTCGGTAGATACGTCGCCCTCAACGATGTCATGGCTCGGAGTGTCGAACTTGCCTTCGAGGAGGTTACGAAGCGCACTCCTGATCTACCCGAGGCACAGCGCAGAGAAATAGCCAGAATGGTAGGCCTCGGAGCCGTCAAATATGCCCTCCTCAGCGTCGACGCCAACAAGCAGGTCGTATTTGACTGGGCAAAGGCCCTTAACTTTGAGACCAACAGCGCCCCATTCATACAATACAGCCATGCACGTTGCTGTAATATACTCAAACGCGCCGAGGAGAGGCCCAGAGCCGACTACTCCCAGCTAATAAACCCGAAAGAGAGGGGGATCATCAACCTCGTCGCAAACTTCCCGGATGTATTCAATGAGGCCGCAGAGGAACTAAAGCCGGGCACTATAACCGCCTACCTCAATAGCCTTGCCGACAACTTCAATAGTTTTTATTCCAGCCTACGCGTCCTGAACGCTGAGACGCAAGGGCTCATTGGGGCGAGACTAGCGCTTGTAGACGCGGTTAGGGTCGTCCTGAGGAACGGCTGCAGTGTACTTGGTATCGAGGCACCCCAGAGGATGTAGTCCGGCTCTAGAGTAATATAGCATTTACCAAAATATCATGAAGAGACTCAAGGAACTTCCGTCACTTTATTAGCTCCGTGAGCGAAGCCATGTCGACCCTGAGCTTACCTAACAACTTCCTGTTATAAATCGCGGCCGCGGGATGATATAGGGGAAATAGTATTGCTTCTCCCCAAGAAGCAAGTATCTTCACCGGTTTACCATGCGCATCACCTATCACAACACCCTCGAGCCCGTATTTCTCATAGAAGTACTCCAACGAGCTGTTACCCATCGGCGCAACGACCTTGGGCCTTATCAAACCTAGCAATTTTTCAAGGTGACTCGAACAGGCCTCTATCTCATCCTTCTTCGGCTTCCGGTTATTCGGAGGTCTGCACTTTACAATGTTTGATATGAAGACGTCACCCCTCTTCAGACTAGCGTTGGAGAATAGCTTATCCAGCAGCTTACCAGCTGAACCGACAAAGGGCCGACCAGTCTCATCCTCACTCCGCCCGGGCGCCTCTCCTACAAAAACTACTGCCGCGTTCAGGTTACCTTCACCTACAACCCTATTTTTAGCCCCCTTGCAAAGAAGACAGGCATCACATTTTTCGATTTCAGCTTTTAGGGAATCGAAGGGTTTCTCCTTGTTGTGCATCCACGTAATCGGGGTATCGATCTCCGGTCTCATGTCTTCCATCTTCGACTAGGAGCCTAAAAACATGAGTACAATTTCTAAGAGAACCATTCTTATAACAAACACTGTGTTTCAGAACACAGTAGGAACATCAAAGACACAACCGAGTGTGTCTCACACTGATAAAAGATTTCAACATACAACCACACATCCTTAACTATGGAGCACAGTAAGCCTCGACCAGCATTCAAAGTCTGGATGGAGACAGACGATGGCTACGTCTTCGGACCCGGTGTATACAGTCTGCTGAAGAAGGTTGAGGAGACCGGCACACTAAAGGAAGGAGCCTCGAGCCTTGGCATGAGTTACCGGTATGCGTGGGGGCTCGTCAGAAAAGCCGAGGAGAAATTGAGGGAGCCTTTGCTCTTCGCCCACAAGGGAGGTCGATCAGGAGGAGGTGGGGCCGAGCTAACCGACCGCGGGAAACAATTTATTGCTGACTTCCAGTTGCTGAGAGAACAAATGAAAAGGGTCTCTGAAAAACCTCTCCAGAATGTCGTCTTCGGAACTGTGAGTGAAGTCAAATCACTCCACAAAGAAGTTGAACTAGTGGTTCGAATCGATATCGAAGACGAGAGCAGCATCAGAAAGGGTGACAAAGTCTTGATACAGAAGGCTTCTAGTAATTGATTTTTCTCACGCAGTTACTTCTCTTGTCAGGGTTAGTTCTGATTTTTCAAGTCTATTTTTTCGTTTTTTAATATGTTAATATACTGCTCGTACCTGTTTTTTATGGCTAACCCCTCGTCAGTAAGTGCGTAAAAGCATTTACCGTCTGTTTCTTCGTCTTCCCTATCGACATAATTTAATGAGCTTAGGTCGTTGAGGTGGTGATAGACATTTCCTATATCGTTGTCGTCTAGGTAGATGTGGAACTGTTCCTTCATCGTCTTCCATATGTCATAGCCATAGGATTCCTGCCCGTTTTCGATGTTGTGGGAGATGATTGCCAGGATCTTCATTTTCGTGGCGCCGCATGTGCCTATTGGTTTTGGCATCGATTGTCCTCGAAAGACTTATAAACAACCCCGGTATATATAACTTACGTATATGTAAAATATACTCTTCTTAGGACTGATTATCCCGGGGAGAAGAGGTGAGAATGATGAAGATGGAAGAAGACACTCATAAGTGCCCGAAGTGTGGTGGCACGAACATCATAAGCGACCCCGATAACGGCGAGCGCATATGTAGTCAGTGTGGGCTCGTCATCGAGGAAGAGCCGATTGATATGGGTCCAGAGTGGAGAGCGTTCACGGTAGCAGAGAAGAACACGAGAAGCAGGACTGGATTGGGGGCGTCACTGACCCTTTACGATAAGGGTCTTTCGACTGTCTTTAGAGGCGATCGCGACGCCGCTGGCAGGAAGCTCAACAACGAGGCACGCCTAAAGATGGATCGCCTAAGACGCTACGATAACCGCAGCAAGTTTGACGAGACGTGGCGCAGAAACCTAAGCATCGCCATGGCGGAGTTAGACAGGATGTCTGTTCTACTCCACATTCCGAGTAATGTAAAGGAGCAAGCCGCTCATATATATAGAAAGGCACTCAAAGCTGACCTGATACGGGGTAGGAGTATAGACGCGTTTGTAGCGGCTTCGATATACGCCGCTTGCAGGACGTCTGAGGTGCCTAGACCTATTAAGAAGGTATCCGAGGCGAGCACTCGAGACCATTCAGAGGTCGCCAGGACCTATAGACTGCTGATCCGTGAGTTGAAGTTCAGGATGCCAATAGATGAACCAATGAAGTTCGTCCCAAGTATCGCAGCGAAGTTAAAGCTCAAGCGCGATACAGAGCAGAAGGCTATAAACATACTGCGTAGAGCTAAGGTAAAACAAGGGTTATCCGGTAAGGATCCTCGGGGGCTTGCTGCGGCAGCCCTCTATATGGCCTGCCTCGAGAACGATGACAAGCGGATACAGAAGGAGGTTGCTTTAGCCGCTGGTACCACCGAGGTAACGCTGAGAAACAGGCTCAGAGGCCTGGAAGAGTCGATTGGCCCGGTCATTCAGACGGCTCCCATCCCGGAGATGCCGGTTGCAACTCCGATAACCCCTTAAACCATTGTAAATATAATGCCTCGAAAAGAGGTTTTTCACTCTTCTAAGTTAACTCTTAATAACCGATACAATTTCTTTGAGCATCGAAGGGTGATGCCAGAAGAAAAGCAGTCTGAGAAGAAGATCTCCATCGAGGAGGCGTTAAGGAGGATTAGGCCCCTATTCATCATGATGATGATGTTTCCCTTTTTTGGCTTAGTCGTTGCAATGGTGATCCTCTATTTGCTTCGACCGAAGAACCTCCTTCTACTTGAGGCGCTGATACTAATTTCTATGGCACTGTATGTGGGGACGACATACATATTTGCTAAGAGGATGGGGCAGCTCGCAAAGAAAACGAAGCGCAATGAAACTTCGGCTAAGATATAAGTTTGTGTTTTTTGAAGTGTTTAACATAAATATGCCCTAAAGTTTTTAATGAGAAGAACCGCATTAAAGTGAGTCGCCTTGATGAAAAAAGTCACGATCATCACCTTCCCGGAGTACGAGAGCCTGGTTCTTGACTCCCTCGGCGCGGCGGGTGTGACTCAGTTAAAGGAGGTCACGGGGCCCGACTACGACGATTACCGGAAGGAAGCAACGGGGCCAGACTACAGGGCGCTTTTTGGCGAGGTCGACCCCCGTTACAAGGAGCTCAAAAAACTCACAAGCTTCGAAATAGCACGCACGACGCCTAGTCTAGATGTCCTACGTGACTACGCGAGGAATCCCGAGGCGAAGACCAAGGCAACAATCCAGCAGCTCGACAGGATCAACTCTCAGCTCAAGGGTGTTAAGGAGGCGCAGGCCAATGAGGCAGAGCGATTAACCAAGGAGCTCGACGAGAAGATCAGCAAGGGAAGTGCCCTCTATCACGAGAAGAGGCGTAGCCTCCTTGAGCAGTACGCGCACTGGAGCATGAAGATCGAGCTTCTGAAGGCGCTCGGTATCGAGGACGTCAAGGGGAGCTTGGCATACGGTGTAATCAACACCGAGTTCCAGAAGCGCCTGGAGCAACACATGACGAAGCAGCCTGAGATAAAGATCAAGGCGACGCAAATCTCTCCATCCGACAGCTTCTTGATAGTATCTGGTCCCGATGAGATGAAGAAGTGGGTTAACAACCTCTTCCTTGTCTTCGAGGTAACTGATATCTCCACAATACTCGGTGAGGACTCCAAAGCCGCTCTCGATCCAACGAAAAGGGGCAAAATACTCGAAAAGTACCAGAAGGAGACAGCTGAATGGGTAAATGGCGTACATGTCCATGGTGAGTCCTTCGAAGAGAAGCTTGCAGCCATCGACGACGAGCACCAACAGACGATAAAGCTTCTCGAGCAGGAGAAGGAAGAGAAGCTCAAAGCCTCGGCTGAGCAGTGGAGCCAGCGGTACATGAAGGTCGAGGCTGAGGTTAAGGACAAGGAGATGAAGACGCTCAGTGAGATTGCCTTCAACTACAACCTACTCCGCTTGGCTGCAGATAGCCGCGCACCAGTGATGAGGACGAAGATCTTTAGCATCATGCAGGGCTGGACCCCCTCCGATAACGTTGCTGAGTTCAAAGCTGCTGTGGGGGAGGTTGAGAAGAAGGTGGGCGAACAGATAATCTACGATGTCGAGGATGTGGAACGTGATGCCAAGGGTGTCCCGACTCCGACTCCAAACATGAAGCCGAGTATCCTAATGCCCACGTGGAAGCTCACCACTCTTCGCGGGTGGCCAACTACTACCGAGATTAACCCAGCATACATTAGCGTCCTAGTATTTGCATTTCAGTTCGGCCTAATGTTTGGTGACGTCGGCCAAGGTTTGGTTATACTTATCCTGGGGTTCGTATTGACTAGTAAGTTCAAGAGGGGGATGTTGAAGTATCTAGGCGGGCTGTTCATCCCTATGGGCATAGCTGCCACGATCTTCGGCTTCTTGTATGGTTCCTTCTTCCTGAATGAATCGATACTCGGGGGGTTCTACCAGCCGATAATGCCCAATCCAATCCACCAGACTACAAAGTTGCTGCTCCTAGTCTTCGAGATCGCGGCAATTGAGATAATCCTAGGCCTTTGCTTAGGTGCCTATAACCAGATAAGGAAGGGCAACATGATTGGCGCGCTCGGAGAGCATGGTCTCGGGATGATCCTATATGTTGGCGGTCTGTACATGACGGCGATTTACTTCATCTCGATCAAGATGAACTTCATGATGGCGCTGAGCTACTGGGGCTTCTACGTCATGCTCATAGGCATGGGGCTGAGCTTCGTAGAGCCAGTTATACACAGTATTAAGCACGGTCACGGCGTTGGGATGGAGAGCATCGGTGAGGGCGTCGGTGGATTACTGATGACCTTTGTCGAGGGGCTAGCTAACCTTTTTAGTTTCTTACGTATCGCTGCCTTCGCTCTGGCTCACGCCAGTCTAGCCATCGCTGCAGAGGCGCTTAACGCGGCGCTGCCTCTACCAATACCTACTGGCTTGATAATGATGAACTTCGTGGCGCTAAGCTTCGAGTTAATTTCGAGTACAGTACAAAGCTTGAGGTTGCTCTACTACGAGTTCATGGGCAAGTTCTTCGACGGGCAAGGGATACCATTCAGGCCTTTCAGACTACCACAGGAGAAACGGATCTCCCAATAACCCCCAGTTGGAAAAAGGTTATAAACGAAACGGACGAGCTATAGGAGAAAAAGGTGTGGAATACCGAATGATATGCTCTGAGACTGCCCACCGTTCGATTAAGGGGAGGCTCTGAGATGGTTGATTTTCTTCCCGCTGCTATCGTTGTCGGCGCCAGTATAATCGGCGCGGCGTATGTCATGTCCCAAGGAGCAATCGTCGGGGCATCGGCAGAGGTCGAGAAGAAGAGCACCGTCTGGGGATCCGCCCTGAACGCTATCGGTGGCTTTATGATCGTTATGAGTGTCCTCTTTACGATCATCATATTGGCTGGAGGTGATACTGTAGTGATACCGGATACTGCATGGCCCCTCCTGACCGGAGCGATAACGATGATCGGAGCCGGCTTCGCCGCCGCCCTCTGTATCATGGTCGCCGCTAAGGCAGGTTCCGAGATGTTGAGTGAGAAGCCAGAGCTTTCGATTTGGGCTCTGCTCTTCATCGCTCTCGGTGAGGGTCTCGCTATCTACGGTCTGATTGTCACCATCTTGATGGTGAACAAGTAACTGTAGGGCGAGCCGCCCAAACAACCCTCCATTTCAAAAAAAAAATTCTCTTATGAATAACATCAACCACATCAATCAATGCTTCATTCATGTTAATCTTGCTGGGAAATACTTTTAACAATTAGCATATTTGTTTACCTTAAGGGCTTTTAGTCCTATCATGGATGGTTTAGGTATGAAGTTAAAGGCCTTCGTCTATGTTACACTGAAAGCGGGTTACAGCGACCCTGAGGGGGAGACAACGGCTCACGCCCTCAGGGGTCTGGGCTATTCGGTTGATGATGTCCGGTCGAGCAAGGCATACGAGATCTCGTTCGAGGCAGCCAACCGGATGAAGGCGGAGAAACTGCTTGATGAAATTTGCAAGCGACTACTCACCAACCCGACCAAGGACGACTACCGCTTCGAGATAAGTGAGCTGAGATGAACCGCATCACTCGAAGACCGCACCCATTCGAGCACTTCCAAGTAGACCTGCTAAACGCGAATGACGACGAACTCAAGGAGATCGGGAGAGTACTTGGACTAGGCCTCAACCTAGAGGAACTCCACTATATCCAGAACCATTACCTGATCCATGAACGGAAGGCTACTGATGTTGAACTCCAGACTTATGATCAGACCTTCAGCGAGCACTGCAGCCACAAGAGTTTCCGCGGCTTCCTCAAGACGCCTGAAGGTACGATCGATGGGCTGCTGAAGACCTATATAAGAAGGGTCGTTGAAGAGCTGAAACCACCTTGGTGTTACAGCGTCTTCGAGGACAACGCTGGAATAGTAGAGCTCGAGGGAGATTATACTGTCGCAATCAAAGTAGAGACTCATAACCACCCATCGGCAATCGAGCCCTTTGGCGGTGCGGCGACGGGGTTGGGCGGCGTTATCAGAGACATCCTCGGTGTCTGGGCTGACCCGATTGCTTGTACTGACGTGCTTTGCTTCGGGCCACTTAACTACCCTTGGGAGAGGCTGCCGGAGGGTGTGAAGCACCCAACCTACCTATTTAATGGCGTCGTGGACGGGATCGGTAGTTATGGTAACAGCATCGGGATCCCGACTGTGAACGGTGCTACGGTGTTCGCTGACGAGTACACTGGTAACGTCGTCGTTTACGCTGGTTGCATAGGAGTTCTGAAGAAGGACCAGTATCTGCATCAGGCGAGGGCAGGTGACTACTGCGTCCTCGCGGGTGGGAAGACTGGCCTAGACGGTATCCATGGGGTAACATTCGCGTCAGCTGAACTGACGAAGGAATCGGAGCAGGTGTCCCGCCCCGCTGTGCAGATTGCGAACCCCATCGAGGAAGAGAAGTTGAAGCGTGCAATTCAGCAGATAAGTGAGTTGAGGTTCGGTTCTGCCATCACCGACATCGGCGGTGGTGGGCTGAGCTGCGGCGTCTGTGAGACCGCAGAGAAGTATGGCCTCGGAGTCGACGTGGATCTCGATAAAATTCCGCTTAAGGCGACGAAGATGGCGCCTTGGGAGATCTGGATATCCGAGAGTCAGGAGAGGATGCTCTTGGTTGTGCCTCTGGAGAACTTGGAGCGCGTGCTCAAGATATTCAGAGAAGAGCAGACTGAGGCTAACGTAATCGGCAGATACGATAATTCAGGTGTCGCTAGACTCACCTATAAGGGTGTGAAGGTTGCGGAGATCGACCTCGATTCTTTGTTCAACCCGCCGAAGACGACGAGGACAGCGAAGTGGATCGACCCCAGGCTTGAGGAGCCAGTCTTCGACCAACCAAAGGATCTTGGTGCGGTGCTTCTGAAGCTCCTCTCTAGCTACAACATCGCCAGCAAGGAGAAGGTCGTGCGCCGCTACGACCAAGAAGTGAAGGGGCAGACGGTAGTGAAGCCGCTGCAGGGCTGGAACGCTGGTCCCAGCGACGGCGCAGTGCTAAAGCCCCTTGTCAACTCAATGGTTGGAATCTCGGTCTCCTCGGGGATCAACCCGCGTTATGGAAATATAAGTCCATACTGGATGACAGCGAGCGTCATTGACGAAGCGATCAGGAATAACGTCGCTGTCGGCGGACGCAGATTAGCACTACTGGACAACTTCACATGGGGTAGCCCAGAGTACCCGGACAGGATAGGCAGCCTCATAGAGGCGTGCAAGGCGTGCTACGATTTCGGTATCACATACGGCACACCTTTCATCTCTGGGAAGGATAGCCTCTACAACGAGTCACCTCTCGGCCCCGTCGTACCGACGCTTCTAGTAACCGCACTCGGGATCGTGCCAAGCGTTGAAAAAGTCGTAACTATGGACTTGAAGGAAACGGGGAACCGGCTATATATCGTTGGAGAGACTGCGTCAGAGCTCGGAGGCTCAGAGTACTATCACTCGATGGGTTACCTGGGTGCTTCAGTGCCTAAGCTTGATGCCGCTAAGACGGTGGCAGCATATAGACGGCTAACAGCGGCAATTGACGCTGGCTACGTCCGGTCGTGCCACGACCTCTCGGAGGGTGGGTTGGCGGTCTCACTTGCTGAGATGGCTTTCACAGGCGGTCTCGGCCTCGAGGTCAACCTGATGAAGGTGCCAGTCACAGTAGAGATGCGCGACGACCTGCTACTATTCAGCGAGTCGAATGGGCGACTTCTCATTGAGGTGCACGAGAGCGACGCTGAGGCGTTCGAGGCGATGATGGGGGGCTCCAAGGTTGCCTGGATCGGCTCAGTTGTGAAAGAACCAAGGCTTAGGATAATGAATGTAGGTAATGTTGTGATCGACGTGTCAAACGAGGACACGATCAAGGCGTGGAAGACCCCCCTGGAGGCTCAACGATGAAGCGCCAGGAGATCAGAGTATTGATCATGCGGGCCCCAGGGACAAACTGCGACTTGGAGACGGTGCGCGCCTTCATGGACCTTGGTGTCCAGGCGGAACTCATTCACACCCAGGAGGTCTTCAAAAAGAAGAATCTCCTCGACTACAATGTCTTGGTTTTCCCAGGCGGCTTCAGCTATGGCGATTATGTCCGGAGCGGCGCTATCTGGGCAAAGGAATGTGAATACAGGATCGGGCCGGAGTTAGAGAGGTTCGTCGATGAAGGTAGGCCAGTTTTGGGTATCTGCAATGGATTCCAGCAGCTTGTGGAGCTTGGCTTCCTTCCGGGCTTTGAGGGGAAGTCGAAATACCCGCAGGCGGCTTTGGCGAATAGCAGCCACGGCTACCAAAATAGATGGATACGGATGAAGTATATGGGCCGGGGGAACTGCGGCATGATGGGATACCTTGATCAAGGTCAGTTGATAGCATG
>Ga0209777_10008080_pt1 | contig 11573 bp, 10 predicted proteins | sample FrelakmetHBP12HB_FD_187147 | JGI IMG/M metagenome (GOLD analysis project Ga0209777, IMG submission 187147) | Freshwater lake sediment microbial communities from the University of Notre Dame, USA, for methane emissions studies -HBP12 HB (SPAdes)... | ecosystem: Environmental > Aquatic >...
GTGCCGCCGCCGATATCGATAATCATATGTCCGGAGGCCGAGCCGATGGGAATATTGGCACCGATGGCGGCGACGATCGGCTCCTTGATGATATAAGCGGCCTTGGCGCCGGCGGCGATAGTCGCGTCGATAACCGCGCGGCGCTCGGTAGAAGTGATTCCCGCCGGTACGGCGACCATCACTTCCGGGCGGAACAAGCGCACGCCGCCCAGCGATTTATTGATGAAATAGCGGAGCATCGCTTCAGTAGTCTTATAGTCAGCGATTACCCCGTCGCGCAGCGGCTTCTGGGCGATGATCGTATCCGGTGTCCGTCCCAGCATCTCTTTGGCTTCAGCGCCGACAGCGATGATTTTCTTATCAATGGTAGAAATAGCCACGACTGACGGCTCATTGATTACCACTCCTTTTTTCGGCACGTGCACCAAGACATTGGTCGTACCCAAATCGATTCCGATTTTCTTTATAAACATAAGATATTTAAAAAATTAAAAAATTATTGGCTTAAATATTTAGAATTTAACGGTAAATTCCCGGTCGACGCTCAAATCCGACTGCCATTGAAGCTCTTGGCCGCTGATTTTTACCGGTAAAATATCGGCATGATAAGCGCTAGGATACTTGCCAAAGCTTAAATCTATTTTTAAATCATGTCCAACCGTTCCCGGCTGTTTTTGCACAACCAGCTTGTACAGACCCTGCTGATATTGCTGCAGCGTCTTGGCCGGCAGTTCATATTCCAATATTATTGTCTTGGCGGTCTTCGGCTCTACGGTGAAGAAATAGGCAAAAACAGTCTTGCCGAATTCATCTCTGGTCTCCAACTCACTGTTTAAATCAATCGGATGCTGGCCGGCCTGATCGCGCCAATAGCCGCTTATGATACGGGATCCTTCCGGCACGTAAACTTGCAAGTAATCGCGGTATTCCCTGATAAAATTTTCCACCCGCTCGCTGGTGTGCTGGTAAGCCAATTCGGCATGGCCGATCAGCCTGCCGTTTTTTTCATCCAAGCGGTAACTGACGGATTTTTTCATGACCGAATCGGTTTTCCAGGCGCCCATATTGGCATCGACCGCGTAGAGGTAGTCGCTCTCAGAATTTTTGAGCGAGCCGGCCCAATTCTGATCAGCGAAATAACCTTGTATCTGGGGATCGGTCAGATAAACCAAAATCTGCTTCTCATCGATATTCTTTTTGAAAGCCAGCCAGGATTTGATCATATCAGGCAAGGAAGATTTTTCAATTCTGGCAATCAGCTCTTCGGTCAAGGGACCGATGATTGATTTACGCTGGTTCCGCGGCAAACCTCTCTGGGCATAATCAAGCTCAACTTCCTTTTCCAGCTCCATGGCGAAATTCTGGTCGGAAAAAGTCACTCCATTTACCGTGATCGGACCGACTACCTTGAGTAGATTGGAAATAAAATCCGGCGACAAGGCGATCACTCCGTCCAGACGCTGATAAGGCAATTTGCCGAATTCCCTTTCACGATCAAAGAACCAGATTATATTCTTGGCCGAAGCCGGCCAGTCGGCATACCAGTTGGCATCGCGCATAAACCAATTTTTCTGGCCCATGAATTTCTGAAGCGGCGCCGGCGGAGCTATGTTCAGTTTGCCTTCCGCCAATTTATCCAGATTATAGACATCATCAGTCACTAAATCGGTTATCTCGCCATCTTTTAGGGTAAGCAGCCCGTAACTGCCGATAAATCCTCCTGTCGGACGCATTTCCATATTATTCTGGAAAACAAACAAATAAGTCTTGGGCTGATTCTGTCCAACCAGCTCCGGCAGATTCTTAAAAATCGGCATCGCCATTTCGCTATTGGCCACTATTTCGGAAAGCGACTGATTGAAGGATAGCAGCTTATCCTTGAAAATGCCGTTAAAATCCTTCGTATTAATGCTGCTTAAATCACTCTTCGCCTGCTCGATTTTCAGCCGAGCATGATCCAGCGCCTCTTGATTGCCGGCTATCGCCTGCAATAAATTTTTTTTCTGCTGCGTATCTTTGATCTGTCCGATTACTTGAGCGGTATTAGAAGTCTGGGTCTGCATTTGCTGTAAGATAACCAGCGCCTCTGAGTAGCCGTCCAGCAGCTCGCTGGCGGATAAAAGCATTTTCTGGCTGACTCTGGCGCTTTGCCCCAGCGGCGGAATCCAGAGCAGGGGGCCTAGGCGGCCGATTCCCTTATTAATATCCGCCAAATCCGCCGCTCCGCCGCTTAATTCGGTTTTTATGAGCGGCCAATCATTTTGCGATGCCGCCTGAGTCATCCGATCAACCCGCTGGCTGAGACCGACGGCTTTTCTGGCGATGATCGTGCCGTTGATCGCCAATGGCAGAACTATCGCCAAAATAATAATAATCACCAAAGCAAAAATCAGAGCGCGCAGATGAAAACGCTTTTTCTTCGGCGCCGCTTCCGGCATATAATACACCGGGGCCGGATGATTCTCTACTGGCTGATTTTCTGTCGGCGCTTCTTGGCCGCTAGGAGCGAGTAACGTCATATTTTCCGTATTTAAATAAATATTTAATCCAATCGATTATATGGATCCAAAATACTTTAGACCAGATGCCGCTGCCGGCCGATTCCCGCTTATGATAATGGACGATATTGGCATCGGCAAAATAATAAACCGGCATTTGATGCCGCCAAAACTCCAAGCACCAAGCAACATCGCCGAAATACAAATAAAGATATTCATCCATCAGTCCGACCTGATCGATGGCGCTCTTCCGGACCATTTCAAAAGCTCCCAAAATCCAATCGACAGTGCGGGTTTCTTCGTGGGAAAAATCAACCATCAAATATTGATCAAGTTTCTTCTTGGCGCCCGGCAGCAAGCCGAAAAAAGTCCGGCGATAAAAAGGCGTGATAACTGAAGGAAAACGCAAGCAAGACGATTGGATCGAACCGTCGGGATTTTTTAATTTCGGTCCGACCAAAGCGGCTTCCGGATGCGCTTCCATGAATTGGTATAAGCGGTCGAAAATATCATCCAAAACCGCGATATCGGTATTCATGATTACCGCGTATTTGCCGGCAGAATTCCTGATACCCAGATTATTGCCCTTGTGGTGGCCCAAATTTTGTTGGGATGCAATCAGCTTGACTTGAGGAAACTTTTCGCGGACCATTTCGACTGAGCCGTCTTGTGAATTATTGTCAACGACGATAATTTCAAAAGGAACCGACGGCGGGAATAGATAAATGCCCTTCAAACATTGCTTGAGGAGTCCGCGGGTTTTGTGGTTATTGATGATGATGGATATTTCCATAGGAATATATTGGATTAATGGTTTAATGGTTAAATGGCTGAACACATCGACAATAAACCATTTAGCCATTTAACCATTAAATAATTATTTATACCACTTCCTGATTTCTTGAGCGCTGATTTTGGCCGAAGAAAAAATGAATTTCCTTTTTCTCCTGATTTTGCCGGATAGAGCCAATATTTCGGCAATCGCTTTGAGATTGCGTGTTTCGAAAAACAGCGTATAAAAAAACTTCATCAATTCATACCATAAAATCTGAGGCAGATAATGGAATAAATTAGCGTAATATTCATCAGAGAGCAAAATCAGGAAATGATTGCGATAGGAATAATACTTGGCTAAATTCGGCTTGCGCGAGCGCGATCTGATGATCCGGCCGATATTATCTTCTTCCGAACCGGATAGAGTCCGCAGATGATAAGCGACTGCTTCCGGCACTAGCAGCGACGACCAGCCGCGAAGCCGCAGCCTCCAAGCCAAATCCACATCTTCCTTATAATAAATAAAATCACCGTCGAAATAATCGCCATTGATGTGATCTTCATCCTTGATCAGCACATCTTCCAGGGCCTCCCGCCGCAACAGCGCCAAAGCGCCTGACTGGCCGAATATTTCCTGCCGCTGCAGAAAATTATCCCGATGTTCTCCGGCGCCAAGCTCCACTACCCGATGATTTTTTAAAACCAGCAGGCCGCAGGAATCAATCAAATCGGACTTTTGAAAATCGCCGACCTCAATGTTCAGGCATTTCAATTTCAGCAGGCGGCCGCCGAAGCTGCCATAGCGAAGATACCTGCCGTCTTCGGCGGCATGCATTATCGCTTCCAACCAAGTCGGCTCCAGAATAATATCCTGATTGCACAACAATATAAAATCAGATTTAGTCAGGCGAAATCCCTGATTATTGGCCTTGGCAAAACCCAGGTTCTTGCTATTTTGTATAATATTAGCCTGAGGATAATTGCGGCGGATAAAGTCGGCCGTGCCGTCTTGGGAATTATTATCAACTATCAAAACCTGAAAATCGCGGCAAGTCTGATCAAAGATGGAGTTCAAACAATTGGCAATATAAATCTTGCAGTTATAAGTGGGAATAATGATTGTGACTTTCGGATTGGACATGTATTTTGTAGTTGGATGGTCAATTAAACTTTTTTCTGCGTCACCCAGAAACCGAGGCGCCATTTGCCGCCCAGCAGCAATCTGGTCTGGGCATCGATCGCCGGAATAGAACCGAAGATTATCATCGTCACCGGAAAAATCACCCATTGAGCGACCATAATCAGATAATTGTACCAGCCGAAGCCCTTCGGCCGCCGCGGCAATAAAAGAGTATACATCAAGGCGTTAAAAATCAAACCGATCATGCCTACGGTCATCAATGTCTCCAAAGAATGCGGCGCGTTCTGAAAAAAAGCTGACACCTTATCCGACGGCGAAGCCACCCAAAGAGGCAGACGGCCGACAATCAGGATTAGTAGCGGCGCTGTCGCCCAGGAATACATGCCTTCCATCTGGTTCCAAAAATAGCGCAAGCGGATGCGCAGCGGCATGCGGCGATTGGCATGCTGGCCGAAAAAATTATCCCACATCCAGGGATAATGCTCGACGCCCCAAGCCCAGCGGCGCATTTGTTTGTATTGGTTTTTCAAGCTGCGCCACAAATTGCCGATATAAACCGTATCCATGGATAGCGTGGTAAACATCGGCACCACCTCATAATCGCCGTCATAGCGCACCAGCGCTTGCAGACAAATCCGCGAATCCTCGGTAACAATCGTCTTATCATGGAAGCCGACATCCACTAGCATCTTAAAACTCATGCTGTGGGAAGAAAATGTCAGCAATTTTTCCGGACGCGACATGTCAGTCAAAAGCCAAAAGGTAGTCGCCGAAGCCACCACGCGGTTAATCGGATTGGATTCCCAAATATTATTATTGTAAAGTATCAGCGGCTGATAGCTGGCGTGGGTCGGATTGGGATGAGTCAGATATTTGTAAGTCAGGCAAGCGAAATATTGCTTATGCGGCAAAGTCTCGATATCAAAACAAGAAACGATTATTTTTTCATAAGGAATTCCTAAAAGGTCTATTTCCTTTTTCAAATTTTGCTCCATGAAATGGACATTGGCGCCTTTGCCCAGCAATTCATCCGGCTGGCTGATATGAACCGTGACATAAAGCCGGAAAAACTTATCGCCGAACTCAGTTTTAATCCTCTCCGCAATGGCCAAAAAATTCTCCTGGTCGCGATCCTCGCCGCCCAGGGCGACGATAATCTTGTCTTTGGGATAATCAGTTTCCAAGAGCTTGGCAAATGATCGGGCAATCACTTCATAAGGTTCCTTGTAAGTCGGATAAGTGACGATATGGTAATACTCGCGATAATCAAGAGGCAGCTTTTTCAGCTCCGACAGCCAATCATTTTTAATGTCATGCAGATAACGGAACCAGGAAACAAACAGCCAGAACATCATATAAAACAGGCGGACGATCCAATAAACGGCGAAAACCAAAATAAAATAAATCGCCCAAAGAGGCCTGATCAATGACAAAATAATAACCCCGATAAGCGTGATCCAAACCAGTAATGCCGGCGTCATTTCCGTCATTTTTTGGCTAAAAAGCTTTTTCATAACGTATTCAGAATAACATTTTATTCAAAAAAAATCAAGTATCGTTTAGAAATAAAGAAATAAAGAAATTTAGAAATTAAGGGTATTATAAATAAAACAAAAATCCCTAATTTTATTAGGGATTTTTGGCTCTCACTTATGTAACTTTCCTTAATTTCTATTTTGTGTTTACCCTTAATTTCCTAATTTCTTAATTTCATAATTTCTTTACTTGGTTATCATTTTCTTAAATTCCGCCTCGGAAATAATCTTTACGCCTAATTTCTTGGCATTACCGTATTTTGATCCGGGATTTTCTCCCAGCAGCACATAATCGGTATTCTTGCTGACGCTTGAGGAAACATCGCCGCCAAGCGTTCTGATGATTTCTTTCGCCTCAGCGCGCGAATAATTTTCCAATTCCCCGGTCAGAACGAAAGTCAAGCCGGCAAATTTCCTGGCGGCCGTCCGCTCCGGCAGAATAATCATAACTTCATTCTTGGATAAGGATTCGATCAAATGGCGGTTTTTTTTATCAGCAAACCATTCTTTGACGCTGGCTGCGACTTTCTCTCCGATTTCTCTGATCTCCTGCAGCTCTTCTAAATTGATGCTATCCACTATCTCTAATAATTTTTCCGGATTTATATTCTTAATTCTTAATTCATAATCCATAATTTTTTGAGAGAATAAAATGGCTGTCTCTTCTCCCACATGACGGATGCCTAAAGCGTAAATAAATTTGGCCAGCGGTACGGTCTTGCTTTTTTTAATGGCGGCGACCAGATTCTGCGCCGACTTCTCGGCAAATCGTTCCAGCGGCCGCAGGTCGTCTTCAGTCAGCAAAAAGAAATCAGCGGGGTTTTTAACCAGATCTTCGCGCTGCAATTGTTCGATAATCTTCGGCCCTAAGCCGACAATATCAAACGCCGGACGGGAAACAAAATGATACAGCCGCTCCAGCTGCTGGGCGAAACATTCTTTATTGGTGCAATAATAAGCGACTTCCCCTTCGGGGCGCGAAACTTTATTGCCGCAGACCGGGCACTTTGCCGGCATGCGGAATTTTTTTTCTTTGCCGGTACGCATTTTAGGCAGCACTTCGACGATATCCGGTATGATATCGCCGGCTTTTTGCAGCACCACGGTGTCGCCAAGGCGCACGTCTAGCCTCTCCACCTCATCCAGATTATGCAAGGTGGCGCGTTTGACGACGGAGCCGGCCAGCTGCACCGGCCGCAGATGCGCCACTGGCGTCAGGACTCCGGTGCGCCCGACTTGGACATCGATATCTTCCACCACGGTCGTCACTTGTTCCGCCGGAAACTTATAAGCCGCAGCCCAGCGCACTTGCTTGGCGGTGCGCCCCAAACGCTCCTGATACTTAAGATTATTCACTTTAAGAACAATGCCGTCTATTTCATAAGGCAGCTCTTCCCGATGCTTTTGCCAATGAGCGAAATATTTTGCCGCGCCGGCGATATTTTTCACCGTTTGATAATTAGGATTGACCTTAAAACCGAGCTCCTGCATTTTTTCCATGATCTGTTCCTGCGTCTTCAAACCATATTTTTCCGGCTCATAAATCGTCCACATGAAAGTATCCAAGTCGCGCGCGGCGGCAATTTTCGGATCAAGCTGGCGGACGCTGCCAGCCGCGGCATTACGGGGATTGGCGAACGGCTCCTCGCCTTTTTTCTTTTGCTCTTTATTTAATTTCACAAAGCTTGATTTCGGCATATAAACTTCGCCGCCGACTTCAATATCCAGCCCTTGGTTAAGTTTCAGCGGAACGCTGCCGATGGTCTTGATGCTGTGAGTCACTACTTCGCCGATGATGCCGTCGCCTCGGGTCACGGCGCGCGCCAACAGCCCCCGTTCATAAACGAAAGACAAATTCAAGCCGTCGATTTTCAACTCGCAGACATATTCCAGATCTTTTTCAGCCGGCAGGCCCAAAAATTTTTTTATCTTCCGGTCAAAATCTTCCACCTCTTCCAGAGAAAACATATCGTCAAAAGACCACTTGGGAACTTTATGCCGATACTTGGTGAATTTTCCCAGTGCCTTGCCCTCGATGCGCTGCGTCGGCGAATCCGGAGTAATCAATTCAGGGAAATCGCGCTCTATTTTTTCCAATTCATCCTTCAGGGAATCCCGGGCCGCATCGCTCACTATCGGCTTATCCAGGACATAATAAGCATAGTCAATTTCCTTCAATTGCTTTTTTAATTTCAGAGTTCTTTTTTCCGCTTCAATTTTATTCATTTTTTATATTCCCAACCCTTATTGCCTGCCCGGTAACTTCTATCTTTTCTATTCCGGTTGGCAGGTTATCTCCCTCGCAATTATATTCCGAAAATACGCGCAGAGAAATGTTTTTAGCTCGCTCCTCGGCTCTCCCGAGCGGTTCCAGGGTAACCAGATAATCAGACGTCGCTCCACTAGGCAAATCAAAACAAATAGTTGCCAGCTGTGAATCGAAATCGCGGATTTCCGAGCGCAAGACTTTTTCTTCTGGAGAACCGAGCTGTTTCAATTTTACGCTTAACTGGGGAAAACCTCCCTCTTTGCGCCAATATATCCCGATCGATTTCGGTAAGCCGGAATCAGTCTTGGAAGCAACCTCGATATTGGCAATATTGCCAGTGCTGAGCCCGGAAAGAAATGCTTCCGGCAATTTTTGCGCAAAGGATTTAAAGTCAACCGGCTGCCAATAGTCGTTGATACCAAATGACGCAATGAAACTTTTTTGGATAAGCGTACTGCCGATTTCCAGCAGCCTAGCCTCACTGGAAGTTTGGTAAGCTTCGCCTGAAAGCAGGCTAAGACGGAAAATTCCCGGCTCCGGCCGCAATGATCGGATGTAGATATCGCCTAAAAATACTTTTTCGATGATCATCTGTTCTCCCTCAGCCGTAACCGCCCCGATTTCGTAAAAGCAATTTCCCCGGCAATCGCTGAGAGTAAGATAATAGGACTGAGGTACGCGATTATTGACCATCTGCCTGTTAACGGCCAAAACATGAAGCCGGATAATCCCCTGCTGGATCTTGTCAGCGGCCGCGGCCGCCTTTTTTCCTTCGGAATAATTTATTATCCAAGCTGCGGCGCCGACGATGATAAAAATAATCAGCAAGAAAATAACAATCCCGGCCGGCCTGAAAAAAATATTGATTTTTTTCTGTTGATGCATATAACTAAATTAATTACATCTAGAAAAACCCCAGATACCAGCTGATAATTCTCCCGCCCAGCCACAGAGTAATCAGCGTGGCCGGCGCCAAAAAAACAGCAAAAGGAATTTCACTAGTTAGCTTCTTACCCTTGGTGATAACCAGGACGATTGAAATCAACGCGCCGATAATATAGGAAAGGAAAATCGCCAAAATTATCTGCGGCCAGCCTAAGAGCGCTCCCATCAGCGCGCCTACCCGCAAATCGCCGCCGCCGATCCAGCGGCCGCGAGAAATAAGATATTGCAGGGCGAAAAAGCCGAAGCCGATAACTGTCGCCAGCAATAGATTGGCCAAGCCATAACCCAATACCAGATTGATGATAAAAAAAATAATTATCGCCGGTAAGGCAATCCGATCCAGAATCAGCTTCCACTTCAGGTCATAGACAAAAATAACTATCAAAAAAGCGATGGCCAGCCAATCCCGCAGTAATTGAATTAACAAATCGCCGCCGGCCGGCAGCCAGGAAAAAAAATAGGACTTATTAAAATGATAAAAAACATTCAGAGCCGGATTATGGCGCGAGCTGATTGCCGCCGCCAGCAAAAATAATAGGCCGCAGGCGATTTCAACCAGAGGATATTGCCAGGAAATTTTTTCCCGGCAATAGCGGCAGCGGCCGCGCAAAAAGATAAAGCTGATAATCGGGAATAAATCCGCCAAACCAAGCCGATGCCGGCATTTCGGGCAATGAGACGGAGGCCACAGCAAGCTTCCGCCATTATGAAGCCGCTCTATTACCACATTCAAAAAACTTCCCACTATTGCTCCGATTAACAGCGACAGTATATAAGCCGCGGTGTTGCCTAGATATGGCATATCATTGCTTAAGTCCGTTTTTGGTATATGAATGCGCGCCCGGCGCCAGGCCGGCGACGGAGGTTTCCAGAGCGAATTCAATCTCAAAATCATCATCGCTTAAAGAAATCAGGCGGTACTGATAACCCCGGCTGTTTAAGGGATCGATAATCTGTCCCAGATTGATCCTTCTATCGCCTGCGCCGGTACAGCTATCGACGGCTGCCGGCGGATTGCATCCGGAAATCCGGTAAGTATTGAACTCATAAAAATAATCAGCCAGTTCCTGCTGGACTAGCTTTAGGTCGCCCAAGCGCTGGTAATCGCGGCCCCTGGCGGCATTCGTCTGCCAGATGAAAACCAAGCCGATTATGGCGATGATAAGCAAAAAACTGTAGGCAAAAACTTTAAATTTATTGCGCTGAGTCATAGATGATTATGATCAAATTTATGAAGTAATTATAACATAAATAAAGCCTGATAACCAACAGTTTATCTGCCAGGCGCGCCCTCAATAAGACTAAAATCCTCTCCGGCCTGAGCTGAAGAGGATTTTAAAATAATCGCTACATAATGACAATTACGGACAGACAGTAGCACCAGTGGGGACGCCGCTGCTCTCAACTTTAGCCGAGCCGATCGAATCCACGCAAAAATCTCCGGCCGCGCCGCAAAGGTCAGCCCAAGCGGCCCAAGCGCTGCCATCAGAAGACACATCGACATTATAGGCGGTGTCCTGTGAACAAGCTGGCGGAGTAATTGCCGGAGTTACCTGGCCGATAGTCATGCCGGTATAAACACCATTTTCATGGTTGGTCTCAGCGAAAGTTCTGAATTGGGACAGGTCGTTTTTTACCTGGCTATCATAGGCCTTGTTTCTGGCGCTATTTAAAGAAACGACCGCCAAAGAAGCCAAGATGCCGATAATCGCGATAACCACCAATAACTCGATTAAAGTAAAACCTTTCTTATTCATATATTTTTTGGTTATTACTTTTTATTTATCAATAAATTTCCCGGGATAAGTCGACCTTTTGCTTATCCGCATTGAATTTATATTATTTTATCATTATAAAAATATTGCTTGCTATTTTTTATTTCCGACGTGCGCCAATTTTTTAATCTTTTCCACCACCTCAGATGGCATAAAATGGGCCTTGATCAAATAATCAGTTCCGCCCATTTTCAGGCCTTTTTCCACATCGGCTTTTTGGCTCAAGTTGGTCAGCAAGATAATCGGAGTATGTTTGAATTCCGCCTGAGCACGCAAATTTTCCAAAATGGAAAAACCGCTCATCTTAGGCAGGATTAAATCCAATAAGATAACATCAGGCTTGTTTTTTAATGCCAGTTCATAGCCCTTCTCGCCTTCATAAGCGACGTAAGTCTTGAAACCTTCCAATTCAAACTTGGTCTTATAAAGATCTGCCAGAAAAACATCGTCTTCCACCACTAAGACAGTCAATTTTTTTTCTTTAATCATAATTTGAACTATTTAATTATTTATTAAGTGCTTCTTGAACCGTGCGGCAGCTGCTCTGCGGCAGCCCGCTTTCCAAATTATTGCCGCCTGGTATGATAAACAGCCGCAATTGCGCTTTTTTCGGCTCAAAAGGGTTGCCTCGGCCGG
>Ga0209777_10008081_pt1 | contig 11572 bp, 3 predicted proteins | sample FrelakmetHBP12HB_FD_187147 | JGI IMG/M metagenome (GOLD analysis project Ga0209777, IMG submission 187147) | Freshwater lake sediment microbial communities from the University of Notre Dame, USA, for methane emissions studies -HBP12 HB (SPAdes)... | ecosystem: Environmental > Aquatic >...
CAAGGGTTGTTCCGGAAGCACCTTCCGCATGAATTCCTGCATCGCCCACACCTCTCCCCAATCCAGCGTCTCCGGCTCGATCGCCTGGGCCGGAATGGTGCCGCCCTTGAAATGCTGGCTTAGTCCGCTGCCGTTCCAGCTCAGGTATGAAGCGAGACGTTTCCCTGGATACGGACCATGCGAAAGGCGCTGGATGCCTTCCTTCCGGTAAACGCCCAGGAAGTATTTCTCGCTGATGTGCGCTTCGTTGGCCCCCACCGCATAATTCGGGACATAGCCAAGGCGGAAGCCACCCTGCCCGCGAACCTCGAGCTGCCACCAGGGGTATTCCAGTCCCGCGAAGCAACCCCCGCTTTTCCCGCGCAGAAAGAGATTGATCGGACAATGCCAAATGGTCTGGTCATCATGTAAATGGACTTCCGATAACCCACCCTCGAGCTTCGCCTCCTCGAGAACCACTTCCTTCAGGAAGTACGGCTGGGAATTCTTTGCCATGATTTCGAGCCATTTCTCCACAAACCGGTCCTCTGCGCCGAGCCGGTACCTGAGATTGATCCTGAGAAGTTCTGTTTCGAAGCGCCAAGTCGCCTCGAGCTCAGATGCCTCCACTCCCACGGCCTGCTTTGAGGTCGCGACACCGCGGTCCGCCGTCACGGCGAATCCGATGCCCTGTAATCTGTGGGCATCACCTGTCTCTCTGTCCTCAATCGAGCGCACCCCGCCCGATTCCCGGTCGAGCTTGACCGCAATGCGGGAGTTTCGGAGCACGATTTCATTGGTTTCCGCGCCGCGAACCCACGGGCGACTGGCCGTGATCAGCAGCAACAAGACGATGCCGAACCGCCAGAAATCACATTCTGTAATCTTGGCGCGCGTGGATTTCTGGTGGCAGGACATTGACGGGTGCGCAGAAGGACCAGCAGCGGTTCGCAAGCTGGTTGGGCCTTTGACGGACCCGTTCCGGCTGAGAATAGAGAGCCTGCCGCCCGCTGACAACAAGCCGGGCCCAAATTGCCAGACCCGTCGGCTGGAGGCATCCTCAGGGGTCTGAAAGTTATCCTCGGTGAGTCTCCGGAGTGTGTCCGGCGACTGTCCCATGAGTCCCCCGGGCTCCCACAATCCGTTTTGCGTATGGAACTGGGCATCCTTGCGCTCTGCTACGGCAGCGTCACCATCGTGTACTTTCAAGGACAAAAACAACCTCACGGTTCTCTGCCGTCTCCTTCCTTGCGGATACGTTCGATCTCTAGCGCTGTTAAGGCCTGTGGGAGAATTCGCACATCATCCATGAACCCCGACAGCCGCTTGCCGTGGGCGCCCAGGAAGGGCGCAGCCAAGCCAGCGGGGACACCGCGATAATCGAAACCGGAGCGGATCGCCGGGTGTGGTTTTCCGTTCAACCGTGCCGCTGCGGTTCCATCTTCGCGAAAAGTGATGGCGAGATGTTGCCATTGACCTGGCTGGATCCCGGATTGGACCAGGACCTGCCAGTGTTGTCCGTCCCACACCTCCAGAGCGGCATCGTTCAACCGCAGGGCACCCGCCTGCTGGATCGGCCCGCTCAATTGCCCGAGTAACCGTTGATCGCCCGCCAGCGAACGCGGCCAGAGCCACATCAATACTGTGGCTGGGGCAGTACGCTTGAGGTCGCCGACGTTCCCAGGCCGATCGCTGGCATAGCGCAGCCCGCGACCGCCCGCTGCGGGTGTAAGCGATCGACCGCTCTCAGGTTCGGAGAACTTCCACGGATCCGCACCCGCAGTGACGCGCACCGGTGAGGCGCCGGTTCCGCCGTTGCCCGGTCCCACTTCCAAGGCCTGCAGCGCGGCTTCACCTCCATAGGCATTGCGCAAACGAACCTCAATGATTCCCCTCCGAGGTGCGATGTCGTTGAACACCAGATCCACTGCCCGATGCACACCCCCAGCCGTCGCGGTAATGTCGAGATCCTCTACCACCACCTGGCCGTTGATCACTACCGTGACCGCGCGCAGGAACGGATCATCACTGGGGGCCCGCCTTTCGGCAAACTTCAAGCGCACATGATTGGTCCCAGGCCCCACCGTCACGTTGGCCCAAAACTCCGCCGCGTGCGCGCCATACCGATACAACTCCGCGTTCGGCGTTCCGGTGATCGGCTCCGCCACTGGGACCTGCCACCAATGCTCCTTGGCCGTGTCTTTTAGCCAGCCCCATTCACCGCGAGTCACCCATTCGGTCGCCGGCAACCAACGGTGTCCTGCCGAGTCAATGAATTCGCGCTGCGGATAACCGAAAATCCACCGCTGCGCCTCGGTCGGCCCACCGCCGGAACCAAACCCGTTGCTGCCAGTGGCGGCTGAAAACTGGATGGCATCCACGTAAACCCATGTGCCCCGCGAACGGGAATTCCGGGTTCCCCAAACGACGAGCCGGAGCTCGTGCGGGCCGTTAGTCAGTCCATTCTTGTAGTAGATGACCTGCTGACAAACCACCTGCGGATACCAAGCATCCACGCCCACCAGTTGTTTCTCTCCGTCGAGGAACACGTCAGCCAGTCCGCCGTCAGGCGCCACCCGTCCAAGGAGTCGCACCTGGTTGCCAATAAAACGGCAGGTCATGGTCGCGCCCGGCGAGCCTGACCGATGAAGAGTGCCTTGGAAATCATTGGTGGCTGGGCTGGAAGCGTCGGTTTCCCATTGCCCGCTCCAGCTCAACCGCCCGTCGTCCACAACCTTTTGAGGATCATTGCCTGTTACCCGAATGCTCTTGGCGCTATCATGCCGGATGCTGACGATGCAATCGCCATTGTTCAAGCGCTCCACCGTGTATCCGTTGGTGTTCAGATTGGCCCGTAGGAGCAAAGGATTTTGGTCCGCCGCAACGTCGGTCGGCTCAAAGGCGAGCCGGAGGACATCCACCGAGTTGCTGGGTGCGTCAAACGTCGTGTACGCCACCTCGCCGACGCCGTAGTGCACCGAGTTTACCACCGAGGAACTGCGCACCAGGTGGTTCTCCCGACTCGCACCCAATGTTTCGGGAAGCCAACCGATCGTTTGCAGCACTAGGTACAGCGGCATCGGGTGAACGATCTTGAACCATTCGTTAGCCACGAGTTGGCCGCCTCCGATACGGTCGCGCACGATGCCATTCTCCTCGCAGTGGTAGGTCCCTAGCAGCATCTGGCGCCGGGCCAGTTCCCGCGCCCATTCATCTTGCGCGCGAACCCCAAGCTGAGCGAACGCTGCCGCCATCTCAATGGGGGAGTAATCGAGCGAGTCTTCGCAGCAGACGCTCGACTCCGGATACGCCCACGCGCCGCTGTAGGTGTCCCCGGTCACCACGGTGGCGTCGTTGAGGTACAGGCTCATCACGTTGCGTGCGTCGGTCCGCCAGTGCGGATAATATGCCGGGTGCGCCATGAAGACGCGGGCGGCAGCGTCGGTGGGACCGATGTGCTGCCAGAGCCCTTCGCCGTCCCAGAAGAACCGGCCCCAGGCATCCCGTGCCGTCCAGGCGGGTAAAAGGGTGTCGCGCAGATACGACAGGCCGCGGTCCCGGGCTGCCACAATGGCATCGTTGCTGCCGGTGTAGCCGAGGCGAATGAGTTCGTCCAGAAACTCGACGATCATCGCCGTGCTCCCGGTCAGATGGTTGGGGTTGCCAGGGCGAAGCGGGATACCGAAACCTCTGTCATCAATGAAGGGCAGGACGGTCGCATAGCGGTTCCAAGGGCGTTGCGTGGGGTCGAAATTGCAGTTCCGCGCGAAGAGATCGCCCCAATGCTTGACCGCTGCCAGCCAGCGCGGCTCTCCGACCAGTTGATAAGCGCGGGCCAGGGCCAGTCCCTGATGAGCCGAGAGGTCAAGTTGAATCCAGTTGGTGTCGGCGTGGCCGTAGGGATCCCCCATGAAAGGCACGCTGATGGGGAAGCCCGGCCACGGTTCGTGATCGGCGGGGGTCAGAGTGAAGTCAAGGCAGTGATCGCACTGCATCCGCAGGTGCGCCAGCGCAGCAGGATCGCCAGTGTACCGGTAGTAATCCACCCATCCCATCACGGTGTAATGAAAGCGGTAGCCGTAGTCGGCGTCCATGCGCCAAGGGGCTACCCCCGGCCGGACAGGATCGGGCGCGGTGATCGTTCCATCAGCCGCGATGCGCCACTGGCCATTGATCATGTATTCCGGCAGATCCACCACCGCCTTGGTCCCGCTCCAGGGAAACCGTTTCATCGTCTCGGCGGCGATGCGCACCCGCCAGTCGCATTGACCGTTCAGACCTTCATACCAGGGCGCGATTACCCCGTATTTGTCCTCCACCCGCGCATGGGCAAAGTAGCGCTCAAGCTGCGTTTCAGCCCGTCCATTCCCAGGAAGGACCAGAACCAAGAGCAGGCAGACACGGGATAACAGATTCATAAGGGGGTTGCCTTTGCCAAGCGGGCAATTTCATCGGCAGACAGAACCCGGCGGTCTATCCGGAAATCCCGCATCTGCCCCACAAATTCATTGCCATGCTGCCGAAGGAACTTCGCCCCGATGCCAGCGCGCACGCCCAAGAAATCAAAGCCTGACGACACCGTCCTCTGTTCGACGCCGTTGAGAAAACCGGTGGCCGAGCCGTCGGCCTTGAACGTAACCGCGATATGGATCCATGTCCCGGGTTTCACGCCGTCAGGAATGGCGGTCTGCCAGGCCATCCCGTTCCAGACCTGAAGCTGGGCGTCCGTCAAGCGGATCGATCCCGCTTGCCCGGTCGAGCCGTTCAACTGAGAGAACACGCGCGTGTCGGCGGGCGGTTCCGCCAACCGGATCCACACGGCGATGGTGGCGGGCGCCTTCAAACGCAAGTCCTGCAACTCAACCGCTTGGCTGGCGAATTGGTTCAAGGCCCTGGCCTCGAACTTTTCCAGTGCCACACCGTCCATGAGGTTCCAGGAAGCCCTGTCAGTTTCAAGGCGGCTGGATTGCGAGAAAAGGTCTGCCCGCTCCTTTTCGGACAGCTTGAGGAACTGCGCTGTCGTCAGGATCCTGTCTTCGAACGCTTTCACCACGCAGACCCGACCGGCTGGAATCGTCGGATCATAGGCTCGAGCTGTTGTCGCTTCATTCGGATCCGCAGGGCTCAGTTGCAGAATCACAGCCGAGTTCGTTGGCATGTCATAGACGAACTCCTGGCCATAGCGGTAAATTCCCAACGACCGGTTTTCCCGTGGGTAAACCTCGGTAATCCTGAGTCGCAGCTTCTGGTTCTCCTGTAATCCAATCCAATCGTTGAGCGGCATAACGGCTCGAAGAACGCCGGCTCGCTGACGAACCCGGGCCTCGATACCTTCGTCATTGTCCGAGGTGTGGGTGTTGGGTTGGAGACCGGTGGGAAAGATGAAGAGAAACCCACGGTCCTTGAGGATGTGGGCGCTGCCATCCAGCGGAGCGTAACCAAAGGTCGGAAAGAGGTCGCGTTTGACTCGGAGATAGTCGTGGTGCCGGTTTGCCCATTCCCGCCATTTCAGGAAGAAGGCACGCGTCTCTGGGTCTTTGAGCTGGGGCAAACCCGCTCCCACCTGACAATAGGGCCCCCCAGCCAGACAGGCGATGAAGCTATGGCGGAAAGCTTCGGGTGTCCGGCCGAAAACGGCGCAGTAGTTGCGGTCGGGCGGCAGAAAACGGTCGTTCTGATTGTGCCATTGTTGGAAGCGGTCGATGTCGGAGCCGTTCGATTCGTAGTAATTCTCCGTAGCATTGAGGTCCCGGGCGACCCAGTTCTCCACACGCTTCAATCCGTAGTATGTTTCCAGGCACATCCGCGGATGACGTCTTCGCACTTCAGACAGGAGGCGGGTGATGTTCCGAAACTCACGGTAATAGTTGTCTCCAGGGAGATGCCCATGATTGGTGGCGAAGCACGGGTCGGGTTCGATCCCCCGACCGTCGTCGTAGGGAATCTCGCGGAAACTCGTCCAGCGCCCGTCGAACCCCCACCAGCGCGGCTGGTAGCGATCAAAGATGTGGAGATAAAGACTTTGGAGATAATTCATGTAGTCGTCGCACGCGGGGCAACTGGCTTTCACGCCCTGGATATAACTGATCGGAGTACCATCCTTGTTCAAAGCAAGCCACTCTGGTCGTTTGGTAAACGCGATAGGGGGAGAAACGAAGCTGGTCACATGCACGCCGATTTGTTTGCCGTAGTGGTGCAGTGCTTCGATGTGCGGCGCGGCATGAAAGTCGGGAGGCAAGGCGGGATCAAACTCGGCAACATACTTCGCCATGAGCGGATGCTGGCTGTGGCCAAACCACATCTCCTGCGTCATGACGTCGTGGATGCCGCTGTCGCGCATGACCTCGATATCCTCCTTCGTGATCTGTTTCCCGGTAAAGGCCCAAGACCACCAGGCGTTCACCCAAACCCAATAACCATCCTCAGGCAGCCGGTGAGGCGGCAACACATGGCGCACGAACTCCTGCGTCGCCCACACCTCCCCCCAGTCCAAGACCTCGGGCGGGACGTCCCGGGTATCGCCGAAGTGTGACACCGAGGCGTTGTTGAACGTGAGGTAGGCCGGTTTGGCTGGGCCGGGAAACGGGCCATGTGAATACCGGTAGATGCCCTCGTAGCGGCAAGCCCCCAGGAAGAACTTCTCGCTCGCGAATGGCTCCCTTGCGCGCACAGGGTAGTTCGGGGCGTAGCCGAGGCGAAAGCCTCTGGCCCCGCGCAGCTCCTTTTGCCAGTAGGGATACTCCAATCCGGCATAGCAACCCCCACCCCGGTCCGTGCGCAAAAAGAGAGTGAGCGGATCATGCCACGGCGTCTGATCATCGTGAAAATGCAGTTCCCTGAACTCGGGGCCCAATGCGACGTCCTCCAGCACCAACTCCTTGAGAAAGTAAGCCTCGCCGTTCCGGCGGCGGATCTCCACCCACTTCTCCACGAACCGGTCCTCGGGGCCAAGCTGGTAGTGCAGACGGGCTTCGAAGTCGTCTCCGACGAAATCAAATACCCAAGCACCGTTCGAACCATCACGACGGGTGGCGGATTTTGGTTGCCATACTCCTCGATCGGTGGTCACCGAGAAGGGGATGCCGCGAAACGAATAGGCACTTTGCTGCTGTTTGTCCCGAACAGAGTGAAGCCCCCCGGTCTGGTCGTCGATCTCGACGGCAATGCGGTCGTTTTCCAGTCGCACGGTCAGGGCAGAGAGGTCAATTGCCGTCAGCGACCAAACAACGACGCCGACATGCTGAAACAGGATCAAGAACTTTCTAGGCGGCATGGGAGTTTGCACGATGGCTTATCCGACAGGCCTTGAGGATGTAACAGATCGTCATATGCGAAAAAACGCGCCGCTATCACCGGTGAACACACCAAGTAAAGAGGAAACAGGAACCGCAAGCTGCGCTTCCGGTCCCTGGTGCATTTCCTGATCGCCCAGGAGCCCAGCATTCAACCGTGCGATCCTGGTCCTGCGCGAGCTCTACAATTTGGCGAACACCTTACTGCCGGATGCGGTAGAACCGCTTCGCCACGGCGGCAGTGATTGTTTGCGGGTTGTTTTGGTTCGTGGCGGAAGTCCAACCACCTGTTACCGCATCCGCCTGTTCGAGCGTGCCAAGGCCCGTCCATGAGATGGTGACCTGACTGCCGCCCGCACGGGCGATCGAGATTACAGGCAGCACAGTCTCCTGGATCTGCAGACCGGTGACTGTGCTGAAGACCGTCGCAGCGCCAAGCTTGCCTGCGGTGAACAAGACATTGGTCACGCCTGTAATGCCCTTGAAGACTACGTAGTCCTGACCCAGGATCGGGAACCCGGTGTCTGGTGCAGGATCGAGTGGCTGCGAGGGGCCACCGATCATGTTGATCTGCTCGGTCCAGCCAAGTCCGAAGTCGGTTGCGATGCCATAAATGTAAACCTCATAGTTCTTCTGCAGGTCCAGGCCGTAGAAGCCGAACTGCGGCGTGACATTGCCGGCACCGACATGCCAGTAGGTCGCCGTCAGATTGTTTCCGCCGCCGTTGTAGCCGAAGTTGCCGCCGTCCGGCGCACCGAAAGAGCCAGAGTAGAATATGGTGGCAGAATTGTTGCCGTCGGAATCGATCAGCGTTAACTCACGATTCGGGTCCGCCGCGAGGTCGGCTTCGGAAACATTGTTCCAGCTCGTGCCGGTGTCAACTGCAGCGCCAGGACCGGAATACGTGTACTGGCCATCGTCCCGAATAAGATTAACGTTTACCGCCGCCGGGTTGAATTGCAGCGTGAGCTGAGCGACGTGACTGGTGGCGGAACCAGCCGCATTGGTCACCACGACAAAATAGGGTCCCGCGTCGGTCAACTGAACCGGGTTGACGGTCAGGTTGGTCAAAGATGCACCGGCGATCAGGCTGCCGTTGTGATACCACCGATAGCCGAGCGGTTCGGCTCCGTTGGCAGTGACACTGAAGGTGAAACTTCCGCCCACCCGCGCCAACCCGCCGACCGGCTGGTTTAGGATTTGCGGAGCGGGGATGGGCTGGATGATTTGCAGGCCGGTGACTGTGCTGAAGACCGTCGTATCACCGAGGGTGCTGCCTGCTGTGAACAAGATGTTCGTCACACCCGTGATGCCTCTGAAGACTACGTAGTCCTGACCCAGGACCGAGAACCCGGTGTCGGGCGCAGGATCGAGTGGCTGCGAGGGGCCGGCCACCATGTTGATCTGTTCGGTCCAGCCAAGTCCGAAGTCGGTTGCGATGCCGTAAACGTAAACGTCATTTGTCGTGCGCGGGTCGAGATTCTGGAATCCGAATTGAGGCGTGACATTGCCGGACCCCACGTGCCAGTAGGTTTGCTGCAGGTTGTTGCCGCCGCCGTTGTAGCCGGCACTCCAGGTAAGCCCTGAGCTGTTGGTTGGGGCAGCGAAGAACGTGATGGGGCTCGAGAGCCCATCGGAATTCACCAGCGCCATCTGATTGTCGTCCGCAGAGAGCGCGGCGGGGATGGCTTCGTTCCAGGTCGTGCTCGGATCCGGTGCCGCTCCCGTGCCCGTGTAGTACATGAAGTTCGTACCGAAGGCGAGGTCCACGTTTACTGCCGCAGGTGTGAGAATAAGGCTCAGCACAGCCACTTGGCTGGTAACCGCACCCGCGTTGTTGGTGACCGCCACCGTGTAACTCCCCGCGTCGCCATTCACGATGCTCGCGATCGTGTACGTCGCATTCGTCGCGTTGGAGATGGGTGAGTTGTTCAGTTGCCATTGGTAGCGGAGCGGTTGTGACCCCGTGGCAGAAACGGTGAAAGAGGCCGCGGTGCCGACGCGCTTGCTAAGACTGGAGGGCTGGCTCGTGATGACGGGCACACCGGGATCGACGGTGAGCGTGGCCACGAGGCTAGTCACGGAACCGAAGGAATTTGTCACCACCACCGTGTAGTTGCCGGCATCAGACAACTGGGTGGCAGCGATGGTGTAGCTACTGTTGGTCGCGCCGCCGACAGGTGTGGGCCCAAGGTACCATTGGTAAGCCAGAATTCCGGCTCCCGCAGCCACCACGTTCATCATGACAGGGTAAGTGGCAACGTTCGTCTGGCTTACGGGATTCTGATAGATGAAAGGAGGTTCGGTGGTCGGTGAATCCACGATGGTAGTCGGCTTCTGGCCGCTGGCGAGCTTGACAATCGACGACGGTTGCAAGGCCTGGTCCCAGAGCGAGAAATCGTCCATGAGGCCCGCGTAAGCCTGGCCGAAAGGTCCGCCAGGAACACCAACCCCCAAGGGCGCCCCAAGTCCAAAGTCAGCGGCGGCAAAAGCGAATCCCGCCGTGGTCTTCAGGTAAGGTTGGCCATTGATGAAAAGGGTGCAGCGGCCGAGGCTGTAAACGAAAGCCAGATGCGTCCAAGAATTGGCTGGCACCGTGCTGACTGGGGCGAGCAGGTTCCAGCTACCACTCGCGGCGTTGTAGACTGTCACGCTCCCCGAGGTAAGCACCCCGCTCGGCAGCAACCCAATGGCTGCGATGCCGGAGAAGTCCGCGGGCAACTTCCCATCCGTCGTCACCTCCGAGTAGAGCCGGACGCCGGACCCTGTGCTGGGTGTGACCGTCGTCGGCTTGATCCAGAGGGAGATTGTTCCTTGGTCCTGGATGCCGAAATTGCCTAAATCCACATAATCGCCTAAGCCGGCGAGCGAAACAGAACCCACAGAACCCGACAATTGTGCCGGATGGTTGGCTGACCAGGCGGTATTGGGATCGGCATTGACCAACTGCCCGGTAAGGCCGCCCGGGACTCCGTTGGAGGCGGTGGATGAGCCGGTCCCGTCATCGAGCGGGAAATATTGCACCAAGTGCGCGGCCGAGGGAACGGGAACGGTGTCCGTGATTGCCTGCGGCGAAGTGCCATTGGCCAGCAGCGCGATCGAGTTACTGGAGAGCGGACCGTTCCACACCGAGACGTCATCGAACAGGCCGGGATACGCGTTGCCATACGGACCGCCGATAGCGCCACCGACGTCGAAGCGTGCTCCCAAACCAAAGCCTGCTGCGCTAAAGTCAAACCCAGAGAAGGTATAGAGCGGTTGGGAGCTGGGCACGCCATTGATGTAAAGCTGGGCAACCCCGGCATCAAAGACAAAAGCCAGATGGGTCCAGGAGCCCGCCGGAAACAGACTCGCGGTCCCGAAGTTTCGCCAGGGACCGTTGTCATTCACCTGGATGTCACCCGAGGTGAACGGGTCAATCCGCACCGTACCGGCATACGGGGAGGCGTACGGCACCTGCGAGAACAGCCGGATGTCGCCTGCATCAAAATTCGCCGGTTTAGCCCACAGGGACACCGTGGCGGATCCAGTAAGGTGGAGGTTGCCCAGGTTGAAATAACCTTTGGTCCCGTCGAGTGATATTGACCTCGTTGAATACTTCAATTGAGAGGGAACATCACTCGACCAGGCCACCGAGGGGTCTTCGTCGACTAGTTGCGCCGTGTTGCCACCCGCAACCGCGTTGGTAGCCGTGCCGCCACTGCCATCATTGAACGGCCAGTATTGCACAAGCTGGGCAGCGCGGACTTGGCCGAGGCCTGCGAGCCCAAGAACGGTGGTCATGACGACGACCGCCAGTTGGATTTTGCTGTAGGTTTTCATCATTTTAGGTTTGGTTAATATTAGTTTGTCTGCGTTGTTCGGGTTATTCCTTCTCAAATTCTACGCCGTCAGGCATCTGGTTAGTCACTCATTCCAAACGAAACTCCAGCCATTACCGTGCTGGAAGTCCGGCTTGTCTTTTGTGGCGTAAAGGTATTGAACATGACTGTCCACGAAGGCGACGTTTCCCATGCCGAGCCGATTTTTGTCATGCCAATACATGAATTGGAAAATCGCCACGTCGATGAAATGCACGTTGAAGGCGAAATCGTTCACCAAAATGACACGGCTGGGGTAGCGGATCATGCCGTGCTTCTTCTTGTAAAGCCCTTTGGCATCGTCATTGTCGTTCGCGCTGCTGTTGTAAATATAGCTGCTGCCAAACGTGTCATAGACGGTTGGTTTACGGTCATAGGACCAGGAAGCGCGCAGCGCACCGTTGTCGCCGGGACACTTGAAGACCCTTTCGACGCCCTCAG
>Ga0209777_10008082_pt1 | contig 11572 bp, 8 predicted proteins | sample FrelakmetHBP12HB_FD_187147 | JGI IMG/M metagenome (GOLD analysis project Ga0209777, IMG submission 187147) | Freshwater lake sediment microbial communities from the University of Notre Dame, USA, for methane emissions studies -HBP12 HB (SPAdes)... | ecosystem: Environmental > Aquatic >...
GGGTAAGCATATCGGTAAGAACATGACCTTCATTAATGGCTGGAATATTCATCCCAAGCAAAGCTGCAAGTGTGGGTGCAACATCGACCATATTCACATCACCATATTGTCCGGGATTGACAGAAGCACCAGTCAGCACGAATGGTTCGACCAATGTAATTGGTTCCGGACCGCCATGCCCGCCCCGATTAATCTGTCCATGGTCGGAAATCACAAGAATAGTATCCTTTGTCAGATCAAGAGACGAAACGATTTCGCGCAACAGGTTATCAGCGCGCGTCGCGGCTGCATTCCAGTTTGGATTGAGCGGTCCTCCCTGATAGTGTCCGGCATAGTCCACCTGGTCGAGATGAATAAGAATAAGTTGATAGTTGCCTGTCAGCCAGGGTAGTGCAGCATCAACTACATCACGGTCAGCAATTTGGTCTTCACCGGGGGTATAGAAACCGTCGCCCACTCCACTGTTCGACAGCATTTGCGCGAACCAGGAGTAACCGGAGACAGCAGTATGCAAACCAGAGCGGTTGGCAGCCGCGAAAATGTTATCCTGCGTAAATGGCCTGGCGCTGAATTCATCGGGTGGGTTAAAGAGCTGACTGTCATTGATATCCGGCCATCCACCGGTCAGTATGGTGGTCCAGCCGGGGACAGAGAAGGATGGTGGCTGGCTGTGCATGGTGGCCGATGCACCTTGCGCTCGAAGTTCATTCAGGAAAGGCATGACAGTTATGTTATTCGATGTGTCGTACCGCAGGGCATCGATCAATACCACTACAATACGGCGGGTAAGTGGTTGGCCCAATGGATAACCAGGGGTGGGTGGATCATTCGCGAGCGGTGAACGGTATGACTGAGCGGAAGATATCACGTTGGTAGCCCAAATGTATGCCCCGATAGCAAAAATGAATAGCCCGATGATACCAAACACCAAACAGTTAATAGACTTGCGTTTCATGATGATTTGCCTTTGCCGGACTTAATTTGGATTTTCTTGCGTAAGAGGTCAATTGGGACTCGCTTACCAGAACCATCGTCGAAGAGCCAACAATCCCAACCATTAGCTGGTGTATCTCCAGAAAGGACCTTGGCAACACTGTGAATGGATCCTGAGACTGTACCACAGTGTATAGAGCCATCAGCAATAATGATGGCTGTAAGATCATTCTTTGTGAAGTAAAGTATCTGCCCTGGTTGGAGAAAACCAACCTCCAACAGCATCCCAAACGGGATGCGTTTCTGCTGTCGTGGGTTGGGGATATTTAGCACAATCTCAGGAGCGGGTTCAATGGTGGCGATTCGTTCCTGGGCGATCTGAATATAGTTGAAATTGCGTTCGATGCCGATGAAATGTCGTCCAAGCTTCTTTGCCACTGCGCCGGTCGTGCCTGATCCAAAAAAAGGATCGAGAACAATATCACCGGGATTCGATGATGAAAGCAGGATCCTGTAAAGCAATGCTTCAGGCTTTTGAGTGGGGTGTGCCTTTTCACCGTTGACTTTGCGGCGTTCCTTGCCAGTACAAAGGGGAAGGTACCAGTCAGAGCGCATTTGCAGGTTATCATTGAGAGATTTCAGGGCTTGATGATTGAAAGTGTATTTCAAGCCCTTGATCTTTTGTGCCCAAACCAGAGTTTCGTGAGCATTCGTAAAACGAACACCACGGAAGTTGGGCATGGGATTATCTTTAATCCAGACCACATCGTTCAAAATCCAGAAATCCAAATCCTGCAGGATCGCGCCAACGCGGAAAATATTATGGTACGAACCAATTACCCAGATGGTACCGGTGTTTTTTAACACACGGCGACAAGCAGAGAGCCATCGATTGGTGAAGTTATCATATTCTGTAAAACTCTCAAATTTATCCCATGTATCGTTTACAGCGTCAACTTTGGTTTGATTAGGTCGGTAAAGCTCCTGTGAAAGTTGAAGGTTATATGGCGGGTCAGCAAAAATGAGATCCACTGAGTTATCGGGGAGTTGATTGAGGACTTCGATACAGTCACCGGAAAGGATCCGGTCAAGGGGAGGGAGTTGGATCACAGTTGGTTGTTATTCTTGTTGCAATATGTGAAAAACCTACAGCCATAAATGATTTTTCCAAGAGGGACTCGTGTAATGAAAGCTATTTCCGTGATGCTTACATATAAAGGAAGAAAAGTGTCCGGTAATTGAATGGTTATTCCTTTTTTACCAGTTAGCCAATCCAGCAAACCCCGTCAGTAAAATAAAAATTTGCCAAATCTTCTTAGACCGCCTGGTTTTCTTGGATAACCAATCAAATAAAGGGCAAATGATGAAAATGATAAAAGGGAGACCCAAGCTGATTGTCATTATATAAAAAATATATAATCCATGAAACTTCAGTAATATCAAATCTATTCACAATAATATAATAGATATGAGCGCGATTATACGGTATCCCGGTTTATTATCCATGTGGTTCTGAATTAGTAATACTATCAATACATCTTTTTACCAGTACCGCTGCAACCTCACAGCGGTAATTGGCTGAGGCCCATTCATCCGTACTATCACAGGCTGCATTACGAGCCGCAGCATCCAAACCACCAGGATTGTTGCCATCCATGGCGAGTAGTGAGCTCTTGCCCCAACCGCCAAGGGCCAGGCGCGTTCGTCCGGACGGCCATTGAGCCACTGCGGTGCAGACGATAGGCCGGTCCGTGGGGGTGCGGGCGACGGTTTTAAAGGCAAGGTTGGTGTTCAGGGGGATCTCAATTTTGATGATAAGTTTTCCCGGCGGGGAGGGAGGAAGACTCCCCGTCCTTGTTCGCAAGGGGAGGAAATCCCCAAATGTCATAGCGCCATCCCCTGGTGCGAAAATCAATTTCGCGTCCAATGCCAGCATGGCAGTGGCAAAAGGGGAGCGCCCATCACTCGTAACTAATGTACCAGCCACTGTCCCAGAATTGCGGATGTTTAATGGGGTTTCCAGGCGTAAGGTTGTAGCTAAAGCCGGGGGGATGTGAGGTGATTCGAGCAATAAGCTCAAGGTTGCAGTGGCACCGATTTCAAGTTTGTCGCCTACTTTATGAATTTTATTCAGACCAAGAGCTTGTAAATCTACTACGGCAAAGGATTTATCGCTTTGATGGGAAAGAAGAGTACCACCGCCAAGAGGGTAAGTGTCTGGTTTCGATAGAAGGGAAATAGCTTGTTTAAGGGATTTTGGCCGATGGTATTCGGTAATCATGGGTAACTCCAAAGAATCTATAAATATGAGACCTCATTATTATAACCCAGCCAGAATCGTTGACGACTCCAAATAGGATGTGTTAGGCGAATGAATATGCAGGGGGGAGCATGGCGGAGTAAATAATACGATAAATCGTTATAGCGTCACATCTTATCGTTGGATAAATTTTAGGAACAATTTACTTTATTCATCAGGATATACTTTCCAACCAAAACTTTCCAAAGTTGTTGCATCAGGTTGATTGGGAATATCCATGTAAAGAGCACTTGCTTCAGCAAGAAGCGTACCGTCCGATCCATAAATACCAGCCCAGCTTTCAGCAATCCGTGTCCGCACCTTCCCGGCCTTGCCAACGATTGTTAATAGTTGTCCAACCGGGACAATTTTTCGATAATGAATTTCTAATTTAGCGGTGAACATGAAACGGGGATGATTACCACGTATATGTGCGCGACCAGCTGCCTCGTCAAGGATGGCGGCAATAATTCCGCCGTGCAGAATACCGGGGTAACTTTGGTATTGTTCGGGCGCGGAGAAATTAACAGTCACTTCACCTGGACTGGTTTCATAAAAATTCAAATGCAACCCAACCGGGTTTTCGATTCCACAAACAAAGCAGGAACGAGAATTAGCCTGTTTTACCATCACGAATAATGGGCTCCTTCGGGCCAAGTAAAGCAGCTAATTGTTCCAATTGCGAAGCGTGGACGAGAGCCAGCAATTCATCTGCAGGTTGCAGGACAGTATCCCCATGCGGAATGAGCAACTGATTTTTTCGAATGATGGCAGCTATAACACACTCATTTGGCAACTCCAGATCCCGCAATTGTTTATTGACACTAACAGATAAGGGGTGAACTTTCTCTTCGATTAAAGAGAATTCACCTTTCCGCAGCTTTAGCAAAGTCATCATATCACCCAAGGACATCTCTTCAGCCACCAGACGAGCAAGAATGTCAGCTTGATTTAGTGCCACATCCACACCCATTTCTTGGTTAAAAAGCCAGGCGTTTTTTGGGTTGTTGACCCGGGCGATTACACGCGGTACGTTGAACTCAAAGCGCGCCAGGGAAGTGATGACCAGGTTGGTTTCATCGGAACCAGTCACCGCGGCCAGAACATTGGCTTTCTGGATACCGGCATTTTCCAATGTAAGCGGAGAACTGCCATCTCCACGGATGATTACTTCATTTGGAAGTTCATCGGGAAGTTTTTCAAGCAATGTCTGGCGCTCCTCTATGATTTTTACTTTATGCCCACCTTCTAGCAACATTTTGGCCAGGTGCGAACCAGTGTTACCACCTCCGACAATAATTACAAACATGTCTACCTTCCATTCCAATTAACTTTTCGAGGCGATTAAGAGCTGATGAAAGAACAACCAGATTAACCAGATCGCCGTCATGAAATTCGGTACCGCTGGTAGGGATGAAGGCCCGGTCATTGCGTGTGATGGAAATAACCATAACCTCGCCAGGAACGTTTATTAATTGAACGCTTCTTCCGGTCAGCTGCGGTGGTAACTCCATATGGATAAGGGCGACTTCTCCATTTCCGAATGTGTTCCAAACATCGATATCGGCGTGAGTCAGGACCTGGAAGATACGTTCCGCCCCCCAGTTTGTTGATGAAATAGTGGTCAGTCCAAGGCGCTGGTATATTTCCGCTCTGCGTGGATCATAGAGGCGTGCTACTACACGGGGAACATGGAAAATGTTGCGAGCAATGCGTGCCGCCACAATATTGGCATTATCAGATTGACTGGCAGCGACAAATGCCTCGGCCTGTTCAATACCAGCCTGCTCCAGGATATTCCGATCAAAGCCGAGACCCTTGATAATGCTGCCCTTGAAATGAGAGCCGAGTCGCCCCTCGGAATTGGAATCATGGTCAATGACCACTACCTCGTGTCCTTGCTCTGACAGCAATTGGCTGACCTGCGAACCTATTCGTCCGCAACCCATGACAATGACTTTCATTGTTTAGTGTCTCCTTTCTTCAGAATTTGAAGTACGATTTTCTTGATTCTTTTCCGTCCACCGAATTACTGCCTTTCGGATCCATTCGACTGTATAAAGTACAGGTGCATAGAAAAGAAGTAATGGCCATAAAACAAAAGGAAATACTTGGTTATCAAATGCCTTCGCGAAAGGAGGAAGGTAAACCATACCTGCTATCAACACGAGAGCTAACAATATTCCACCCAAGAGTGTTTTGTTGCTACCCCAACCCATCTGAGTAATGTGAGCCTTGGATGTACGGCAGGCAAAAGCAGTCCCAATCTGGGCTGTAACAACTCCTGACAGAAAAACGGTTTGCGCAATAGCATTTACATCACCGGAAAGAGTAAATAGATGAGGCCAATTGATTGTATTTAAAAAAGGAATATTGAGTAAATTGACATTACCAGATAATAAGTATGTCGATAGGAAGCCAAGATAGCACAAGCCTGCTTCGATCAACCCCAGCCAGAGGAAAGAACGGGTCAGCAAGCCTTGGTCAAGCAAAGGCTGGGAGCGCGAACGTGGTGGACGTTTCATGATATCCGGTTCTGGTTTTTCTATACCCAATGCTAAAGCAGGCAAGATGTCTGTACCCATGTCAACCGCCAGGATCTGACGCACAGTCAGAGCGGGTGGTATGCCGATGGCTCCGGTCAGAAGAAAAGGTAATACTTCAGGGATATTACTGGCAAATATATAGGTAATGAATTTACGGATGTTGTCAAAAATCGCCCGGCCCTCTTCGACAGCGGCAACAATTGACCCAAAATTGTCATTGGTAAGGATAATATCAGCAGCCTCTTTGGCCACATCAGTACCTATGATCCCCATAGCAATCCCTACATCAGCTTTTCGCAACGCCGGGGCATCGTTGACACCATCACCGGTCACAGCCACAACGTCTCCTCGAGCCTGGTATGCTGCCACAAGTCGCAATTTATGATCAGGAGCCATACGGGCAAAGATGACTTCATATTCAAGTAGTTGTTGCAGAGCTGGATCGCTCAATAAATCCAACTCAGCACCGGTCACGATAATCGGGTTAGGCGTTGTTATCATGCCGACGCGTCGGGCTAGTGATTCAGCTGTGAGGCCATAATCGCCGGTTATCATTACGATGCGAATACCAGCTTGGTGGCAAACCTCGATGGCTTGTTCCACCTCGGGACGGGGAGGATCCATCATAGCCATCAAACCCAGGAAGGTAAGATCGCGTTCGACAAACTCGGAAATATACGCTCCGGACCGTGGTGGTAGATTGCGCTGAGCAAAGGCTAAAACGCGTAAAGCGCGACGGGCATATTCATCGTTAGCGCCCAACGCCTCAGCCCGGAGTGCTTCATTGAGCTGGCGAATTTCCCCGTCAACCCGGATAGACGAACAGAGCTGTAAGACTTCGCGTGGCGCACCCTTAACAAATGCAATTTCACGGTTTATTTCACGGTGAATGGTAGTCATGCGCTTTCGGCGAGCATCGAAGGGGATTTCATGTATGCGCGGTAAACGCTTGGTTATTACCCCTTCATCTAAGTTGTACTTTAATGCGGCCACCTTGAGTGCTGCTTCAGTCTGATCTCCCAAACTGTTCCAGTATGGCCGTTCCGGTGTTGGTGAAATAATTCGGGCGTTGTTACAACAGAGCGCGGCTTCCATTATTGAAAGCATATCTTTTTCATATGGATTTTCAGCCAGGGATGGGATGAATTGCCCCTTCGGTTCATAACCTACTCCAGTAATCCGGAGCTTATGGCGCGCTACCCAAACTTCACGAACAGTCATCTGGTTCTGGGTAAGCGTTCCGCTTTTGTCGGTACAAATGACTGAAACATTCCCCAGCGTCTCTACTATATTTAATCGTTTGGCTAAAACACCACGACCAGCTAGACGCTGGACAGCCATTGCCAGTGATAAAGTCAGGGTGGCAGGAAGGCCTTCGGGGGTAACAGCCACGATTGTTCCCAACGCGAGCAATAATGGATTGGCGAAATGGGTACTGACTTTTGGTTCATAATTTGCGAGAACCCAGACAAGAGCACCAATAATTGCTGCAAAAACGGTAAGTATGTTACCCAGGTGTTCAAGTTCAATTTGAAATGTGGAAGGTTGTTCTTGAACTGTCTGGGTCAGGTGTGCTATACGACCGAACTGGGTTAACATACCCGTGGCATAAACAACTGCTTTTCCGGTTCCGGAGGCGACTGATGTTCCGGCAAAGATCAAATTTGGGCGCTCCAAGTCACTAATATTTGGGAGGATGGATGCTTCTGCTGTTTTTCGGGCAGCAACAGCTTCACCGGTCAACGAGGCATTATTTACTCGTAGACCGTATTCCTCGACGACTCGGGCGTCCGCGGCGATATTATCACCCTCAGCAAGAATCAGTAAATCACCTGGAACAATTTCACTGGTAGGTAAATGTGTTTCTATTCCATCGCGGATGAGGTGGGCATAAGCGGGAAGCAACCGACGCAGTTTTTCAATTGCCCTCTCAGCACGGTTTTCTCGCCAATAAGAAAAAGCACTGTTTGTAATCGCCAAGAATAGAATGACCAATGTTAGGGTCAAATCCCTTTGCCAGAAGCTGATCAGTATTGCCAGGAGCATTAATATTATGAAGGGATGCCGAACTTGATGCAAGAATTTTTGCCATTTTGGCTGTCGTTGTTGTTCGGAAAGAACGTTGCCTCCATAGAGCGATAACCGCGATTCAGCCTCAGCAGAAGATAAGCCGCTTTGGGAAGTTTCCAGGTTTTGAAAAACATCCTGGATGCGTAAGGCGTGGATAGGTGCTGATTTCATAGATAAAGAACCGGGAGACGATTTTCCAAGGTTCGTCTCCCATGACAGTATATTCTTATATTTTATTTATCGCCAGTAACACTCCGGTGTGAACTATAAAAGGCACTGTGTTTATGGAAAAACAAGAATAATTCACATTTTAAACCAGCAGGCACTGGTATTTTTACAAATGGCACAATTATATTATTTGGTTGGTTAATTATTTAATCGACGTCGGAAGTCTCAAAAGCCTCTCCAAGCAGCTGGAGTTCAGAAATTAAATGTTTTCGCGTGGAGGCGCTAAAACGAGTATCTTGGGCAACCTTAGCTTCCTCTTCGAGCGCAGCACGGACCACAAATGCCGGCACAAACATGATTCTTCCAGCCGGGATAACAATAAAATTATGGGTTTCAATTCGAAGTTTTTGATCATCGAAATAGGGCAGCCGGAGGCTAAGACCACGATTCAAACTTTGTGTTGATGCACGTTCTTTAATAAGTCGGATAATTTCGTTATTCATGTGAAGAGCAAGCACCCGTCCCTGATTTACCAGTTGACCCATCATCCCATAGCGTTTCTTTTCAAACTCTTCGTCAGCGATCATATAGGGAGCAAGCGAGCGGACAGAGAATAATACGTCTAGGAAACGTTGCATCGACGAGAGGTGCGCCTCTGCTTCATCAGTGGATTTAACAAGCATCTTACCCCTGTCATCAAAGGCAACCCACTGGGGCAAATAAAAACGCCGAGCAGCTGGTACATATGGAACCTGGAGGTCGCCACGACCATCCTCTACTATTTCATTCTCTGCAATGGCGTCTGTACCTGCAGTAATTGCAGATTCAGGCTCCATTTCATCGCTGACAGGGATGGATGGGATATCGCCTTCCTCTGCGGCAGCATAGCGGACAGTTTTTCCAGAAGGCAGCATATTGTGTATCATATGAACTGCTGTCGCATAACGAATAAGCCCAGCGCTGACAGATACTGCCGGGTCGGTGGATTGCTCTAATTCGGTCAGGCGCTGACGCAATGTAAAATGGACATCACGATTAGCGAGGCGGTCACGGAAATTTCCTACGCGCTGCTCGCGTATTGAATGAAACACGGGTAATGCCTCGTTTTTTCCAGTGACAATTATACGATCTGGAAGCGAAAACCGTGTAGTGTGGGCTCTTTCAATATAAGCCATTGCAATTTGTTGAGCTTGCGCTTCCAAGAAACGCTGGACAATAGGAGGTTGGTCGGCAAAAAGTTCCATTTGCTGTGCGTACTGCTCACGCAATTGCTCCACGGGGGTACTTGTGTTTTTTAATTTTGATTCCTCATCCATAATTATTCCTTATTACAGAACAAAAGATGGTTTAATAACTCCCTGGTTGTTCATCATTAATAATTATACAAATGTTTCAATCATTAGTTTGACATTAGTATAATGTACTAACTTAAACCCTCGTGAAGATTATGGTCACCCTGGAGGTAAAGTGCTACATTTGCCATGGTCTTTTCCTCCTTCCCCAAAAAAAGATCTGCAATATTCAGCCATTTTAAAATTAAGAGTGGTGATGGAACTTTTATATCCCAGTATAGCACAGGATGAAAATAATTTCCCCTGTGCTGATTGAAACATGGAAAATAAGAGGCAGTCCTCGTTTCGTGAGAATTGCCGATGGATTGAGCAACTATGTTGAGGAATGGATAACGTCTAAAGTTATAATCGCTTCCACATTTGAAGGGCAAGTTCCCTGGATCGAGCAGCAATCCGTTCTTCATCAAGGACAAGGATTTTCGTGCCCTTCATCAGTATTTTTCCTTTACAAACCGTTGTATCCACCGTTGCATCTATCATGCCAAAAAGGAGATGCCCAAGGAAATTCCCTTCATTGAGTGGTGTGGGAGGCTGGTAATCGATAATTGAGAGGTCGGCAGGGAGACCTTGGGCGATTTCACCCAAGCGCAGACCAAATTGGCGTTCACAAATTTCCGCATTGTTCTGAAGCAATAATTGCGGCGCCTCTACGAACGCCACACGGGGGTCGTGATTGGCTAACCGATGCAACAAATAGGCGCATCGCATCTGGGCCAGCATATCCGATGACATCCCGTCTGTCCCCAAACCGACTAATATACCTTTATTCAAGAATTCCAGAATTTTACTGACCCCCACAGCGTTGTTCATGTTTGATTCAGGGTTGTGTACTATGCTTGTCTTTGTAGCCGCGATAATATCCATTTCGGATTCGTCAATGTGAACGCAATGAACAAAGATTGATTGTTTACCAGTCACACCCATTTTGTCAAGTCGTTTAACCGTTGGAATTCCATTCTTTTTAATAGAATCATCCCGGTCAGAAGCGTCCTCGGCTACATGGATGTGGCAACCAACACCAGCATCTCGGGCGATTCCTACACATTTCTCAAGCGTCTCATCTGATAGGGTAAAAGAAGCATGTAGTCCCATCATAGCTGCGATTTGTCCATCCCCACGACCAATCTTCTTAATGAACCGCTCGTTTTCTACTATTCCACCACCAGGGATATTACGATCTGATACTTCATAACAAAGGGAAGCCCGGATACCGGCTTGTCGGACAGCCTTTTCAATCAGGTCGAGAGAACCATCGCGACATGATGGAGAGGCATGGTGATCAATTACAGTTGTCATCCCATTTCGGATGCATTCGATCAGCGATATCTGAGCCGAAAGAATAACATCTTCGGCGGAGAGGGCTTTATCGAGTTTCCACCAGAGTCGTTCAAGTATTTCCACAAAATTGGCGGCGGGTTCTCCTGGAACGGACATCCCCCGGGCCATGGTAGAGTAAAAATGGTGGTGAGTGCATATAAACCCGGGTAGAATGATTTTTCCTGTACAGTCAACTGCTTCTGCATTGGGATATGCCTTTTTCATGTCATTTGCATCACCAAATGAGGTAATATTTTCTCCTTCGGTGACAACTGACCCGTTCCATAAAACCTGGTTATGTTTCCCCAGAGTTATCACGATGCCATTTTCAAATCGTGTAGCCATATTCTCTCCTTCATAATAACAGTTTCCCATGCAAAATTCAATTCCGTTCAATATTCTTTTAAGACAGCCAGTTCTTCTGGAGTTCGGGTTCGCATATTAATTGCACCAACAAAGCATTTCTTGGAGCAAAGTGAACAACCTATACATTTGGCTGGGTCTGTGTGTGGTAGCTGTTTATCATCAAGTATGATCGCCAAATAAGGACAACGAGTGCAATTTCCACATGATACGCATAAATCCCAGTCAGGATCCGAAAGACTCTTGATGGCAGAAAGGGCCATAAAGTCAGTGATCGGATGAGGTTGAGCAATTCCGATCAATTCTTTTATTGACTTGATTCCACGTTCTTGCATAAGGAATGCAGTACCTGACTCAAGCTCATCTATAACACCATAACCGTATTTTGTAGCAATTGTGCAGAACTGAACAGTTTTTACTCCCAGGGCCAGGAAATCCATCGCAGCTTTATAGTTCATCGGGCCGCCATTTCCTGAAATTTCTATTCCTTCTGGCACAGCTTGAGCCAAAGTAAGGTATGAGAT
>Ga0209777_10008083_pt1 | contig 11570 bp, 8 predicted proteins | sample FrelakmetHBP12HB_FD_187147 | JGI IMG/M metagenome (GOLD analysis project Ga0209777, IMG submission 187147) | Freshwater lake sediment microbial communities from the University of Notre Dame, USA, for methane emissions studies -HBP12 HB (SPAdes)... | ecosystem: Environmental > Aquatic >...
CACCGCCACCCCCACCGCCACCAACCATTCTTACCTTCAAGTACTTCGCTCCAATAGGAGTAGTATATAAACCTGTACTTGTATAAGAAGCAAAAGTGATAGTCCCAGGACCTGTACCCGTAGCATACGTCAAAGTACCTGAACTAGTGGGAGCGGTAGCTGTAGGAGCACTACAACCCAAAGTAGTTACACCAGCAGATACTGACGTTACTACTGTAAACGTCTGTCCGTTATCAGTATAAGTCGCTCCTGCGGTTACAGCAGTTGTCGCTGTTATAGTGAACGTATAGTTATAAATAGAGGTCAAAGTAGTAATCTGAGGTAGTGTTTCAGCATATACTAGTTTTTGTAAAATTCCCATTTAAAACTCCTTATTGCGTAACAATTGCTGTAGGAAACTGTACCCCAGCTACTATAGTATCCACACTCGCTTGGTCTGCAGCTGCATTAATAGCAGTAACTGTATTATAGTAAACTGCTCTAAAAGCTGCAATTGTAGCTAAGCAGTCTGTTTTATATAATGGTGGTTTTAAACTACCAGGCATATCGTATACTTCACCCAACGCATTTATCACTTGATAATCAGGAATGAGTGCCTGCCTCTTAATAAATGAAAGCGCACTGACCTGAGCAATCGCTTGAGACTTATACCCGTTCAAAGGAAAATTCTGAAAAGCAACTAAGACTGCTGCTACTTCATCTGAGGTTAAAGCAGTAGAGACTGTTAAGCTAAAACGTGGGTAATCCGGTCCGTAAATACCAAGCTGGGAGACCTCAGTAATAGATGGAGAGCACGCCTTTAATGCTTGGACGAGAAATTGCCAGTTAGCGAAGTCAGTGATAACTGGAGCGTCTGTTGGGTCATAAATGAGTTCGTAGCTGAGTTCATTGTTTATTAATTGCATATTTTATATTCCTTAATTAGAATTTTTAACTACTTTTATAAAAGTTGGGGGTTGTGCTACGGAAATATATTGGATCGAAGAACTAGAAGGGGACCAAGTAATAGTTATTGCTGACTTCTTAGTTAAAGTTAATTCAATACTATTAGATACAGATGCATAACCATTCAAAGTACCGTAATAAGTAGCATTTGTACTCACTATAGCTCCATCTACTCTTATATTAACAGTACAAGTTCCTCCTACATTAGGATAAAAAAGACCAGTCATTGTATCTAGGTACCACTTTCCTTTATCTAAAATAAGAGTAGCTACAATAATTTCAGAGCTTGTTGTAGTTGAGTTAGCTAAAGTAGAAATAGCCCTATACTCCCTCTGTGCTGTCTGAACAGGCACCAAACTCGTCTGCCTATAATCACCAACTCCTGTGCCACTTATGAAGTAGTCCAAGTATGGGTTTGTTGTCCAAGTAGAAGGCTCATAGATCGGGGTGTTGAAGTCTAAACTAAGTGCCCAGAAATTCCCTACCGTAGTGGAACCTCTACTAACTTGAATACTATGGTTAGTTAAAGCACTCAATGTTGAATTTGAATCTACTATAAAAGAATCATTCACAACTAAAGATATATTAGTTTCTACAGTACTTCCGTCTATAGCTAAGCTATATGTATCTCCAGCATCCCCTTTTATTCCAAAACGAAATTTATTTACTCCAAATATATTATAAGTAAAATTACCTGTAGTACCGCCCGCTAAAAATGGAGAATAGCCTGCTGGATTTAAAATACTAAACCCTGTAATTGAGCAGCTTGACCCAACAAAAATTGATTCACGCAGTGTCAATTTTTTAATGCTACCTTGGTCAACAAAACCATTGTAGGCACTTAAACTGCGAGTAGGTAAATTAGTTAGAACCTGATTAGCCAACACATTGTAAGCAAACTCTGGATTGTTATATCCAGTTAAAGCTGGAGTTTTAGGTTGGTAAACTTTAAAGAATCTTATACCAATAGTATCGAATTCTGTAGCACTAGTAACAGTAGCGGTACCAGCGGTAACTCCCTCAATCATAAACGTTAAAATTGTCAGTGATGTCAAAACTACTTTTAAAGTATGCGTTCCATAAGGCAAGTCTGATGCTACTTTTCTAACGTAACCTGTAGACAATTCATAATCTATACCAGAACCAACAAAAGTGACTGTAACATAGCTACCTGTAGCATTTGCTACTATACCTCCATCCGTATATATATAACAAGCGTTAGCTACTAAATTAGTAATTCCATCATCTAATACAGCAGCAGCATTAGCCGAAGAACCTCCTAATGTACTAAAATCCGTACTAGCTCCATATCCAAAATCTCTTACGTGTATATCTCTTACAAACTCTTCATTAGCATGACTTGCATTAGCTAACACGTTAGCGTAGAGGTCAACATAATACCCAGCACCTGCTGAAAAGTTAGGGGCAGTAGTCCCATCATCTTCATATTGTTTATTAGTGATACCTGAGTTGTTAGTTAATACGTTAGCAACTGCCCCACCAGTATAATCATTTGCTAGTAGTAAATTACCGCTAGTGATACCTGTAGGCACAAGCAATGCTCGCATAGTGGCGGTAAAAGAACTGGAATTACGTACTCTTATAATGTTACCTTGTGTATTAGCTACACTATAATAAACAGCAGGAGTAGCCAAACCAGTTATGTTGTCACCAGCAGCTAAACTACCTGTTTGCACGTTCTCAACAGCTGTGGTAACTTTACTAGTATAAGTCCCAAGTAAAGTAGGATACCAAGCAACTCTAGCTCCTTTTGAATTACTTGCACTGTATGCTTGACCACTATTACTAGTACTTCCTGCATAAGGTAATGAGTTAGCTCCAGTAAAAGCTGGAAAGCTAATTACTTGTCCCTGAATCACTTTACTACAAGCAGGAATAGATATAGCTGTATTAGCACTTGAATTATAAGCGTCATTAATAATCTCAAACCCATAAAAATAAGAGGCTGTTGTACTATTTTTGATTAACTGTACGTTATATAAGTTTTGAGTCACTGCTCCTATATTAACATTGACAACCTCATTAGACGCATAATATTGTCCGTCAATAACAATAGAGTTATTGTGAGTTATTGTGTTACCAGTATTTGCTCCGTTTAAATAAATGTTCTCAGTGTATGAACTAGCAGTTGAAGTACCTACAACAGCATTCATCTTATTAAAGATGCCTGTAATACTTATGTAAGCGCCATTTGTAGAACTAGTTAAATAACAATAACCATTTGTTGTATTGCTTGTAATTGCCCAGTTACCATAAGCTCTAAATTTTGTGTCTGGTAACCCAGTGGAGGCGTCTACTAAGTAGTAACCTTGTAGTCCCGTGCTATCATAGGGAGTATCACTTGCTAAAGTAATCGCTTGCATCCCACCTACCATAAATCGTCTTACCCCAAACAAAGGTCGCCCATCATCAAAAAATAAAGTGTAGGGATTATTAGATGAAGTGCTAATATAAGTAGTATTAGTAGTCGCAGGTAAAGTGAACACGTTACCGCAAGCAGCTAACCCAGCATATAGGTTGTTTAGCCCTGCTTGTACCGTAGAGGGGTTAGGAAACGCTGTAACTGTAGTCCCCAACAATAAACATTCAATAGACTCAATACCCGTTAGAGGCGCTACTAGAGTCACCTGCGCTGAAGTACCAGCTATTATGTTAGTAAAACTGTAGTCATCTTGGGGTAACTTCTGCCCGTTTATTATACAGCAGAAGGCTCCGGGAGTGACTCCGTCTTGGGGAACAGCAAAACCAAAGTTAATTATGGTCTGCCCTGCTGTAGCTGTAACTCCAACTCCAACCGCTGGGTAACGTTGAGTCACCATAGTGCCTGAAGTCATGTACTTATCAGCAGAAGTGGGTTGCTTGATTTCTGTAAATCTGTTTAGCTGCTCAACTTTCATTGAAACTCCAAATTAAATAAAATTTTTCTTTTTCAATTTAGAGGAGATTATTAATAGATTAAAATTTTTTCAGAGACTCCACAATTTGTAATGTTCTAAGTGCTAATCTTTTAAAACGCTTCTCCAAGCTTCATCTACTCCTGGTAATTTTTCTTTTACTAAACCTTTTTTCTTTATTTCAAATAATAATTGTTGTCGTTCTATTTGATTTAATTCCCATTTTTCATCAAATTCTTTTAATAACTTTTTAATTGATTCAGGTTTATCTGCATCTTTCTCCAACCTCTCTAAAAATAAATTAACTTCAGAAATATTTAATTTTGCTAATTTCTTCAAAACTTTTTTAACTAAATTTTCTTTACCAATTTTAATATTTTTCTAACTAAATCTTTCTTACTTAACATAAAATTTCTCTCAAAAAGTGTTGTATTCTGTGGTAATTTTCTGCATTATAGGTTATAATATAAAATATAAGGAGATTATTATGAATAAACATACAAGATTATGGTATCTAACAATAGCTTTAGATGGTATGCACGACATGAAGAAGTATCTAAAAGATTTCATTTTAGATACTTCAGAAGAAACAAGACATAGTTATATCTTAAGTACTGGTTTTTACTTTTCTTGGAATAGAATAGAAGAATTAGCAGATACTCCAAAATCTTTTTTAGAAAAAATTAAATATTTAAGGAAAATTTATATTTTAATAGGTAATTTAGAAAAAAAAGCATCAGACAGTAAAAATATAAATGAAGATATTTACAAATTAATTGATGTTTTAATTCAAGAAAGTCTTTTACTTTGGAAGGAAGAAATAAAATTAAATAATTATAAAGATAATATAGAAAATTTAAAAGAAAATACTCTAAGTCAATATATTAAATTCATTTTAAATTTTCAAGAAAATAAAGATTCAGAAAAAAGAATAATTTTTTTTAAAAAATTAATTATCCAATTATAGTCTGCAGATAACGTTGTAGTACAATGCTTTCACCATTCTGGTACTTATCAGCAGAAGTGAGTTGCTTGATTTCTGTGTATTTATTGATTTGCTCTATTTTAATCTGTTTCCTCTACTAGTTTAATGAAGAAATTGTTATCCAGTTATCATAAACATTCGCATAAAGATGACATGCAGACCCCGCATAAGCGCAGATAGAAATATATTCCCCAGCATTTAAATTTAATCCAGTGCTTCCTTGCCAACTAGGGTTGACACCATTTGCTGTTAAGTATATTGCATAAAGACTTCTATAGAACGCGTTATTTTTATAAAAATTGATTCCATAATAATTAGAAGCTGGTTCAATACTATCAGTTTGTGCCATACAATCTATATGATAGTACTTTGCTATGGGTGCTGTAAAAATCCAAGAAGCTCCAACAGTTACTGCATTGTGAGTGTCTATAACTCTAGTTCCGTAATTTACTATAGTGCCGCCTCCGACATTGGGACCTGCAGATCCAGCAGGAATAGTTTGTCCCGCAGCAGTATTATATTCAGCATAAATTACTTCTTTTGGCAAATTGTCCACTCCAATAAAACATGTACTAGGGCTGGTCACCCAGGTCCCCGCTGTAGCTTGAGTACTTATAAAGTAACCAATACACAGAATAGGCACGTTGGTCAAAGCAGCAGTAGTGTATAGTGTACCAATACTACTTGAACCTGAACTAATTGCTGTACTGGTTTGTAGTATGGTATCGTCTAGTTTAACCCCACAAATCCCTAAAGCTACTGTACCTGCATTGTTAACTAAGTAAATCCAGTACCTCTGAGCATACGTATTCACAGAGCCTAAAGTGGCTCCCGAAGGTACCACTAGTGATAGGGTATTAGGCACTGTTAGATAAGTAGGAGCTGCTATACTTAGAGTAGACGCCCTAAAGCAGACTTTAACTGGTTGTCTAACTGTCGGTGCACTCGCACCATCAATCTGAGTTAAAGTGATAGTAGCAGCATTGGTAGGAGAATTCATGGTGACGTTGAAACCACCATTATCTAGAAGACCGGGAATTGTTAGGGTGCTATGGAGATCATAAATTATCGACACAAAAACTCCTTTAATTTTTTAGGTATCTACCCGTTTATAACTGCCCAATCAGTATCATCTAATTCTGACCCAAGTAAAATTTTACGATCAGTTAAAGTGAAATGTTGAAACTCTTTAGTAAGTAGCTTTTGTTTAAATGCAGTTAAAGCAGTTGCTTTATCTGCATTACTAATGTAGCTAGCAGATTCCACAGAGTCAGCGGTAATATTGTTCCAATAATTCTTCAACTCAGTTATCTGCTCATCAGTAGGTATCTGAGTAAAGTGCGCTCTTAAATTTGAGTCCGCACTTAGACCACAAAATCCTGAAATATTCATAGCCTTAATTGCTGTGTTTACTTGGTTTAAATTTACACTAAACCCATCTTTCCAAGCTAAAGTGTGTGTGTATACTACTACATTTGACATATGTGTTTTCCTCTTAAAGTTCGATTGCCATTAGATATCTACGGATACTTGAGGCAATCATTGGATTAGAGTCAGACTGCCAATATACAGCTACTACGTGTGCTCCCTGACTTAAATACACAGGAAGTGTGCCAGTAACTTGTACTTGAGTATTTAAAGTAGTACTAGTAGAAGTAGCAAGAATTGGACTTATTATTATCCCATCTACGTACAAAGCTGCTAAAATATTATCACTTGCTGAATTGTAATTTATACTTATAGCAAAACTAAGTAAAAAATCCCCACCAGGTGAATTGAGGCTTGAAATAGCAAGAGATAAATCTGGACAAGGTACAAAACTTGTACTAGTTGTACTAGGAGAACTATTTATGCCAAACGCTACCGCCCTTACCTTATTCCTAGCTGTATCCTGTAGCCAGTTTTGACGTAAATCCCCTAATGAGCAAGAGCCTACAGAAAGTGTTAACTGGCGCATTCCATCAGTCTGTATTTTTGGGAAGTAGATTGGGCAGATGATGTCGAAGGCTTCAACAATTAAATAAGCTGAAGAATTAAGTAAAAACTTAACTGTATACTCGCCTAAAGGCAATCCAGAAATAGATAAGCCAGAACCATTTGTATTACTTACTGATTGATTTAAAGTTCCAGCAGAAAAAGAGTACCCCCCATAAACACTAGACACTAAAGTTGGAAAGTTAGATACTGTAGCAGCAAGTAAAGAACCACCTGTACTTAGATTTTGAAGTAAAACTGATATGTTAGAAGAATAACCTGTATTTGATTGACCTCTTAATTCAAAACCAACGCCATAAAAAGTATAAGTAATATAATTAGAACTAGTATTACTTGATGTTTCCCACCCACCAATATAGTTAGGAGGATTAACAGCGCTTTCAGACCAAGTGCCTACATAAACAGATTCCCTCTGACTTAATTGTTTCCTTAACAATCCCTGCCCAATAGTTAATATACCAGCAGTACTATTAGCAATATAATTTGCAAGTACATAGTACTGACCTATGGGAGCTGAGTTAGCTGGGAGAGTAGGAACTGCTGGAGCGTAAACTCGGAAAGCGACTACACTTAAATCCCAAACATTAACTGTATTTCTAACAAATTGAACAGTGTGAGTCCCATAAGGTAATCCTGAAACTACTTTACCCACAACAGCAGTTGCTGTAGTTGTAGTCGTACACACTGTAGTCCAGTTATTGGGAGTTCCCCCATCTATTGCTACAGTAAATGCACTAGCACTAGAGTTAGTACCTGTACTATCCCCACACCAAGTAATATCTAATCCTGTACCTACAAACGTAAAAGCAAGAGTGCTACCACTATTACTTATTGATAAGTTACCATTACTAGTACTAACTTGATACCCAATCAATGTCGTTGTACCATCATCCAAAGTAAATGCTACATTTTGAGCTGCCCCCCCTACTAACAAACTAAAGTCATCGGGTGCTCCAGGATTTCTACTTGCTCCAAACTCTCTCCAGTTATACTGTCTAATCATCTGCTCATTAGTATGATTAGCTCCACTAACATAACTAGGTCCCGGTCCCCCCTCAGACAATTTCTTAGGTGCTGGTGTAAATACTTGTCCAATAACCCCCGAACTATTTACATAGTTTAGTACACAAGCCCCTGTTGTATAAGCACCCGCTGTATAAGCTGCTGGTTGGAAGGGCAGTGTAGATACTGAACCTGAGTTGGTATAAACTGTACCCTGATAACAATATGTGCCAGGTATGCAAACTGCTGCTGTCTCTAAATTGATTACTTCAAAACCAGCAATACCGGGGTCCACTGCAGCATTTAATCTTAATCTTAATGTGTGTAGTCCTAAAGTCAAACCACTTACTGCTGTAGTAACTCTGTTCTGTCCGTAGTTACGAGCAGAGAGTATACTGGAAAAAGTTACTCCACCAAATATGTTAGATCCTTCACTACCTCCGTCAATAGAGGGTATTAGGTTTAAAGCACCACTACCATTAGTCAATATGTTTAATCCTGTACCATAAAAACTAATCTCGATAGCATCAGTCGTGTTTATTAGAGCATTTGTGATGTACTCACCACTAGTATTCTGTACAGAGGACCACATACCGATAAATCGCATTAAGCCGTCTCTGTCACCTCTTACACCGTACACTGACTCGGAGTTAGGTCCCGTTTCAGTTTGTATGTTATAAATATCTTGTACCAGTATTCTATCAACTCCCCCCTTAGTACTTATGTCAGAGTTTAAATTGGGTATAGTAGCTCTACCAGTGATAGTAGTATATGGAACAGCTATTTGTGTTCTAACTACTGTAGATAAACTAGTGTTTGTTAACACAGTTTGATGAGCAGCTATATTACTAGTGTTATAAGTATTACTATCAATAACTGTTGACGGAGTCTTCATTAAGAATTCATAAGGAGTCAAACTGTAGTCTTGGTCCAACTGTATTGTTGTACTGTTGATTTCTTGGAAGTACCCTTGGGTAGTATCAGTTACCCCAGCTACTAATAATGGAAACAGTTGCCCGTTACCAAAAACTTCTAAAGCACTTCCTGCTGGGTTAGTGGCACTTAATCCTGCTGCATAAGGAGTAGTAAAAGTGAATCGTCCTTTTCCTGCTACAACAGAATAGCTACAGTTCACGTATAATCCAGCATTAGGTCTAGCAAATGCTACTAACGTAGGAGTGCCCACACCAGTGCCTTGGACCTGTTTTTGCCACAAAGCTTTATAGCTGAGTAAATTAACTGAATTCGCTCCAGAAGAAGCATTACTAAAAAATCTAACATAAAAATTTGTTCCACTAGTAGGAGTAGCTACTTCATAAGATTCAGATGCTAAAGTAGTAGTTCTGACATTAGTAGAAGAATAATTTGATCCATCTGCGCTTACTACATAAGCTATTCCTGGAGTAGTACTATAATTAGGAATATAAGTACCCGTAGCTGAATCTGCATAACTAACTAAAACTTGAGATATTGAACTTGATAATTGAGAACTAACTGCTAATCCTGTACTATTCGAAGTAAAATTATTTAAATCATAAGTATAAACGCATTGTGAAACACAACAAGCTGATGTACTAGGATTTGTCGGAAAAGCTGCTTCAATTGTATAACTTGTCTGAGAACTAACAACAGTAATTTTTCTAGCATATCCATTAACTATTAAAATGTCTCCCACTGCTACCGTATAAGCAGGAGTACCACTCATTGTCATTGAAGTACCAGTACCTGTAACTGTCCAAGAAGCATCATAACTTAATCGAAATGAGGGTCCAGAAGTAATAAAAGTAGCATTAGTATATCCAGTATTAATATTGACTGGAGTCACTCCAGAAGTAGTAGGGGACAACTGAAAATTATCATATAAACGAGCTTGATAAAGTGTATCTACTATTTCTCCTGGATCATAAGTATTTGCTATGATTCCAGTAACACCTTGAATTCCAGTTGGTCCCATCAATCCAGTGTTTCCTTGAATTCCTTGAATACCAGTAATTCCATTTATTCCTAAAATTCCAGTAGTTCCTTGGATTCCCTGAATTCCAGTAGCTCCAATTATTCCAGTTACTCCCTGTATTCCAGAAGTACCACTTCCTCCTCCACCTGCTCCTTTTATTATTTCTATAGAACTCGCAACAGGAGTAGTAAATCCCCACGTTCCAGTAGAACTATTCTTTTGTAATTTAACTACCGCAATTGCAAAAGCATTTGAAGTAGTAAATGCAGGAATAGTAGTCGCTCCTAAAGAAGAAGCTGGGGTCCCCCAAACAATATATAAATATCCGTCACTGTGAACTTCAATACCCATCTGAACAAAATAATTTGCTGCAACAGTTGTACCAGGATCAGAAGCATATTTAAAAGAACCCGTAGTATTACCACTCGCGGTTTCAACAGTAGAAGTAGTCGTCAACACATCAGTACTAGATATAGGGGGTATTCTCCATTTATAAGAATTTTGAGTACCATCAGATCCATTAGATACTAATTTTTGTATAGTTGACGCACTTACAGTAATTGTTGTACCCGAAATAGTTACATTTAAGGGAGACGCTAATTTATCATCCAATAATGTACTGTAATTGTCTAATGTTTCATTAGCTACTGTGCCTATATTTGATCTTGCTATACGATCTGCTATTTGAAATAGATCTAGAGACATTGTTACCTTCCCTTATATTTTAATAAGTCATTTTAAATCTAATAGATGAATTTTGAGGTATTGCTGTCAAAGTAGTTATATAAGTCGCATTCGTCTTATTTTGATAATTAAAGTGTACCCCTGAATCCCATTGAGCTTCATTACAAAAAACTTGTAAAGCTGTTGTGGTACCATCATAAACTCCCCCATTTGGCAGAGTAAATATAGTATGAGTACTATCATATCCTGTACCCGCAACTCCTACAGCAGTAGTCACATTAACATATTGATCATACTGCGTGAAAGTAGCTTTAACAGTAGTACCTTTGACGATTGGTTGACGCACAAATACTCCCCCAAAAATAATTTAACTATTATCTTTGAGGAAAAATTAATTGAATATTTTTGAAGATGAAAATATTTGTTAGTATCGAACCACTAATCTTAAATTAGAAGCAGAAGGAAAAATTCCACCATATCTATAAATATAACCAGATCTACGTGCTACCTCTAAACCGGACCAGCTTATTTCACTTATGAAAGTATTATCTCCATCTTCCTCTACATAAGCAATAATAAAGAAATCACCTGCATAAGAGTTAGTATAACTAGTAGAATAAGTCAGATCGAATTCTTTTATACCTACTAAAATTTTATTTCTGACTCTAAACATTCCTATATTTCCAGAAAATATATTAGTTCCTCCTGTGTTTGCTCCAATTAAAAAATTTCCGGAAGAACCATTAGACATTAATGTAGTTGCAGCAGCGTCGGTAGCTTCTATGTTACCGTCAAAAGCTAATCTAGTTCCGTTGGTAGTATCCCAACTAAAACTTAATAAATGATATCCTGTAGATCCACTTATTAAAGTAGTTTGAGAAGTAATCGTAGATATTATTCCTCCACCTGCTCTAGTTTGAAATACTACCTTTCCTGTAGTATCTATATAAGCAAACATATAATCTGTAGAAGTGATATTTACTTTATTAAATAAATATTGAGAAGTAGCGGGCTGCCCATTATCAACATTTATCCACAAATCTATATCTACAGCATTAGAAGGCATTGTATTTAAAAGAGTACCTTGATA
>Ga0209777_10008084_pt1 | contig 11569 bp, 26 predicted proteins | sample FrelakmetHBP12HB_FD_187147 | JGI IMG/M metagenome (GOLD analysis project Ga0209777, IMG submission 187147) | Freshwater lake sediment microbial communities from the University of Notre Dame, USA, for methane emissions studies -HBP12 HB (SPAdes)... | ecosystem: Environmental > Aquatic >...
ACTTAGGTAAATTACTCTTTAATTTAATTGGGTCTGTGGCAGAGTTTGAGCGAAGTCTTATTAACGAGAGAACATCGGCTGGAATTAAACATGCTCGCGATATCGGAGTTAAATTTGGTAGACCTAAGTTTGTTATTGCTCCTAACGTAATGGCAGAAATTAAACGAGAATTAGCAATCGGTGTTCCAAAAAGTAAAATCTGTAAGAAGTATAAGATTAAGAGAACTACATTATATCTTAAACTTGCTGAGGAGGAAATTGTTACCTAATCTATTATATATTATAACAACCATATTCACTTAGGTGAATTATGAATAATTTAAAGAATATCCCTATATTTTTAATTTTGGTGGTCGCAATTTCGTTGGCTATCTTACCCGCGCAAGCATTTTCCGTCGATAAATTAGAATACAACATTGATAACACCGGCACTGTCTATATAACAGCTGATTATAGTTTATCGTTCCTAGAATCACTAGCTTTACAAACACCCACAATCCGCGACGAATTTACAAAAGCTATTAAGACCGAATATAGTGACGGTGCTGAAGTTATCACGATTACTGATACACATACGGAATTTTCCATTCCAAAATGGGCAGATATTAAATCAGATGGATATATCCAAACACCCGCAATAACTTTTGAGAATGTTAAATCGAGAATTGATTCGTATTGGTTCTTAAAGGCATTAAATATTGATTATTCCCCCACCATCACAATAGTGAAATTCCCAAATGATGAAACATATACATATAATGATCAAATGACTATCCCTTCACTTTCGGTGAGAACAATCTAACCATACTTTTTTATAGTATCAACGTTATATATATATCAGGTGAGATGATATGGAAGAAACTGAGAAGAAAATTATATTTTGGTTCCACGGCGACGCATGTGGAAATGTCGTTTATTCAGATAATTTGCCAAATACTGGTACATTGTATGTAACTGATGAACTGAAGGACGAGGGTACAACTATTAAGCATAAACTTTCGTATAATGGGCATACCAGAAATATCGTGGTTCCTAAAAAGGGTGGGAATACCCCAGTCTATATCAGGGCTTTGCATAATGCTGTACATAAATTTTTGGAAGATGGAAAACGTGTGTCTGTTAAATTTATCGAAGCAGATAAACAAAAATTCTGTACACGCAAGCAATACGAGAAATTTATCGCAACAAAAAAGTAAACAAATAACTATTTAAACTCTTTTTTACTATTATTATATGCGATTGTTGGGTAGCTCGGAAAACCTACAGAATTTCTAATTCTGATATCGTGGGTTCAAATCCCACTAATCGCGTATGAAAATATATATATTTCTAATAAGTTTAACGTCATTCATATTTACGCTCGTTGTTAGCAAAATATTAAAACTTTTTCTAGATGCATCAATAAACACAGTAGTTTTATATGAAGTGCAGAAAGTTAATAATATATTTATAGCAGTCTCCTTAATTATAACGATTATTTTTGGAATTTTAATATTTATTGAAGCAGGAATATCATATATTAAAGATGAATATTTCAACAAAAATAAAAATTTTTAATCCCCTCATTTTATATACTCTAACACCCAAACCATTATATAATGATTGACCCAATTTTGAACAGAAGGGTAAAAGAAAGTGGTAGAAAAATAACAAAAAGAAAGAATGATGAAATAAAATTCGATAGAATCCTCAAAAATAATAAAATAAAATATGTAAATAATTATAAACGTTCACATAAATGTGAGATTTGTGGTGAAACATCTCCATGTTGTCTCGAATTTCATCACATAGATAAACGTAAAAAGTTATTTACTATATCTTCCGCTATATGTAATATTAAAATTGATCTTAAAATACTTCGTACTGAAATTAAAAAGTGTGTAATACTTTGCTCAAATTGCCACAAAAAATTACATTACAACGACATTAATGTGGATATCCTACCAGAAATCTTAAATATATGAATGTCTAATGATATATTGGAATGGTAACTCAGTAGAGAGTCCGGTTCGCACAAAACATTCTCTGGGCGTGTTTTGTCTATACCGGCGACGTATGTTGAAAACCATACCCATTCCTATCTCCAAAGTTTATATCGGGTTGGTTTTAAATGGGATCTTTTCCCAGCCCCAATTTCAAAATCGGGTGGTAGATCAGTCTGGGAAATCGCTAGACTGAAGATCTAGTTTGCATGAGTTCAAATCTCATCTACCCCATGAGCAGGTATCGTATAGTAGTAGTATGACAGCCCTCCAAGCTGATCGCGCGGATGCAATTTCCGCTACCTGCACTCAAGAACCAGTGGGAAAGTTGGTTAATCCGCTTGCTTGACATGCAAGATATAATCGGTTCAAATCCGATCTGGTTCATATGTTAGACAAATACCGCAACGCCCATATCGACCGCATCATTGAAGCCACGGATAATTTATACCTCAAACACCGCACAATTTGTAAGAAATGTCATATTTCCCATAACGGAATAAATTGTATATTTTGTTATTGCCCAAACTATGAAAATTTCAAATGTGGTGGTGATTATATTATCATGGATAATGGATTAAAAGATTGCAGCAGATGTCTTAAACCTCACCAAAAAGAGTTTGTTAAGGAGCAATTAAAAAAATTATATTATTGATTAACGTTATATTTATACACAACAAACATCGATATAACACATAACCCAATTATAATAAATATCAATATATGCATAGTTATAAATGCAGCTGATATCAACGGCATTATCAAATTATTCCACTGATTATATGACGTATCTGTAACTGCACCAACAATATGTTGCTCTGTCATATTGACATCCATCAATCCAACACCAACTTGACCACACATTGATACTATACTAACACTCAATATAAGCCATATCAAACATAAAAAAATTATTTTTCCTGTAATATGTGAATGTCTCTTAACCCATTCAATAATATATGAGCCAAATCGATAATCTAAATTAGATAAATTCATTTTTTACTCTTCCTAGATGCATCTCGAAATGATAGGTACACGATTATCGAACTATAAATAATAGCCATTACTGCCGTTAAAATCATCAATGTATTTAACATATAAATTGTAACGGGAAGTATTATATTTTCCATTGTATCATATGATTCTTTGGTTACAATCATTGATGTTGTATCTATAGGAATACCATGATATGTCTGATTCATTTGATATTCTACGTTTGCAGCACCAACAACACCCCACATCCCGATCACAGCAATACTCAACATTAACCAAACCAAAATCGGAGCCATTATTATCAATATACCCAATTTATGTCTAGATATCCATCCAAACAACTTACTTTCAAAATCGTCAAATTTATCAGCCATGATAATAAATTATAATCTGCGTTATATATAACTTTCGAGAAATAACTATAAATACCAATAAAATTAAGATATAGTAAGCATTCGTGGTAAAGTTGGCAATACGCTTGATTTACATTCAAGATATCGTCGGTTCGAGTCCGACCGGATGCATCTGGGGTCATATATTAGTAGTATTCCGTCCTCATAAGTCGGTTAAAATGGTGCAATTCCATTCCCCAGAATCTATGAAGTGCCATATTTGTAATGAAATATAACCGATTATCCCATCAAATATATTGATGATATACCTACATGTAATGATTGTTATTTTGATGAATTGGGAAAATTGATGGAAACTCACCCAATAGGATTTGGAAACTTTGATAAAAAGACTAATTAACCACTTTTGGCAATCCAAATACATCACAATCTTAAAATTCTGTATTGTCGGTTTTATCGGTATTATAGTCAATAACGGACTCCTCTACGCCTTCACAGAGTTTGCACATCTATTCTATCTCGCATCCGCAGCAATTGCCGTCGAGACTTCTGTGGTTTCTAACTTCGTCTTACATGATATATGGACATTTAAAGAAGATAAAAACCAACCCATTCTCAAGCGTTTTGGTTCATATCAACTCATTTCCCTTATCGGTATCGGAATGCATCTTGGATTATTATACGTATTAGTAAATATATTGGGAATATATTATATTTACGCTAACGTCGGAATTATTCCCATTATGACAACTTGGAATTTTATTATGAATAGGTATATTACGTGGAAAAAATAATGAGATGCTGCATACATCCTAATAATACAAATATCAATCCCGTTCCAAGAAAACCTTCAAATAAAAATTTTTTATAATTTATACCACACCCCGTCGAATGTATAAATAAAAGCATACTCCACCAAATAAAATTACCAATTATACCATATCCCACCCACGTATCTATAATCATGATATCGGTGACCCCCAAAGACATATCCATATTATGATAATTAAAACTGATATAATAATTTTAACTATATTTATCGCAAGTTTGGTTTCATTTTCAGGTTCACACATCACAGCCGTAGCTAAATATAAAACAATCCAAAAACTACATAAACATAAAGAAATTGCTATTAAATTTTCCCAATTAATTATCATAATATCGGTGACCCCACAAACCATATCCACCCGGTAATAATTATAATCGATGATATAACACAGAATCCAACGTAACCCCATTTGCCATCAAGTCCACACCCCATTGATCTCATGAAATGCGAAATGATCCAATAATAAATTATAAATAATAACAATGATGCTAAATTTTCCCAATTAATTATCAAAACATCCACTCCATTCTACTTAATAATAAACACGCATATGCAACTGCATATAACACAAAACTCATAATCGCTGATGGTAACGCCATTTCAAAAGGAGTTTTATCACACCCAAATCTTCCAGTATACATAAAAAATGTTGAAAATGCTAATATCGTTGCAAGTATTAGTTCAATCACAAATCCAATTAAGAATACTATAGATACTATCATTTTTCGAACTCCTTCAACTCCTTCATTCGCCTATAATTCGAGTATCCCGATATTATAGCTGATATAAACGCAATAGCTATAAATATAAATCTACTAATTCTAAGCTGAAATACATCACTTATTACAGTTAACGTAAATGTGAATATTGACATCAACCCTACTCCCACAAACATCATTTTCATTTTTGCCCAAAATTTATTGATTTTCATCATATTAACCCCAAAACTACAATAATATGAGCTAAACCAAATATAATTCCAATAATCGTAATACTTATAGACATAACAGTTATAAAAGTTGATACAGCATGTTCTCCACAAGGCTCACATCCAACAAGTACACTTGATAAATATATACCAATTACTCCAGTTATCATCAAAGTTAAACCAATTTCTAATATCATACAAACATCGCACTCACAGTAATTATTACAACACCAACACCCACCAAAATAGCTGATATAGCGAGTGAAATTGGTATAAATCTATCTAATTTATCTGAAAAACATGAAGTCGATGAAATCATCAAAACAGCAAACATTACTCCACCAATCACTAATAATGACACGCCTAAATTTAAATCTATCATATTACACCAAACAATCGCAACACATCAACACCAATAAAATATATTCCACCAGATATACAAGTGATCGAAATTGTTATCATGATTATAAACATTATATCTCCATAATTATCTTCATGGCATGTAATAGCAAGATTAAAAAAGGCGAATGATAATACCATCATTCCACACAATATTAAAATAATCCCAAAAACAATCTCAATCCCTATCATATAATATACCAACCCAACGAAGAAACAATTATACTTACCCCAAATATTAGACAACCCAATAATATCATCATACCAACTACGAAAAATATACTATTGATATCATATTTATGAAATATAGAAAATTCCCGCATATAAATCAGCCATCATATTATAATTCAATCTACCCACTTAAAAAGATAATGGTTATCAAATAAATAGTATGTCTATTTATACCCGCATTATAAATACTATAAGTGTGGTAGTGATACTAATGGAAGATGAAACTCTAATTGATGAAACAATCAAAAAGGATAAAACAACTATCCCCTGTAAGAAATCTACCCGGATTCGTATTAAAGATCTTGGGAAAAAGGGTGAATCTTATGATAGTTTATTGAACAGAATTATAGATAATAATATGAAAAAGGAGATGATTTAATTGACAGAACGACGTATTATCAACAAACCGAAAGAAAAAGCACCCGTAATTGATGTAAGTACCGAAAACATCACTATCAAGGAGCCAGTTGTACCGACCATAGACGAACGCATTTTAGCTGTTGAGACTTACCTTGCATCAGCCGATCCATATATTAGAGCTATTGTACAGATCGAAGAAATTAAGAAACAACTTGCATTGTTTAATGACGAAATTACTCGTATTTCCGGTATTCAAACTCGCGCTAATAATTACCTAGATGGAAAATTAAGTCAAATTGACCAAACCCTCGAAGCTATTGTAACTATCGTTAAAAAACATGACGATGATTATAAAGAACTTATGTCTGATATTGAACCCGAAGACCTCTATGAAGAAGAACCAACGACCGCACCAACAGAATGATCGATTACAAACCCCTATTTTTTCTAATTTTTGGAATTATTTCATTAAATTTACTTATAGCATCTTACGCGGATATCGAATCTCGTAAAGTTCATATAAAAACATGGTGGCTACCTGTCTATATAGCTCTTCCCCTCTCATTTATCCCTCTTCTTAACCTATGGTGGGATGGTGTTTTAAATATTACCAATCCTATAACTGCATTTGGGCTATTATATCCACTCTTTATTATTGGTATTTTATTTATAATATCCGCATATTCTCATAAATTTACTATGGGTGGTGCAGACTTTATTGCAATTACAATTATTCTTATTACATCGATTTCAATGGGGTTAGAAGTCGATATTCTTTATATAATTATGTTAATTATTCTTTCAATTATTTCAATTATTATTACGTTTAGTTTAAAAAAATGGGTTGTTTATAAAATTCCCATGATTGTTCCTATATCACTTGCGTACTTTATTACCATTCCTTGGTACTTTACTTTTGGGTTTAGCCTTCTGTATTGTATTCACCTTTTTCGCGGGATTACATTTTGAAGCATTTAATCTCATTATTGCCGCTCCATATTTTTGGACTATTCCATTAACTTCTGCAATTCTTTTTCCAAATCTTTCTGCTCTTGGATCATTTTCTGCCATGAGTTTTCTATGCATATGATTTAATATTCCCAAAAAATGCTGAGTTTTTTGAAAGCATTTTGTTATTTTAGCTTTATTCATGCGTTCCACCCCTTTATTATAATATGCATATTTAAACTTATTGTATCTTCGATTAATTGATGCTATAAAATCGTTCGCAGTTTTGAGTTTTTTCTTAGTTTCTATCTCTCGATCTTCATTTTCTGATTGTGTTTTACTTATTCCCCGATGTATTTGATCCAAAGATATACTCGATACCTCAAATTTCGGAATTATCCCATTATTAAAATCACCAATAATTATTTTCTTTAATCCAAACAATTACTTCACCTTAATATTATATATAAATTTAATAGTATAAAAAAGTTGGTTATTTTTTCTTATATTTCAATCTTATCAGAAATATCAGTATATATTAACAAATTATTTAAAGAATTGATATAACGATCTTTATTTATAATATCTCGCGTTTTCTTTTTTTCAATTTTATCCTTTTTTGTCATTTCTTACACATACATTTTTTAATCTTTGATTTATTTATCCTTTTCTTTCTCAATCGCTCAAATTTTGATGCTTGAATTTTTAATAATCCTTGTTTTACTCTATCGGATAATTTACCAGATTTCTTAATTTCATCTATCATATCCAATCCATTTTCAATATCGCGCTTAATCCGCATAACTTCGTTAATATCTGTCATATTACTCATTTCTTACACCTACATTTCTTAACTTTTGGATTCTTTATCTGTTTCTTTCTATGTAACATTCCACCCATCGATCCAACTATACCTATTCCAACTCCACCTATTATAGCAGCTTTTGTTACATTTAATACCCCATTTAAAAAATCTTGAGATGCGTCTACTTTTGGCTTAGATTTATTAGATTTCTTACGATATTCACGACCAGATACAACCCATACATCATAAACTTGTTTATATCTTCCATCTAAATGAACTTCAGCTTCACCAAGTTCGGGAATGCCTCTATTCGGTAAATGATTTTGTACTTCTTCGGGAGGGGCATATCTTGGAAGAATATATACAATCTTACTAGCTGACTCCAATTGTTTCTGCCTCTTATCCGCTTCCCAATAATGTAATACAACCATATCTAAATTATATTTTATACCTCTTCTAATCATTGTATCCGTTTCAGGATACTTATCTGGCTCACCCATTCGTACAATACCCATTTTAAACAACCTCTACACTACATTGGGCCTCGAATATATTTAAATGTAATGAAAGATATATAATAATAATGGTGAGATTAAAATGAAGAAGAAAAAGAATTATAAATCTATACCAGGTCATAAAGCTAAAATGTTACAAGTTCCATGTAAATGTGGACACCGTTCAACCGGATATTCTGAAAAGGATTTCGACGAGAGAAAGATTCATGAAGGCGCTAAAATTGAATATGAACATACATGTAATAAAGAATTAGCCGAAAAAATTTCGATGGACCATCAGGCGGAGTTTGCAGATTATTACTCTGAACTAGAAAAAATGGAAGCAAAACTCAAAAAAATGAAAAGTAAGGAAATGCCCGATCTCCGCACCCCACGCAAAAATTGTAAGAAATAACTATTTATACTTTCTTTTCCAATATTATACTATGAAATCCGAAATATTATTATTATCTATAATTATTGCTACATGTCTTTTTATAGTATTTCCTATTCAAGCTGCATCACAACTTATTGATAAAAATGCCATATATCAAACATCATTTGATATAGATGAAAAATGGACTACCACGAATTCACATAATTATTACTGGAATTCTACATCAAAATGGTATTCTTTCCTAATCAAATCCGGTAGTGGTAGTTATTCGTTTACTCCAATAACAATGACCACAAATTCATTTACATTAGAATATGATGTTAATCTAACCAGAATCGATGAGGGGGCTGAATTTAAAATGGGATTATCTGGTCGTGATTTAGATCCTACAAAAGGGCCAAATGTTATTACCAGATTTACAAATTCCAAATACGGTCAAATTATGTGGCTACATACTGTAACACCAAATAGTAAATTATTCGAAATTAACAGTCAAAACAATGCAGTTAATAGTATCGGTCCTAATATATATCAAGGTAGTACGGTTAAATATAATGTTAATAAATCATATCATGTTACTGTTAGCTATAATGATAACACAAACCTATTACTTGTACGAGTATCAGACTTACAATATAATAAAGAAATATGGGGATATTATATCGAAACTTTTGAAAGTATAAATGGATTAGATAGAATATTCTTAAGCTCAACACGCGATGTTTATGATATGAATATATCAGCAGAAGGATATATTGATAATGTTAAACTTACTAATATTGGATTTACTGTTCCTACTATTATTGCTACTCCTACTCCCAAATTTACACTCACTACACCCATTCCCACTACTGCGGTAACTCCACGTAAGACTGCTATTAAAACACCCACCCCTATACCAATACCCGTTCCTGATACTACTACAGCTAAGTCACCTGTTTGGCTTGGGATACCTTTGATTGCGATTGGGTATGTTTTAATTCGCAAGAATTAACTATTTATACTTCCATTTCCTATTTTATAATACGATTATGATAGAAACTTATATTATTAGTGATACGCATTTTGAGCATAGTAACATTATCAAGTATCAATCCAGACCCTTTAAGGATGTTCGAGAAATGAATATCACTATGTTCAATAACTGGAATTCGATAGTCAAATGTGACGATACTGTTTATTTCCTTGGTGATCTTTGTATGAAACGCCCACGATACTGGTTAGACAACCTTAATGGTAACAAGATTATGATACGCGGAAATCATGATAGACTATTGAAAAATGCACATAGATATCAGATTCTTAACTGGAACGGTGAGAACATTCTATTGGTTCATAACCCTGACTTTAAACCGTTTGAATGGACTAACTGGACGATCCACGGTCACCACCATTCAAATTTCCCAGATAAGTACCCTTTAATAAATAATAAAAATAAAACTATGAATGTATCTGTAGAGATGCTGGATTATAAACCAATTAAACTTGGGGTGTTGTTGGGGATGAGGGACTAACTATATATAGTATTAGATACAATATTATTATTGGTAATCTATATGGTATGTGGAAAAAACTATAAAACAATCGATATTCGTAAAGAAGATGCTGAATTCATGGAAGAACTTCGTAAGACACCTATCGGAGATGTTTCTTACGCTAATGCTTTCCATTCACTTGTTGAGTTTTGGAAGGAGAATCATAAAATATGAAGGTTGAATTTACTTGCTTAGAATGCGGGAAAGTATTTGAAACTTACCCCATTCGAATTAAACGTGGTATTAAATTTTGCTCAACCGAATGTAGAAACAACTATCATAATAAGCATAAAACTGAATGTACTTGCTTAGAATGTGGTAAAATTTTTCATATTCATATTAGTGATAAAAAGAAAGAAGAGGGTCGTGGTAGATTCTGTTCTATTACATGCAAACATAAATATGATCGTAAAACCGAAATAAAATGCCAACAATGTGGTAAAAAATTCAAAGTTAAGGCATCTACTATAAAAATGGGTAAAGGTAAATTTTGTTCTGTAGAATGCCAAACAAAACATCAAATATTACCAAAAGAAATAGTTAAATGCAAAGAATGTAATATTGAATTAAAAGTTTTACCATCACGACTCAAAGATAATAGAGGGAGATTTTGTAGTAAAATTTGTCATGATAAATGGATGTCTGTTAATACAAGCGGTGAAAATGGATCATTTTATGGTAGAAAACATACAACTGAATCAAAAAATAAAATGGGTAGAAGAGGATTGAATCATCCAAATTATGGCAAATCTCTTCCACCAGAACAACGAAAAAAACTAAGTGTTATTAAAATGGGTGAATTAAATCCAGCTTATATTCATGGTAATTACAAAGCTCCATATTGCTATGTATTTACAGGACCGGGTGGAGTTCGCATACGAGCATTATTATTTGCAGATTATAAATGTGAAGAGTGTGGTAAAACAAACGAACAAAATATATCAGAATGTGGTAAATCTTTAGTTGTTCATCATGGATACTTTAGAAAAATGTCTTGCTGCGAAACCGAATTAGATTATGATAGTGGTATTCTTAGAATTGGTAATATACTGTATATTGAAGAACGAGATGGCACAACCCAAGAGCATGAAATAATCGGCAAGCCCGAAAAATTTATAGTATTATGTACATCATGTCATGGTAAAACAAATGGTGGATATAGATCTAAATGGATCAAACATTATGAGGATCTTATAAATACTAAATATAGTGGGAAGTCTTTCTTAACAAAAGAAGAATATCTAAATTATAACCAAACATAATTTATATAATCAATTATAATTAATATTATTATGGCTTATTTCATTGATAGATA
>Ga0209777_10008085_pt1 | contig 11569 bp, 6 predicted proteins | sample FrelakmetHBP12HB_FD_187147 | JGI IMG/M metagenome (GOLD analysis project Ga0209777, IMG submission 187147) | Freshwater lake sediment microbial communities from the University of Notre Dame, USA, for methane emissions studies -HBP12 HB (SPAdes)... | ecosystem: Environmental > Aquatic >...
CGGGCGGACTTGGACGAACTCCTGGTCAAGCTCGCCGGGCACGAGCAGCACCAGAATAAGGCCGTTGCCTGAAGGCCAACATGAATACGTCACCGAACTTACGAGTCAGAGCACTTAGTTGTCTGAAATCCGGCATAAGGCGAAAACCGCGCTCCGCTTGCAAAGCTTTCACTAAAGAACGAACCCGGTTGCCGCCCGATACCGCTAGGTATTGTGGGGCACGAGGCGCAAAACGCTATATGGCGGTTTTGAAAGTCCCGCCGTTGCGCGCGATTTTTTTTGTGCGAGGGCTTGACGTTTGGTTGACGTTCGGGTACCATACTCCGAACAATCGGCACACGAGGTGCCGACGTGCGACGCGGAAAGGCCAGGGATGAACCAAGGCATTGCCAATTTCCGAACTAATGACTGCCGGCGCGGCGTATCTTCGGAGAACGCCAACGTCGCGCCATTGTGCGTCTTAGGACCGGGCGAGGGGTTTCGCACGGCAGTTGTTCCTGCGCGGTCGAGCCGTGGCGCAGGGCTGACGCTGGAGTGCGTTCCGCTCGAAGCGCCTTGGTCAACTTTGTTGGAAGAGCCAGGGGCCGCGGTTCTCGATTGGAGACTTCGCGTCGCCGCGTGGATGAGTAAGGGACGGCGGGAGGCCGCGCGGTTCGGTGCGCTTTGTCGCATGGCTGTGCGCGGACTGCTGCCGCCGGTTGTTTTGGGTCCGGAGGGCCTTTCGCCCTTTGTGGAGATTAGCTATGCCTCGAATGAAAACGAACGTCACCGACGAAGCACTTTGCTTGACGCCGCGGCAACTGGAGATCCTCACCATGATCCGCGACGGACGGCGCCGCGATGGCTATTCCCCGACCTTGCAGGAAATCGCCGACGAACTCGGCATCAGCAAGATCACCGTCTTCGAACACGTCGAAGCCCTGTTAAAAAAGGGTTTACTCACGCGACGCTCGAACAGGGCGCGCTCTTTGGAGTTGACCTCGTCGGCCTCGTTGCCCGATGAGCGGCCCACGCTTCTGCGGCTCGTGGGGCGCATCGCCGCGGGCCGGCCGATCGAAGCGATCGAATCCGACGAAACCATCGATCTCGAAGATGTGTTCGCCAGTCGCTATCCCGTCGGCGTGCTCACGGTCTCCGGCGACAGCATGATCGACGAACACATCCGCGAAGGCGACCTGGTGGTCTACGAAAAGCGCTCCAATGCCCGCAACGGTGACACGGTTGTGGCACTCCTCAACGGTGAGGAGGCGACCCTCAAGAAGTTTTACAAAGAAAAGAACCGGGTCCGACTTCAGCCGGCCAATCCCAAGTACGAGCCGATTTTCGCCACCGATGTAGATGTTCAGGGCGTTGTCATCGGCGTTATCCGGCGTTATTAATCCGCCGAGGCGCTTGCCAAGTGCGGATTGGCGAATGAAGAAGATAATTACAGGATTGGAACTTCTGGCGATTCTCATCGCTGCGCTGGGGCGCCCGGCGGCGGCACGCGCGGATGGTCCTGAAGACTTCGTGCGGGCCATGAATCTCGGCAAGGCGTACCTGGAAAACCGTAACGCAGCCAAGGCCATCGAGGTGCTGACCGAGGCCGTCAAGCTCGAACCTAATTCGACGCCGGCGCTGCGCAACCTTGCCCGTGCACAACTGCTCGCCGCCCAGCCGGCTGCGGCGCTCGAGACCCTGGCGGGGGCGGCCAAGGTGGAGCCGGAATCGACGGCCTCAAGCTACCTGACCGGACTGACCTATATTCGGCTGACGCGTTTCGCGGACGCTATTGAGCCGCTGGAGAAGGCCGTCCGCCTGGACCCTCAGTCTGCGACGCTGCGATATCAGTTGGCCCTGGCGTATCAGTCCGCGGGCCGGCACGACAAGGCCCGCGAGCAATTCGTCGAAACGACTCGGCTTGATCCTCTGCACGGCGCCGCCCAGTACAGGCTGGCGGGGTATGCCCGCGACGCCGGAGACATGGAAGAATACCAGCGCCGCCAAAGTGAGTTCATGCGTCTTCGCAAACTAACCGGGGGAGAGACGCGCTCAGGCGAAGTTCTTGAACAATGCGTGTACACCCAACCCGAAGCGGCCCCAACCGCGACCGCTAAGGCCAAAACCGACCTTTCGCCGACCATCGCGGTGCATTTCACGGACGTTACGGACGAGAAGTTTCCAACCGACAGCGCCCGCGCCGCCTCGGCAGCCGCCGTCATCGACATGGATGCCGCCGGCAGATACACGGTTTTTCTGGCAACAGCGGACGGCGGCACCAGCCTACTCACGATTCCATCGACGGGCGCCGCCGAGCGCAAGGACATTGACGCGAAGCTACCCGAAGGCCTGCGCATCGAGTCGTGCATCGCCGGAGACTTTCACGACGACGTTCCCAAGGGTACGAAATACGATTCGCAGATTCATGCGCTTACCGACGTTTTTATGATCGGTGCGGGCGGGGCCGCGCTTTTGAAGCGGACGGGGCCGACCTCATTCGCCGATGTCACGGAGTCGGCAGGCCTCAAGGGCTTGGACGGCCACGCCGCCCAGTGGGTCGATTACGACCACGACGGCGATCTGGATTTGATTGTGGCGCGCGATCGCGGTCTGGAACTATGGCAGAATAACGGGGATGCCAAGTTCGAGAACGTCACGGCCCGCGTCGGCATCAAGGAGACGGGTTCCATAAAGGACGTGGCAGCGAGTGACCTGGACGCCGACGTATCCGTTGACCTGATCGCCGCGCGGGGTACGTCCCCGACGGTTGTATACAAAAACATGCGTGCGGGTAGATTCGCGCCACTTCCGGAGCCGCCCGGACCCTGGCCCCCTGCTGATCGGTTGCTGGTCGACGACCTGGACAACGACGGCTTGCCTGATGCGGTCCTGATCGGCGAGCGTATCGTGCGTGTCGCGTCGGCTCGCGGACTAGGCGGGCCGCAGATTGACTTAGGTGACACAAACGCGCGGGCTGCAGCTCTCCTGGACTACGACAACGACGGTCGGCTCGATCTCCTCGTCGTCGGCAGCGAGCGTGACAAGCCGCAGCAGGGTGTCATTCGTCTTTGGCGAAACATATCCGCGCCCGGCGACGCGGGGGTGAGCTGGCGGGAGGCAACGGAGGAAGCCGGGCTGAGCCGTTACGCCGGGCCGGGGCTGAAGGCGGTGCTGGCCGCTGACTTCGATGCCGACGGCGATTCTGATCTCTTGCTTATAGACGCCGACGATCGCTTGCGGATGCTTCGCAATGACGGCGGGCAGGCAAACGCAATGCTCAAACTGCGGCTCTCTACGGTCAAGACCAACCCATCCGGAATCGGCACCCATGTCGAGCTGCGCAAGGGCGACTTCTGGGTGACGCGCGCTGTCACTCAAATCCCGGTGGAAATCGGACTCGGCGGGCGTAAGACTCTGGACACCCTGCAAACCCTCTGGACCAACGGCGTGGTCGATAACCAAATCGACGTTGCGATTACCGCGGCCCCGCTCGCCATCAGCGAGAAAAACGTGGCCACGGGATCGTGCCCGTTTCTGTACGCCTGGGACGGTTCGCGCTTCCGCTTCGTTACAGATATTCTGGGAAACGCGCCGGTCGGTCTGTCGCTGCGCCGCGACGTCGTGTTGCCCGCCGACCCGGACGAGATCGTCCTTGTCGGCGAGAGCGACGCGCTTCGCCCGCTGGACGGCGCCTACCAGTTACAGATCACCAGCGAGTTTCTCGAGGTTCTTTATTTGGACGAGGTCCGGCTGATCGCCGTGGACCATCCGCCGGAGATCGAGATTCACCCCACCGACAAGATCATGCTTCCGCCCTTCCCGGGCTCAGAGCTTTGGGCGCTGGGTTCACCCAAGTCGGTGACCAGCGCCCTGGCAGACGACGGGGTGGATCGGACGGATGCGCTGCGTGCGATAGATGGCGTCTTCGCTCCGCCGGGGCCGTTGTTGCCGCCTCCCTTCCGCGGAATGTGCCACCCCATGAGCCTGACACTCGATTTCGGACCGCTGAACACGGATCGGCCTCTGGTTCTCGCCCTGACCGGCTGGCTGCAATACGGACAGGCGAGCACGAATATCGCCCTGTCGCAAAGCCCCGCCACGGTGGTTATCCCGCCCTCGCTGGAGGTGGAAACCGACAACGGCGAGTGGAAGCCGGTCGACGTCGTGGTGGGAATGCCATGCGGAAAGACCAAGACGATCCTATGCGATCTTTCGGGCAAGCTCCCGCCCAAAGTGAAGCGACTGCGATTGACGACTACCTTCGAAATCCGCTGGGACCGCATCGCATTGATGGAACGCGTCGAGCTGCCGCCCGCTTGGATCCACTATCTAGCGCCCGTTGCGGCCGATCTCCAATGGCGCGGGTTCTCCGATATCCGCTCCCGCGCTCCCGGACATCCCACGACTCCCGACCATGAACTCGTGTCAGACCTTCCACCCTGGAGGACGGTGCTTGAGGGTTGGTGTACGCGCTACGGCGATGTGTTGGAGTTGACCGCCAAACGCGACGATCGCGTTGCGATCATCAACGCCGGCGATGCAATCACCGTCAGGTTTGATGGCGGCGCGCTTCCCACGCCGACCGATCGGAAACGCACGTTCTTCTTTTACTCCGTCGGATGGGAGAAAGACGGAGACTACAACGTAGTCGATAGTCAGACGGTCGGTCCTTTGCCGGTAGCCGAAAGCCGGAGTGGTTCGACCGCGAACGATGAACGCGGCGACTGGGATACTCGCTACAACACGCGCTGGGTGCCCAAAGACCGATTCAAACCGATTCATTGAAGCGCTGCCTGGTGCCGGTTGCGGTATAATGACTGCATGAGGCGCCCCATGCCGGACGCGCTTCGGGTTTCGCTTTGGAGGGGCGGGAGTTTGAGGCGATAAAGGGTGGGGCAGAAAGACGACTACGAGCGATTCGGCGCGGCTCGCCGGGTGTTCTCGTGTCCGTGTACGGAGAAAGATGATGTCAAGAGTACGCCATGCCGGTAGAGTAGGGTTTGTATTGGCCATAGCGAACTTCATTGGCGGCCCGGTCAATGCCCAAATGGAGATCACGCGAACCGAGACGACGGATGTGGAGGTGCTGACCCGTGGACCGGTGCACGAAGCCTTCGCGGAAACCATCGTATATGACCGCGAACCGGACGTCGTCGTGCTCAAGCCGCCGCCGGACCCGATCGAAGAGGTTCCCCCTCCGCAAGCTCCGGACGCGGCCAATGTGGAGTGGATTTCGGGCTACTGGGCGTGGGACGAAGACCGTGACGACTACCTTTGGGTAAGTGGCATCTGGCGGACGACGCCGCCGGGTCGGCAATATGTCGCCGGATATTGGAGCCGCTCGGGTCCCGGCTTCGAGTGGACTTCGGGCTTCTGGACGGATGCGAACGACAACGAAATCGAGTATCTGCCCGATCCGCCTGCAACCGTGGAATCCGGCCCGCAGGGTCCGCCGCCGACCCCCGATCACGTCTGGGTGCCGGGGACTTGGGTGTGGGCCGAGGGGCGCTATGTATGGCGACCAGGCAACTGGATCATGGCCAACCCGAATTGGCTGTGGGTGCCGGCCCACTACGTGTCGGCGCCGAGAGGCTCCGTATACGTGGACGGCTATTGGGATTTTCCAATTGATCGGCGCGGGCTGCTCTTCGCTCCGGTGTACGTGAGGGCCGCGGCCCGCAGTGCTCGGGTCGTTTACACGCCGGCGACGGTGATCGACCTCAACGTATTCACGGATCACTTATTCGTTCGTCCGCGATATCACCATTATTACTTCGGGGACTATTACGCGACGAACTACGGAGAGGCGGGGATTTACCCCTGGTTCACGATCGAGAAGCGGCGCGTGGCCTATGACCCCATCTTCGTGCACCGCCGATGGGTCCATCGCGATGATCACGAATGGGAACGCCACGTCGAAGCGGACTTCCAATTCCGCGTCGAGCATCAGGAGGCCCGCCCGCCGCGAACATTGTCCTTGCAAATCAATATAGGCGCGAAGCCGCAGGAGATGGAGCGCAGGGTCGTTGTCGCGAAGTCGCTTAGCCAGGTCGCGGCGCAGGCAGATCATCCGATCAAGCTCCGCGCTGTAGCGACGGCCGAGCGGGACGTAATTGTGCAGCGTTCAAAGGAAGTAACCAAGGCTCGGGAAGATCGGAAGGTCGTCGAGGAAAGGGAAGCTCGCTCCGTGGACGGAACGCCGGTTCGTGTCGCCACACCTGTGCGCGCGAAACTTCCCGCCGCGCCGGCGGCGGCGAGGAGCGTCGAAGTCAAGGAGCACGCCCCTCCGCAGAGGCCGGAAGTGTCCAGGACGGACGCAAGCGTCCAGCCCAAATCGCAGGCGACGAAAGTGAATAAGACCCCCGAGACGGCAGCGACCCCGCCGCCGGGAAAGACGGCTCCGGGGCCGATCCCACCGACCGCGAAGAAGCCGACCGAACCTTTGCCGCCCGCGGCGAAGAAACCGACCGGGCCGCCGCCGCAGGTGAAAAAGGATTCGCAGGAGAAACCGAAAGACAAGGACGACAGTGACGACGACAAGTCGAAGGACAAGTCTAAAAAGAAAAAGGATGATGACAAGCCATAAGTCGCGATCCCGCGTCAACAGTCGACGCGAGAAACTCAGGGAACCTCTTCCGGCGCGGGCGTTTCTTCCGGCTTGGGTTCCAATGGATTGGCCGGATCGAAAGGCTCCGCGATTTCCGGCAGCGCCCCGAGCTTCGAACTCTCCGCGAGCACCACATCCAGTGAGATTGGTTCGCCGTCGCGTTCGAGCTCCAAGCGCACTGCTTCACCTGCCGGAATCATGTACAGCGCCTGCACGAGTTGCCCGAAGTGCTTCACCGGCTTGCCCGCGATGGTGACCACCTTGTCCCCGATCCGCACCCCCGCCTCGCGCGCCGGAGAGGGATCCGCGATATTGCCGACCACGACCGCGCCCCGTGCCCGCGGATCGAGCGACAGCCCCAGCCACCCGCGATGAAACGAATGCCCCTTCTTCAACTCCGCGACGATCGCATCCACCCGATGCCTCGGAACCGCGAACCCCACGCCGGAGTCGTACATCTCGGCCCCCGCCAGCTCGCCCGGCCGCTGTGCCATTGGAACGGCAATCCCGATTACCCTTCCGCGGATATCGCAAAGCGGTCCGCCGTAATTCGCCGGGCCGAGCTTCGCATCCGTCTGCACCGCGTTGCCGCACATTCGATTGAGTGCGCTCACGATCCCCACCGTGATCGAAGCGTTCTCGCCGCCGAACCCCATCCCCAGAGCGATCGCCCACTGCCCAACCCGCACCTCGTCCGCAAGCCCCCCCCCTTGCAAAGGGGGGGCGCAGGAGGGTACCCACTCCGGGACCGCTAGCCCATCGGCCTCGACTTTGAGCAACGCGATCTTGCGAACCTGATCGCGGGCCACCAGATCCGCCGCCAGCCTCCGCCCGTCCGACAGCGTCACCGAAATCAACGCCGGCTCGCGCACGAAGTTGAAACTGCTGGTGACGATGTAGCCGTCGCTGGAATAAATCAGCCCCGTGGTCGGCCCGTCGGCCACCACGAACCCCGACCCGACATTCTCTCGAAATGGGTTTTGCGTTCGCTTGGGCGCGGGCGGACCTTCGAGATTGTCGTCTTTCGGCTCGGGCTCTTCCGCCGCCGGATTGAGCGACGGCTGCGTGCCGCCGACGGTTTCGATCCGAACCAATGACGGTTGGACCCGCGCCGCGGCCGCTCGAAACCGCGCCTGCGTTTCCTTCAGCAATTCGACTTCGCCGATTTCATCGCCGGACGCGATTCCACAACCAGCGGTCGCCAACATGCCAGCGATGACGGGCAAAAGCACTCGTGCGCTGCGTCTCATACCAGTTCTCATTTGAAGTTGCCGATTGAGCGAGCCGCGGGCTTCAGCCCGCGCGGATGTTCTATAGCGAAAAACGCACGCCCGGAGAACGTCGAATCGAAACACTGGAACTAGGATTGGTATCATCTTGGTTTCTCCGAATCGATGCGCACGTTCATGATCCTCCGGCCCCGCCGGATCACGAGGTCTATCGGTTCTCCGGCTTTCAGAGTCCGCCAGCGCTCGTCGAACCCGCGAACGTCGGCCACGTTGCCGCTGTTGACCGACAGAATCAGGTCGTCCTTCTGCACCCCGGCGCGCTCCGCCGGCGATCCGCTGCGCACCCGCTCTACAAAGGGCGGAAGGTCGCGGTAACCCGTGCGTGCGACGCGGATGCCCACGTCAACCACCGCCGATTCCGCATCCTCCTTCGACTGCCTCGCCAGCCTCGCCGTCGCTCTTACTTCGGGATCGGTCGCCTCGCGTATGAAATCCCACAACACATCCCGCGGAATCGCGTAATTGAAATGCGTGTGCGTGCGGTTGGAGATCACCACCCGCCCGATCATCCCCACGAAGCGACCCTCGACATCCACCACCGCGCTGCCCGGAGCGCCCGGATTGCTGGTGATGGCGTCGATCGCCAGCACGTCGCCGTGATAGGGGAAATCCTTCACCTTCCGCCTGGCATCCAGTTGGGTGCGCGTGGAGAGCACGCCGCGAAACACCGACACGGCCTCCATCCCGTCGGCGACCTTGAAGGAGTTCCCCGCCGCCACGACCCAGTCGCCGGGCTTAAGAAACCCCAGGCAGGATGCGTCGGCCCCCCCCGCAGCGCCGCCCGCAGAATCCGCACAAGTCACGTCAAAAAATGGGAATGGTCCGATCGGGCGACCGCTTGTTTCCCCTGCGTTCTCGCCGACAAGTGCAGCACCGGGCCTCGTCGCGCTCTCCGGCCCCGCACCTTCCGCACTCGCCGCTTTCAGTTTCAATAGCGCAAGCTGCCGCGCCGCATCTCGGTACACCACTTCGGCCCCGTAGATAGTGCCGTCTGCTGTCACCGCGCGGATGTTCTCCGAATCTATCAGCAGCGAGAACACGGTGAGCACCAGCCCGTCCGTCGACACCAGCACCCCGCTGCCATATCCCGCTTGCGTCCCCACGCCCAGCCCGTAGAGCTTCACCACCCGCGGCAGCGCCGTCTCCACCGCCCGCTCAAACCCCCCGCCCCGCACCGGCGAAACGAATAGAACGCACATGACAACCGCGAGCGCGAGCGAGCGGACTATCCGAGCCGGGAGCCCCGGCGCGCCGGGACAGGCGTCTAGCGACCGGTGGCGTCGGGGCTTGTCCTCGGCGCTCATCGCAACCGTTAGGGAGCGGACGTATTTGGCGATTTGGTGATGTGGTGATTTGGCGATTGAACCCAACCGACACCATAGGGCGGGTTTTGCCAGCCAATCCGAACCCCAAGCGCGAACGTGGGGCCTGTTCACCAAATCGCCAAATCGCCAAATCACAAAATCAGCATCCTCATTCGCCGATCTTCCAATCCGACCACGTCTCGCGGTACGCTTGCCCGCGACTGTGTACTTCGATCGTCTGCGGCCAGACCATCCCCGCGACCCATCCGTAATCCAGCAGGTCTATCGTCGCCTCCGCGCCCGTGGGCACATCGCGGACCCTAATGCGCACCGCCCGTCCGGTTTCCGGATCAAATAGGAACTTCGCGAGCGTCTGCCCTCCGATCGGCCAGTCCAGCACCGTATACACCGGCGGCAGTCCGCGCGGAGCGCCAGGACCGGAACTCGTTCCGTTTTCGCCACCCTTATCGCCGGCTTCCTTACGTCCGCGCACCTCAATAATCGAATCACCGCCCGAACACGCGGCGTTTGCAAGATCGGCGTCCGGCAAGTCCGAGAGCAGCCGACGCTGCAACACGTACAAAGCCGCCAGCACCATCTTGTCCTCGGTCCCCAGCTCCATCGCGTCGCCGTCCTGGGTCAGGTGCGTCACGGCCATGGCGTCATCGTAGACAATCAAAGGTCCCTTGCCCCCGTCCTCGTAACGCCGCACCATCCGCGCGGGGCCGTCCTTTCCCAGGCTAACCTCGTATTTCTCGTCGAGCCTGGCGGCGCCGCCCTCGGACGCATACTTCCGCAACGCCGTCCAGTGCCATGCGTGCGGCACTTCCGGGTCCGCGTCGCGAAAGACGGCCCGGCGGAATCCATGCAGCAACCGCTTCACCTCGCGAAGGTTCACCTCGCGCTGCGCCGCAAAGGGCCTCTCCATCCGCGGGTTGACAGGGTCCAGGCGAACGGTGATTTCCCGCCGTCGCCCGTCGGACTCGACCACCAGGGCGATCGGCCAATCCGAAGGATAGGTGCCCACGAGGCTGGCGAACTGGTTGCGCGACGCAAGGGGTACGCCGTCCACAGCCAGGAGCCTGTTTCCACGACAAATCCCCGCGCGGTCTGCCGCGCCTCCAGCGGCAATTTCGTCAAACTTCACTTCACGTCCCCCCGACTCTCCCACGACCGCCCCCAGCGTCCCGTGCATCGCCAACAAGCCTCCCCGCAGTGCGGGAACAAACCGCCGAATCTGATTTGAAGAGATAGCGTAACCGTGTCCGACGTTGAGTCGACCGCGTGTGTTGGTCGAAATGCGTCCGTTCAGGCCGATGATCTCGCCGAGTTCGTTGAAGAGCGGTCCGCCGGAGTTGCCGGGGTTGATGGCCGCGTCAACCTGAATGCAATCGGTGTAAGCGAGGTTTCCGCCGACGCCGTACTGGTAGCGATGCGTACCGGATACGATTCCCATGGAGACGCTGGGGGTGTAGTCCTCGCTGAGCACGAAGGGATTGCCCATGGCAAAGACTACGTCGCCGGGTTTGACGGCGTCGGAATCGCCGAGCCGGGCATAGGGGAACGATTCGCGTCCGATCAAGCGAAACATGGCCACATCACCGGTGGGATCGACACCGAGCACTTCGAGTTCGTAAAGCTTGCCGTCGCTCAAGCCGCCCCAACCGCGGCGTTTCTCCAGCATTCCGGCTACGACATGGAAGTTGGTGAGGCCGTAGCCTTCAGAGTCAATGAGGACGCCAGACCCGCCGCCGCGCTGGGCCTCGTCGAAGACGCAGACCACGGCGGGAGCGACACGGGCGATTGTGTCGCTGCGCGCGGCCTCGGCGCGAAGCACGGGATCATTCTGCGGCGGGTCTGCAAGGGCCGGGCTCAGGCGTATCAAGCCTCCCGTAAGCAGGGCGGCAAGCAAAGGCCAATTAGCCGTGCGAGCACGCCGCAGTGCGGGGTTTGTGGCACGACTTGCAACTAATTCATTGCCGTTTTCCGGCGAGCAGCGGAACATCTTCGACCACCTCCATATCCGACTGATATTCTGATGTATAGTCGGATGGCCGCAACAGGCAAGGTTGTGACTACATCGAAGCGTGCGGCCGTCACCACAGGCGACGCCGCCGCCAGTGCGAATCTCCTCCGAAAAGTCGCGGGAGATTCCTTGCGGCTACCGAACCTTGGTTATTACGCTGCCGCGGAGGCAGGGTGCGGAAAGTACGACCGGGCCCGCGGGATACGTGATATCGCGCGGGCCCACCGTTGACGCTTCGCGTAAAGGGCGGGCGTCCGCGGCTCGGTCGGCAGTCGAATCTCAGCGCTCTGATTGGCGGGCAGAGTTGGCCTTCCGCGCTTCACCCTCACCCCATCCCTCTCCCTGAGGGAGAGGGGGTGCGCCG
>Ga0209777_10008086_pt1 | contig 11568 bp, 8 predicted proteins | sample FrelakmetHBP12HB_FD_187147 | JGI IMG/M metagenome (GOLD analysis project Ga0209777, IMG submission 187147) | Freshwater lake sediment microbial communities from the University of Notre Dame, USA, for methane emissions studies -HBP12 HB (SPAdes)... | ecosystem: Environmental > Aquatic >...
CGGCTCAGCGCCATCGTAATCGTCTCTTGTTCTCATCAGGAGCGATGAATCTCCGGGCGCGGTGTCGAAGAAGCCGCCGTCAGTCGAATCACGGAATGTCGCATTTTGTTGTTTTGTGAGGGTCAACGCAAGATCAAGCCATTTGAAATCGAATGAGGCTTCATAAAGGTCGAGCAGCCCCTGAGCCAGAAATGCGTAATCCTGCAATGTTCCGTTGAACCGGGCTTCACCGTCACGATAGCGCCTCAGCAATAGATGCGTCTTCGAATCGCACAATTTGGACGTAACAAACTCCGCTGCACGCACTGCCGCTTGGAGATAAGCTTGGTCCTCGAGAATCTGGAAGGCCCTGGCTAATGCCGATATCATCAGCCCGTTCCAGGCGGTGATAATCTTGTCGTCAAGATGCGGTCGTGTTCTCCTTTCGCGTTCTTGAAAGAGTTTTCTTCTGCTGTCCTCGAGAATTCTGTTGATTTCGTCCGACGATTTGCCGAAGTACCGGGCAGCCTCGTCTATCGTATGTGTCACGTGAAGGATGTTCTTCCTCAAAAATACGTTCATCGGGTCATGAGGCGCGTTACCAGAATCCAGGACATCATAGGAATAACTGAAAATGGCGGCATGTTCTTTCCCTAAAGCATTTTCAATTTCGGATTTCGTCCAGAGATAGAAGGCGCCTTCCTCTTTATCCTCCGGTTTCGATGGGTCGACTGCACTCTCAGCATCTTCGGCGGAGAAGAATCCACCGTCAGGATCTGTCATTTCGCGAAGGACGTAGTCGAAGACATCACGGGCGACCCGGGAGAAGAACTCGTCATGTGTAATCTGATACGCATCAAGATACGATGAAGCAAGTTGGGCCTGGTCGTAGAGCATTTTCTCAAAATGCGGAACGTGCCATTGAGCATCGGTTGAGTACCGATGGAACCCTCCGCCGATGTGGTCGTAGATGCCGCCTTCTGCCATCTTGCGAAGGGTTGTGAGAGTCATTCGGAGCGCAGATGTATCTCCGGTTCTCGCATAGTAATGAAACAGAAAATTGAACGTCACCGGTTGTGGAAATTTCGGTGCGTCGCCGAATCCGCCGAACTTCGTGTCATAGCTTTGCAACAAATGCTGAAAGGCATCGTGCAATGCAGAGTCGGTGAGGCCACTAGATTTCGCGGTTCTTACGGTTCCAAGTAAGTAGCTTGTTATCTCCTGACTCGACTGGAGAATCTTCTCGCGGTCAGTTTTCCACAAACCGGCAATATGCTCAAGAATTTGAGAGAAACCGGGACGGCCCATTTTTGAGGTTGGAGGGAAGTACGTTCCACCGAAGAACGGCTTCAGGTCGGGGGTGAGAAACACAGACATGGGCCAGCCGCCGCTGCCGGCCATGGCTTGGACTGCCGTCATGTAAATGCGGTCAACGTCGGGGCGTTCCTCGCGGTCGACTTTGATACACACGAAATTCCGGTTCATCGTTTTTGCGATCTCCGTGTTTTCAAAATCTTCCCGTTCCATAACGTGGCACCAGTAACAAGTCGAGTAGCCGACCGAAAGAAAAATCGGTCTATCTTTTTCACGTGCTTTCTTGAATGCGTCGTCGCCCCATGGATACCAGTCGACCGGATTGAATGCGTGTTGGAGCAGGTACGGACTCTTCTCGTTGATGAGCCGGTTCGGTTTCTTGCCCGCCTTCAATTGTTCCTGAACGTAAGACGATGATCTGTTAGTAAGGTCGTTTTGCAATTTCTTGTGAGCGAGCGTGAATGTCGAATCATATCTTGACCATAAAACGAGCGCGATGCCACTAAGTACAGGTGTAAGGGATCCTAAAACATGAATCAATCTTTTTGAATTCATTTGCGTTACCCGGCGGTAGTAACGACTTCGGGCTGCGCCTCCTCTTAATCAAGAAGGTTACTCTGGCAATCTCCCGATTCCCATTTTTCCTGATCCTCGTTCTTCAAAATGTAATAAACTGTCAACTCATTTTCAATTCTTGAAGCAAACCGGAAAGGGAACTTGAATTTGGCGAGGGAGGTTCTTATATCGATGTGCATTCCATAAACCGCGCGTGCTTGCATTTGAATAAGGTATTCAGCAAATCCCGCTGGGGGATGTTGCAACAGAGGGAGAACAATGGTAAAGGGCTGGGGCATTCGATTCCCTTCGCTCTTGTACTCATTGTGGTTGCTTGTGCCGGGGCGTGGGGTGGTCCTCCGTTTACTACGGACGATCCCGAGCCCGTTGACTATCTTCACTGGGAATTCTATCTCGCTTCTGCCGTTGAATTCCATCAATCCCAGGCAGATGGAACGCTCCCGCACATCGAAGTCAATTACGGCGCTGTGCCCAATGTCCAGGTTCATCTTATTACTCCGATGGGATATGTTCATTCGGACGGCGCGACGAACTACGGTTTCTCGGATCTCGAGTTGGGGCTCAAATACAGATTTGTCGGCGAAACCGATAACGCTCCACAGGTCGGTACTTTCCCTATTATCGAGATTCCAACAGGTTCGCAAGAAAAGGATTTGGGAAATGGGAGAATGCAAGTGTACCTCCCGGTATGGTTTCAAAAAAGCTGGGGCAAGTTTACCACGTATGGCGGTGCGGGATATTGGTACAACCCCGGTGAACAAACGAAGAACTGGGTATTCTCAGGGTGGGAGCTGCAGTACGATTTTTCCAGCGTTGTGACTCTTGGAGGAGAAATATATCATCGCACGCCGGATATGCAAAACTCCGACTCTGGAAGCGGTTTTAACCTTGGTGGTTTCATTAACTTCGACCAGAAGGATCACCTGCTATTTTCGTTCGGGCGTACCGTTCTCGGTGAAGGGACCAGTACCATGTATGTTGGATATCAGGTCACCATATAGGCGTCCGGAATTGCAAAACGGATGAAAGCATCAATATCAATTCAATGAAAGGAAATGAACGAATGAACGGGCCAGTACCGAACCGTGCCTCCACGGCAAATGCTAAGAACAATGTGGTTGCCAATGGGGCTATTATCCTCATCAGAGTCATGGTTGGACTCGTATTCATCTCCGAAGGAATACAGAAATTTCTCTTTCCAGATGCTCTCGGTGTCGGCAGGTTTATCAAGATCGGAATCCCGGCTCCCGAAATTCTTGCGCCTTTTGTCGGTGTGGTGGAAATAGTGTTTGGAGCGTTGATTCTTGTAGGATTGTTTACACGACTTGCGGCTCTTCCGCTCATCATCGACATGCTTGTGGCGATTGGAACGACGAAGATTCCCATGTTGATGAAGAGCGGTATCTGGGCAATGGCTCACGAGGCGCGAACAGATTTCTCGATGCTTCTCGGCTGTTTGTTTTTGCTTCTCGTTGGCGCCGGCAGCCGGTCGCTGGACTCGCTTCGCCAAGAAGACTTGAAGGGCGGTGCTGGCTAAAGCTTCGTTCGCAAGGGTGGGGGAGATTGCGGGATTATTCCTGAAATTGGGCGTCATCGGATTCGGCGGCCCGGCAGCGCATATTGCCATGATGCACGACGAGGAAGTCTATTCGGCAGAGGACTCAACTGTTGGATCCTCGATATACTTCTTCATGAATCAGATTACAGTGGAGCTGAAGGGATTCGAACCCTCGACCTTTCGGATGCGAACCGAACGCTCTCCCAACTGAGCTACAGCCCCAAAATCAGTGTACAATCTAAAGTGAAAAAGTCAAAGACGAAAAATCACCAATGAATATAATGAAAAGGGGAAGGAGAAGCAATTGTATGAAATCGTTGGAGACCGCTTCGCACGATTGGTAGTCACGTTTCGACTCCTTCTCTCCCGACTCCGTCGGGATCGGAGTCGGTTGATGGAGTGGAATTGCAGAGAGACGGGATCTGCTCAGCGCACGTTTCGACTTCTTCTCGCTTCGCGTGGAATCGTCCGAGGTGACGGAATTGGGAAGAGACCAAGTTTGCAGCGTGCACGTTTCGACTTCTCCTCTCCCGACTCCGTCGGGATCGGAGTCGCTCAACGTGACGCGTGGTTTTCTTGCATGACGATTACAATGCTATCTTCTGCGGGTAGCATAATTTCCATCTGCTTACGTGGCGAGGGCAAATTTCACTCCAGCTTCTGCATGGATCTCGACTGTGTTGAAAAGCAGGGGCGAGCATTCCGATTGTTTGATGAGAAGCGGGATTTCCGTACATCCCAGAATTATTCCCTTTGCCCCTTGCGAGGCGAGCGCCTCAATGATCCCTATGTAGCGCTGCTTCGTTGTTTCTTGAAATACTCCTTTTCCCAATTCTTCAAAGATCGTCGCGTGGACAAATTCCCGGTCGGTATCGGAAGGAATCACGGTTTCGATTCCCCGGGCCTGGAGCTTCTTCTTGAAGAAATCCATTTCCATCGTGAATTTCGTTCCGAGCAGGCCAACTTTCCTCAATCCTTGCTTCTCGACGGCGTCTGCTGTTGCTTCGGCAATATGGATGACGGGAATGCCGATGTTCCTCCTCAGGTCGTCTGCGATGACGTGCATCGTATTGGCACAAAGGAGTATGCATTCTGCGCCGGCTGCAGACAGCTTCTTACAGACGGCCGTCACTAACTTCAGGGTGGTCGCCCAGTCCTGTTTGTCGTTGAGTTCCTTGAATTCCGCGAAGTTGAACGAATAGAGGATGCAACGGGCGTAATTAAGCCCGCCGAGCCTTTGGTTAACCCGTTCATTGATCAATTTGTAATAATCCGACGAAGATACCCAGCTTGTCCCGCCAACGAGTCCGATTGTTTTCATAATCCAGAATTCCCTGAAGAATAATTGTCGCTGTGCATCCGAATCCAAAGAAGTGCTGCTGATTGTTCAAACCATTCTGGCCCGTTGGAGTCCACTTCTTGGGTCGCAGGCGAAACTCAACCGAGACGAGCGACGCGTTTCGATGGACTCGCCAATTGCTATCTAGAAGGCTGGAAGTCTGGATGCCCTGTTTGCCAAAGGACAAATGAAAACTGGCTGGCGAAATTCCTGAACGTGACCTCCTTATCTTCCGTAAAATGCCCGCTATCGTAGTTCACCATCATGAGAACGGGTTTGCCTGACGTTGAGGCGTTCTGGATCGCTGCCGCAAACTTCCCAGGCTGCCACGCCACAACTCGCGGATCATTCCAGCCACCAACGCAGATGACGGCAGGATACTCGACCCCTTTGCGCACGTGCTGGACGCCGTCCATTTCATACAGCGCAAGGCATTCGACGGAGTCCTTCACGGTGCCAAACTCCGGAATGTTGGCGGGACCGTTTGGCGTGAACTCTAAACGCATTGCATTGGCACATCCAACATTGCAAATCGCCGCTCCGAATAAGTCCGGCCGCTCCGTAATCGCGCGGCTGATGAGAATTCCGCCTGCGCTTGTGCCCGTCCCAGACAGTTTGGAGGGAGACGTGTAGCCGTTCTTCACGAGATATTCACCGCATGAAATGAAATCCTTCCACGTGTTTGGTTTGGTCGATTTGTAGCCGGCCTTGTACCACGAATCTCCCTTTTCGCTCCCGCCACGGACGTGGGCATAGGCGAGCACGACTCCTCTGAGTGCCACGGATCGAAGAATACTGAAGGAGGGTGTGATACTGATTCCGTACGCGCCATATCCATTCAGCAGGCAACAATTCTTTCCGTCCCGTTGCAGTCCCTTTTTGTAAATAATGGAAAGCGGAATCGTCGTACCGTCATGGCCCGGCACTTCCACTTCCTCGGAGGTCAAATTCTCGAAGCCCGGATAAGAGACCTCGGAATTGAACATGCTTTTCGCGAAAGAGTGCGTGTCTGCATCGTAATCGTACCACGCCGGAGGCGACGTCCACGCAGTAATCGTGACGAGGAAATGGTTCGTGTGCCTGTCCGGGCAAAGTACGTCGGCTGTCCCCGACATCGGGAGGGGGACCTCTGAGCTCTTGCCGTCGGTGAAATGATACGAAACGATTCGACTGACGATTCCGTTCGAATAAACCGACAGCAAGTAGTCTTTGCTCTTGACGATGTATTGCAAGGCGTCCCTGTCCTCGGGTAGGATTGTCTCCGCCCGGCTCCAGTCAGGATGCTCAATGCTTGTTGCTACAAGTTTGTACTTTGGGGCATCTTTGAGAGTGATTGCGTACACTTTGTCCCCGTGATATTCCATTCCTCTAACCAGACTGTCGGAAGTTTCACAAAGTACTTTCCAATTGATTTTTCCGCTTGCCATCTCATTTGTGGGAGCGTAGAACACCCTCATCTCATTCCGTACGTTTCCGAGAGATGCAAAGATGTATTCGGGATACGTTCCGTCGATGCTGGCGAACGGTAATTCGTTGGGAGCGATGTGAAGATCCGGGTAGCTCTCGTTACTGAAGAAATCGATGTCGTTTGCAGGGTCGCTGCCGAGTTTGTGCAGTCTGGTCTTTGTGTTCAGCTCAAACTCGGGGCTCTTGTTGTCGGCAGTCTTCTGTGAGAAATAGAAAAAAGACAAATTGTCGAGCGTCCAGCCGATGGGACCAAACCAGCTTGGATAGATGCTGTCGGGCAGAAGTCTATCGGTATCGACGTTCAAGACCCGGAGCTCGGAAACCTCTGCGCCCGCGGCAGAAAGTCCCAGGGCGATTTTTTTTCCGTCAAGACTCGGTATGATGCTTTGAATGGTCGTTACCACTCCTTCACGGTATGTGGAAGGATCAAAGAGCAGCTTTTCCTGGCCATCCCAACCCTGGCGGTAGTACAGCTTGCCGACGTTTTCACCTCCCTTGGTCTTCTTATAGAACAATCTCGTGCCTTTGTAGATTATGTCGGAATAACTGGCAGGTTTTAGCTTGTCAAGCGACATCCATTCTTTCACGAGCGAATCCTTGACGGCGATCTTGTCTAGAGTGCTCTTGCTGAAATCGGCCTGGGCTTTGAACCAATCTTCCACCTCTTTGCTCTTAATGTTTTCCAACCATCTGTAAGAGTCGTTGTATGTTTTGCCCCAGTATGTGTCGGGGCTCTCGACGGTGCGGGTGGGCGGATATGCCAATTGCGCGTAAAGGCCGGTGCTGAATAATAGCAGCATCATGAGTTGGAAGGTTTTTTTCATGGCGATGTTCTCCTTATGTTAGATATTATACGGCAATAATGACACTCACTCTTGATTTGGCGAAGTATTGCGTGATTTCAGAGTCTGGCGGTCGCGATCAGCGAATCCCGTGTACCTTCACATTAACGCTAAGAATCTACGAAACTTCCCCCCAGTTGTCAACTAAGAACAAGGTTCGGTACTGGATTAGTTTCAGTTGCGCAGCTTAAGCGGTTGAGGGTTCTCTCCAACATTTCCTGTCCTGATGTCTTCTGTCGTACAACTATTCTGCATTCACCTTTTCTGCTTTCATTCTTGAAGCCGGATACGATTCTTGAATGATCTTTTTGAGTTTCTCCGTGTCCTGGTATTCCGGGTCCAGCCACATCTTGAAATTTCTCTTGTCGAGGATAACCGGCATCCGGTCATGCATCCTGCCGATAACCTCATTCGGCTCGGTAGTTAAAACAGAATATGTTGGCAATTCCTCTCCGGTTTTCTTATCAACCCACACGCTGAATATTCCTGCGAGCGCAAACGGCTCGTTGTTTTTCATTCTGACCAGGTATGGTTGCTTCACTCTCTTTAGCTTACCGTTAATTTCGATTTCAACAATCTCGTCGGCGGAATATTCGTAAAAGGCACCGACGGGTATGAGACACCTGCTTGATTTGAAGTAGGGAGCGAAGAGGCGACTTTTATCGACAGTTTCTACTCGTGCATTGAAAGCTGTGACTTCGGGTTTACCACTAGCGGACCAATGCGGAATCAACCACCATAAAGCCTTGAAGGCATGAAGCTTACCGTCACGTTCTGCAATGATCGGGAGTTTTTGAAGTCGGAGAGCGTTGTATAAAGGAAGTTCATCAAAAGCGTCCTTCTCGTTTACTGGTTTGAAGAGCTCGTATTGCTTTTGAAGCTCACCAAGTTTTTGGATGACGGATTTGTTGTAGCACATGGTGGGCTTATACGAGCTACCACATTAATTAGGGGAATCTCCTAATCCTCGGTTTCTGGAGAAACAAGATAATCTTCCTCGATAACAACGACCCTTGCCTCCTTTTCTTGGCTTGCTGAAACAGTTACAGGTTGAACGTTGACCGGAATTATGAAAATTGTTTTGTTTTGCACTTCGACTTTTGGGAAGTAGTCGCTTGTAGAATTCTTTCCAAATTGCAACAACTTGTCGCTGAGATTAAAAACAACCAGATAGCCTGTCGCTTGGTGGTAGTCTTCGGCATACTTTAGTGCTTGGTTAAATCCTTTTCTCAAGTAACTCTTTCCATAGGACTCGCCATCGAAAATCTTAATCTCAAGAGGCAACGGTTTTTCTTCAAAATGAACTACAATATCAGCTCTCCCTTTTGGCGAATGAGGGGTTGAAAAAGGATAATCAAACCCTTCGACCATTAGGAACCTACGAAGTTGTGAATCGAGACTTGCTTCACGCTTGCCGGGGTCCGCTTGAGCAAGATTGAAGATTTCTTCACGATCAAACCATTCACTTAATCGCTTATACTTCAAGAGTAAATAGAGCAATATATCAACATCGTCTATTCGTTCATCGTAGAAATGGTATAACGGCAAAAACAGTTGCCCAGTAAATTCGTCGGCGTTGTCCTGAAATTTTTTCCCTCTGAACATCGCACCTAGTTTCTGGAAGAATTGGCCTTCATAGATAGGATCAACAAAATACCTAGAAATAATCAGGAGATGTATAGCTCTTCTAGCATAATCCTCGGGGAGATTGCTTATGTGACTTGTCTTTAGGTCTGCAATTATTTTACCTTTTTCTTCCTTCGATAATGAGTTTTCCAGCTCTGCCGTTATCGAAGATAAAACCGGCTGCTCACAAACAAAGTTTAGAAAGGTCTTCAAATGGCTTTCCAAGTAATCAAACTTTGCACGCATTACAGCATCTTTTCTCTCCTGCAGTTTCACTCGAAGGTTTCTTAGGTAAGGTGCAAACATAGGCATTTTTTCTCTCCGTCAGAGCTTGATGTTAATGACTATTTCCTGAGAAAGGTTGTTAATTTCGTCTTCAAGACTTTTGACCTGGCGATTGCTTCGCGTGCCACTTGCGTTAGCTTCGAATAGGTGAAATTCTTTATAGCAACCTCGACAGATTATAGAAGATTCAATCATAATTTCTTTCAAGCGAATCCTGTTGGAAATTTTGCATTGTGGGCACACGATATCTACCCAAAGTCCTGCAAAAGCACCGACCAAATCTAAGCCAGCCATCTTGTTTCATCCTTCCACAACTCTGATTTCTTCCTCTGTCAATCCGTATAACTCATACACAGCTTCATCGATTCGGAGGTCGAGGGTTTGGCATTGCATTTCGCGGCGATTGGTTTCAGCTTCTGTTTTGGCAATCGATAGCTTCTTCTTCGCATCCAACATTTGTTCGACGAGTTGTACTATGTAATCGTGGCGAGACTTGTCCTGCGCGTCTTCAAAGTTAATGGTACGGATCGGGAGCTGTCTAAGATCGCCCACAGAAAGTCGTGGGAAATTATCCTTCACGATTTTATTAGACACAAATGGATATAGAAAAGTAAGTAATTTTGAGTTCAAGAGCCCAAGTAAATATTTTACCGAATATCTTTCAACATCAATACAAATAATATTCAAGATCGTTTTATAATTGCAATATGTCTCTTCCACGTAAGTCGCGCATATTTTATAATTCCCCTTCCCAGTTATTTCTCTGACTAGAATTCGTGGACCAGACAACCATTCCATTGTTCTATAATCGTGCAACCAGGGACCATACTTAATCCATTCGCGCTTTTGCCATTGCAGTGTATATCTACCCACATCGTTTCCAGACAATTCCATCATGTATTCCTTGCTGAGTTTCTTCCTCGAATGGAATACACGATCTTCAATTTGTTGCTTTGTATGCTTGCTTCGATTATAAGCTTGAGTCCCTAGAGATGCTCTTGCGATTTGTCCTAATGGTTTTGATTTTGAGGATACCGACTGAAGTAATAATCCAACTTTACCGACTATTCGAGTCTCAAATCGAAACAGAGGATTTGATTTCCATGTATTCTGATTAAATGTTGCAGGTTCAAAAGAACTCATCATGTCAGTAGAGAATTCTCTGGGAAACGTCCATACTAAAACCAAATTCGCATTATTATCGTTTAATATTTTTCTCCTTAGTAAGGTAATAGAAGTGTCAACATCTGCCTCAAAGACCTTGTGATTGAAGATCAATAGTTTGCTTAAGATCGTATTTCCAAGAACGTATTCTCTAAGCTTATCTGTAAATTGAAGGGTATACCAAGTATTTGGTGTAATATACCCCAAAGATCCATTTCCCTTAAGTAACGATATTGCTTTTTCGATAAATAGATGAAATAGATCTGCTTTATACTGGAAACTTGAATACTTCTCTTGAAGATACTCAATAGCTATATTCTCATAATCATCTTTTAAAATAATCCGATACGGCGGATTCCCGACTACAGCATCAAACCCTCCGCGCTTCATGACTTCGGGAAACGCATCTTCAAAGTTCATCGGCTTGAGCTTGTTTTCATCTACTTCAGCAAAGAGTTGACCTTCAATAATATCACGACCGATAAGAGAGTTGCCGTTGATAATATTCTTCCGCAAGTCGGGCAAGATCGTTTCTTTGAACAATCCAAACTGATGCGCATCGTGCATCGTTACATCTTCTAACAACTTGAGGTAGAGCGAGAGCTGGGTTACTTCCGTTGCCTGGAAGTCTATATCCACTCCGTACACATTGTTCAGCAGTATTTCTTTTTTCTTCTTTAGAGTCAGGTGCAGTTTGCCATCCCGTTCAAACACATCCGTTTCCTTTCGCCTGTCAGGGTTTGCGTTGTAGTAGCGAATGTGATAATCAAGCAACTGGGCGTACACTTCAATAAGAAAGGAACCGCTGCCGCAGGCAATGTCGGCAAATGTCATCTCTGCAATTTGTTTAGGGGTTTTCCCTTCTATGAGCTTTCCTACCGTTTCACTTACGATATAACGAACTATGTATTCCGGAGTGTAATACACCCCACCGGCTTTTCGAACTTCCGGCTTCTCTTCTACCTTCACACGCTTGTCTGTAGCGTGCACTACTTTCCCAAGAAATCGCTCGTAGATGCTGCCAAGAATAGAAATTGGAATCTGATCGAAATTGTATGGCGAGCTTGGGTCCGCCAGTTCATTACAGATACGAACAAATTCTTCATCATCGGGAGGATTGAAATCTTTGCCGTCGAGTAATTTATGCGGCTTGAAAACAAGTCCATTGTATTTGGGGTCAAGCTGACTGCTAAGTACAAGAAATCCTTTCCAGGCAGATTTCTTTGAACGCAAATTGATGATTTCCGGCTCTTCGATTTGTTTATCTTCAAGGAACCGAATGAAGACTAGGCGGTCTATGGTTCTTTGAACTGCTTCGGTCAGCTCTTCACTTTGGAGATTGGGGTTGGATTTCTTAAACGCCTTCGCCAACACTTCTCTATATTCGTCTAGCTCTTCCAGGAACGCTTCATCGACAG
>Ga0209777_10008087_pt1 | contig 11567 bp, 12 predicted proteins | sample FrelakmetHBP12HB_FD_187147 | JGI IMG/M metagenome (GOLD analysis project Ga0209777, IMG submission 187147) | Freshwater lake sediment microbial communities from the University of Notre Dame, USA, for methane emissions studies -HBP12 HB (SPAdes)... | ecosystem: Environmental > Aquatic >...
CCTTGCTCTTGCAAGGCTCATTTGTCTGCTCCCCTCGCCAGGTGCGGGGAGAGACAAATGACCCGGTGCAAGCACCGGGCGGGGCAGGGATTGGCTCTTCTACAACGCCAACCAATCGCAAGATTTAAATTCAGACCGAAATCCCACTCTTTCTGCCGGGCCTGTCGTTTAGTGGTTATGACGTCGCCTTCACGAGGCGAAGGTCGCCGGTTCGAATCCGGCCGGGCCCATTTATTTTAATGTGGTAGCTATGACACGCCGAGAAGAAATCTACGAAATTCTGAAGAAAGAAAAAATGACTGCACAGCAGCTTGCAGCAATGTTCAAGGTGGAGCTTGCTGAGATTGTTGAAGATTTATCCCACCTTGCAAGGTCTGTTCGGCCTGTCTATGACCTGAGGATGCACCCGGCAAGGTGCCTGAACTGCGATTTTGCATTCATGGAGCGCGCCAAGGTCAAGGCTCCCACGAAGTGCCCAAAATGCAAGTCTGAATGGATACAGGCGCCGCTGTTCTTTCTTGAGAAAAAGCTTTAAATACTAAAACCCCTCTTCCCCCCATATACGTCGGAGGTGGGAGTTTGAAGCCTAAGAAAGCTGAGTACAAGAAGAAAGAGGAGTATGAAAAGAAGGAAGAGCCTGAGGAATACGAAAAGGCAGAGGAATACGAGAAGAAAGAAGAGGCTGAAGAGGTTCTGGGCAAGCAGATTGGAAAGATTACGCATTACTTCAGCAAAATAAGCGTTGGGGTCATTGAGCTGACTGACACCCTTAAGGTCGGCGAAAATATAAGGGTGAAGGGCCACGAGACTGACTTCACGCAGAAGGTTGACTCAATGCAGATTGAGCATGTCAGCGTTAAGGAGGCAAAGAAGGGCCAGTCCATTGGCCTGAAGGTGGCTGACAAGACCAAGGAAGGAGACCTCGTATACAAAGCCTGATTGGCTTTCTTTTTTATTATCCTTGCAAGCGCGATAGACATGAAAATAACGCCTGACAAAGCAGACAGCGACAAGTTTAAGGTTGAAAGCGAAAGCAGCAAAGGAAAATTCTACCATGTCAACATTGCCCAGCCGTTCTGCGACTGCCCTGCTTTCATCATGACAGAGATGAAGCGGCATGGAGAATGCAAGCACATTAAAGCTGCAAAGGAATATGCCCTGGACCATGGCAAGGCTCCGGAAGATGGCAGAGGCGAAAAGATTATTGCCTATGTTAAGGAAAAGGGCGAGGTTGATTCCATTGGCCTCATAAACAAATTCGGTGAAAAAGAGGTCAATGCCCTTATTGCCAGGGGAGAGCTCTTTGAGCAGCACGGAAAGATAAGGTTGCTTTGACAATGATAGAAAACTACTGCTTTGGCTCATTTATGATTGACGGGAAGGAATACAGGTATGACCTTAAGATTGTTGAAGGCAGCATCATACCCTGGGTTTACAAAAGACACCACACCGTGCTCATGGAAGACCTGAAAGAGCTGCTTGAGGCAAAGCCCGAAATAATAATTATAGGCATCGGCGCCTACAGCGCTGTCAGGGTGCCTGATGATGTAAAAAGGTCCCTGGAAGCGAAAAGTATAAAAGCCATAATACTGCCGACAGAGGAAGCCTGCGAGGAATACAACAAAGCGCTGGCTGACAACAGGAGGGTTGCTGCCATAATGCACAGCACATGCTAATATGAACACGCTTGCCTACATACTGATTGCAACTGCTATTGTCAGCATAATCTCCCTGGTGGGGGTAATTACCTTCGGCTTCAGGGAAAAGACGCTTAAAAAGATGCTGCTGTTCCTTGTCGCTTTCTCTGCAGGAGGCCTCATGGGCGCTGCCTTTATACACATGCTTCCGGAAGCCCTGGCAACAAACAGCGCTACCAATGTTGGCATATACATTATTATTGGCTTCTCATTGTTTTATATCATAGAAAGAGTATTGCACTGGCGGCACTGCCATGATACAAAGTGCCGTGTCCACACATTCACCTACATGAGCCTCATTGGAGACGGAATACACAATTTCATTGACGGCGTGACAATAGCAATAAGCTTCCTTGCGGGAATACCTCTGGGCGTTGCCACGACCATTGCCATAATTGCCCACGAGATTCCCCATGAGATGGGCAACTTTGCTGTCCTTGTCCATGGCGGCTTTGGCAAGATAAAGGCCCTGCTCTGGAATTTTCTTTCAGCAATTGTCGCAATTGTCGGAGCGCTTTTCGGCTTTTTCCTCTCTGAGATACTGGGCAAAAGCATTCCCATTATTCTGCCGTTTGCCGCAGGGGGCTTCATCTATGTCTCTGCATCTGACCTAATACCTGAACTTCACAACGAGTCAAATGTCAAAAAATCATTCCACTACTTCATACTATTCATAGTAGGCATTGCCTTCATGTGGCTGGTCAAGGCGGTTTTCGGGCAGTGAAAAGATATATAAACCACAAAACAAGTTCTCTCTCCCATGCACATCTCACCGCAGAAGCTTAAGGAGAAGAAGGTCACGTTTGTTGTCAAGGAGCTGCACAACAGGTTTGCGTTCAAGTGCCAGAAATGCAGCAACTGCTGCTCCATGACAAAGCTGCTCATCTATCCCTTTGACATAATCAATCTCTGCGAAAAGCTGAGGATTACAAGCGAGGAGTTCCACAAAAAATACACCTATTTTGTTTTTGACGACAATGGCATAGCCAGGTGCATGCTCAGGACAAACCCGGCGTGCGCATTCAATGACAAAGTGTGCACTGTCTACGAGGCAAGGCCCCTGCGCTGCATGATGTTTCCGGTAGGCAGGATGTATAAAGGCGGAAAGGCTGTTTACATGCTGCCTGATGCTGGCTGCGCAGGTTTCAGGTCAGGCAAAAAGCAGTCAATTGAGCAGTGGATTAGGGAAATACCCCAGGAGCTCCACACTTTTTCAGCGCAGTGGAGCAAATTCCTCTCCAGGCTGAAAAAATCAGGCCTGCCGCTGAAGGACAAGCTGTTCGCCATGTTCTTCATAAAGATTTTCTATGACTTTGACAACGAACTTGTCTACAGGGAGGTCCCCCAGTTCAGGGAGCTCAGCACAAAGGAGAAAATGCAGGCAATGTATGAGCTCGCTGAAAAATACCTTTTCCATTTTGAGGAGATAAAGAAGGGTTTGGAAAAGATAGGAAAATTCGAGTGAAAAACAATAAAGCTTATTAATGGAAAGGAGATAAATTCACACCATGAGGCCCGACAAGGAAGTCAAGAAGGAATTCAAGCTGAAGGCAAGCAAGGACTATGAGAAGTTCTATGCTGTCAAGGTGCTCAGGGAAGAGGGCTTCATGAGAAAGCACTGCGACTGCGGCACCTATTTCTGGACAGCTGACGAAAAGCAGAAGACCTGCGGCGACCCAAACTGCAGCGGCGGCTTCAGGTTTTTTGAAAACAACCCTGCAAAGAAGAGGATTGACTACATCAAGACCTGGAAAAGGTTTGCAAAGCTGTTCAAAAAATGGGGCTACACCCCAATACCCAGGTATCCTGTCACGGCAAGGTGGAGGGATGACACTGACTTTGTGCAGGCGTCAATCTACGATTTCCAGCCGTTTGTGGTGAGCGGCGAGGTAAAGCCTCCGGCAAACCCGCTTGTTGTGCCCCAGTTCTGCCTCAGGTTCAATGACATTGACAATGTTGGCATCACCGGAGCCCATTATGTGGGCTTTGTAATGATTGGCCAGCACGCATTCCTGCCAAAAGAGCAGTTTGACCAGGACCAGTTCTTCAGGGACATACACAACTGGCTCAAAATCGGGCTGGGCCTGCCGAACGAGGAAATAACCTACCATGAGGATGCCTGGGCAGGCGGCGGCAATTTCGGGCCCTGCATGGAATACTTCAGCCGCGGCCTGGAGCTGGGCAACCAGGTTTACATGCTCTACCAGCAGACTCCAACCGGCGACAAGGAGCTCAAGCTAAGGGTGCTGGACATGGGCATGGGCCACGAGAGGAATGCCTGGTTCACCCAGGGAAAGAGCACAAGCTATGAGACAACATTCCCAAAGGTGTGCAAGAAACTAAAGAAGATAACAGGCATTGAGGTAGATGATGACCTGATTAAAAAATTCCTCCCTTATTCTTCCTACCTTAATGTTGACGAGGTTGACGACATTGATGCCCAGTGGCAGAACATTGCAAAGAAGCTGGGCACAGGCGCAAAAGAGCTGAGGGAGCAGATACTTCCGCTTGCCGCGCTCTACTCAGTTGCAGAGCACAGCAGGGCGCTGCTTGTGGCGCTTAGTGACGGGGCGCTGCCCAGCAACGCGGGCGGCGGCTACAACCTGCGCGTTATCCTGAGAAGGGCGCTAAGCTTCATTGAAAAATACGACTGGGACATCTACCTTCCGGATGTGTGCGAGTGGCACGCAAAATACCTGAAACCCATATTCCCTGAGCTTAACAAGAACCTTGCAAATGTGCAGAAGATACTTGATGTTGAAATCGGAAAGTTCAAGGCAACAAAAGAGAAATCAAGGCAGATTGTTGAAAAGCTTGTTAAGGAGGATATAAACGAGGAAAGGCTCATCAGCCTCTACGACAGCCAGGGCATCTCGCCAGAGCTCATAAAAGAAGAGGCGGCAAAGCTCGGAAAGCTGGTTGCCGTGCCTGACAATTTCTTTGCAAAGGTTGCCGGCCTGCATGAGAAAGAGGAGCAGGAAACGCAGACGCAGAAGAGGGAGGAGCTAAGCCTGGCAGGGATAAAGGAAACCGAGGCAATGTATTTCAATGATTACAAGGATGTCAAGTTCCATGCAAAGGTTGTTAAGATTATTGGAAAGCATGTGCTGCTGGACAAAACCTATTTCTACCCGACATCAGGCGGCCAGGTGCATGACCACGGGATTATAAACTCGCAGAAGGTAACCGAGGTGTTCAAGCAGGGGCCGCACATTGTCCATGTAATGGAAGAGGAGCCTGCCTTCAAGGAAGGCGAAGAGGTTTATGCTGAGATTGACTTTGAGTCAAGGCTGCAGCTGAGCCAGAACCACACTGCAACCCATATAGTCAATGCAGCTGCAAGAAAAGTGCTGGGCAGCCACATCAACCAGGCAGGCGCGAAAAAGACAGCTGAAAAAGCCCACATTGACCTGACCCACTATGAAAGCCTCACACCAGAAGAGGAGAAGAAGATTGAAGAGGCTGCCAATAAAATTGTAAAGGAAAACCGCCCCATAAGGCTCTCATTCATAGACAGGGACCTGGCAGAAAAGCGCTATGGCATGTCCCTCTATCAGGGCGGCGCAGTGCCAGGCAGCAGAATCAGGGTTGTGGACATTGACGGCGTTGATGTGGAGGCCTGCGGCGGAACCCACGTGCTCAACACCTCAGAAGTTGGCGAGATAAAGATCCTCAAGTCAGCCAAGGTGCAGGACGGCATTGTCAGGGTCACATTTGTGGCAGGCAGGGCAGCAGCACTGGCTGACAAGAAAGAGCTGGACGTGCTTGGCGAGGCAGCACAAATCCTTGGTGTAAAGATTGACCGTGTGCCTGCAAGGGCTGAGGAACTGTTCAACAAGTGGAAACTGGCAAAGAAGATGGTGAAGAAGGAAAAGGAGCCTGACCTCAACGAGCTGGTGCTGTCAAAGGAAGAGACGTTCAAGGGCGACTGCCTGCAGAAGACAGCTGAAATTCTGAAGACGCAGCCAGAGTACATTGCAAAGACAATCAAGAGGTTCCTTACAGAGCTTGAGGAAATGAAGGGGAAGCTGAAAGAGGGCAAATAATGCCTGGCGCACTTGTTCATCTGGCTGTTGCAGCTGCTTGCTTGCTGATTGTGCATTTCATCCACTATAAATGGGAATACAGCCTATCTGTCTTTGTTGGAAATCTTCTTCCTGACACCATAAAATTCGGGTTCTCAGCAATAAAGCAGGGCACAATCAACCTGTTCCATGTAAAACAGGATGCTACCTACTCTTTGCTCAACCAAATCACTTCAAGCTATGCCAACTGGTTCACATTTGGCTTTTTCATCTTTGGATTAACCATGCTGCTCTACCATTTCCATTACATAAAGAAAAAGAAAATGGATGAATACAACGAATTATATGTGTTTTTGCTGATTGGAATAGTCGTGCATCTTATCCTTGATGTATTATTTATTGAGAACGGCCCCTGGATTTAGGCAAACTCAAACAGCTTTTTCTGCTGCTTCATGTTTTTGAGCAAAATGCTATTGCCAAGGGCGTTGTTTATGTCATAGCTGAACTTCTTTTTGATAAGCGCCTGGGCATACTTCAGCATGAGCTCTTTTGACGCAAACTCAATGGGCTTGTTGGTTAAGGCTTTTCTTGCAGCCTCCCTTGTCACCCACACACCCAGGGGAACAGCATACTCGCCGGTGATAAAGCGCACAACAACAACAGATGCCTGCCTTTTGATTTTCCTCAGCTGCTCAAGCACAGCAAGCCTTACAGAATAATAGCCGCCTGCGCAGTTCTCTGCGTATGTTTTCCTTCCCTCATAGGGCTCCCAGTCAGTTGTGTACTGCACCTTCTCTGTGATGTTCCAGCTTGCCCTGGGTAGGTACATCTCAAAAAGTTCATAGGACCATATCTCAGGGAACAGCATGATAAGGTAATAGTTGCCAAGATAGCTGCCAAAATAGGCAAGGTAGTCTGCCTGCGCATAATCCCTGATTTCATCAAGTATATGCTTTGCAAGCATGTCATCTGTTGCGGTTATGGACCACCTGGTTGGCACCAGCTTCCTGCTATACTTCAGGCCAAGCACGCCCACTGACAATATCCTGCTAAGAGTATTTTCGTCAAACTCATGCTCATAGAGATAAACCATGGCATCCCTTGCCTTAAGGTCAGTGTCGCTGACAACCTTGTCAACCTTCTGGTCAACTTTGGGGTTTGATGTAATCGCAATATGCTTCAGCGAGGCAGTTGGCCCTGTTGGCGCAATTGAAGCTTCATTGCTCAGCCTGAAAACAGGCTTTTTGTTCAGCTCAACCTCAATGTCAACAGGCTTTGCCGCAATTCCCACTTCCTGTGTTATGCCGAGCATCCTGCCTGCATCCTTGATTTGCGCCTTGAATCTTGAATTGATGAGACTAGAGCGCAGGTCAATGACAGAAGGTATGTCATAGTTCTGGCCTGACCAGAATTTTGGTGCATCATAGCGCCAGGCATCCTGCACAATGTCAGACGTTGAGAGAATTCCCACATTCACAAAGGGATAGCCGAACCTGCCGACAAAGGGCGTTGGCGCAGAGCCTGAGAAATTCTCGCCAGGCAGTTTCTCCCTAACCTTGAACATGCTCTCTGCCTTTGCCACAATGGGGCAGAATGCCCTGCCGCAGTTGTTCTGCGGGTCTGTCCCCTTGCACCTGATGCATTTTATGTCCATATAAATTAGAAATAGAAGAAGGAATAAAAAGGTTTCTGAATCACTTCTGCGGAATCTTCAGCTTCTGGCCAATGCTTAGGTTGCTGTTTGGTATTTTGTTGTATCCCATTATTTCCTCAACTGACTTTTCGTACTGCCTGGAAAGCTGAAAGAGAGTTTCACCTGGCTTCACGATATGCATAATGTCAGGCTTAAGCAGCTGTTGTGGTTTCCTCGCTGCCTGGGTTGCGTCAGACATATCGGGCACGCCCGGCCTTGGAGTTGTGTCATAGGGCACATCCTGCTGCATTATGCCTAAGTTGGTTTTAGTCCTTTCAACATAAGCCAGTATGGAACTTCCGCAGGAAACGCTTAATTCTGTCCGGCAGTCATTTTCAAGGTAGCGCTTCATGGCTTTTAGCGCAGCTGATGGCCGATGGTGGTAGGCAGCCAGTGCCTCTGCTATTGTTTGCTTGTCTTCAGCTACCATCAGTATATTATCCAGGTATTGCCTGTTGCTGCCAAGGTTTTTTACCAGGTCCACAAGGTTGTTTATCATAAACTGGTACGCTGCCTGTAGATGGTCATTTCCTCTCAGCTTATTGACTGAATCCGGGTGCCTCCTGTCTTCAGGCATTGCCAGGTTGACGAGCGAAGCGCCCTTGGTTACAATAACTGTTATCTCTTTTCCTCGTTTGTTCTTTCTTTTTTCTGGAGCATTGTATACTGCTTCAGGTGTCATCTGGCCCGGCCCCCAGCTGGCGACCTTATCGCCCATGGCAGGTGCAAACTCCCAGAATTCCCTTCCTGCAGTCCTAAGGACCATGTCAAACACAAGCCGGTTTTTCATGCCGTCCTCTGCATCAGGCATCATTTCTGTCAGGAATATTGCCATTAGCATTTTCTCGTCAATCTGCCCTGCAAGATTCTGCACCAGACTCAGTTGGTTGTCAGAGATTCCGTAAACAACCTTTAGCTTCTGCCAGTCAAGGTTGCTGTTGACCATGCTTATTGTGTCCCTTGCGCAACCCATATAGGCATCAAGGGTCATTCTGGTAGGATTCTTCAGCTGCGAATACTCTGACAGTGCAAGGTCCATCCCTTTCTTCACTTCTGACATGACCTTCTCTCCTTCTGAGGCTATAAAGCCGAGCTTCTGCTGCCAAAGTTTATTCAGCTGGGCGTTGTAGTCCGGATTGAATGTGTGCCCTGCTGTGCCGTATATCCCTGTGTAGTTTGAATAGTAGAAGCTGTTCAGATTCCTGCCCTGCAAATAGCCGGGAACCGGGAATGGCCCTTCACTCTGCAGCCTAACCTCCAGCGTCTTTTGCCCCTCTTTTATGGCTGGCTTGTTTTCCGGGGGCATTGCACTAGGCTGCCCAACATACCTGTCTCTTGCAAAGCCGTGCACAAAGGTCTTGGCGCCACTTCCTGCAGCAGCTGCAATATTCTTGCCGGACCATGCCCATTTCTCCATTGTTGTCGGGAAGTCTCCCGGAGAGTACAAAGCCCAAACCGCAGCTGCAATTGCCGCAGTTTTACCCCAGCGCCACCGCCTGCTGGCTGCCTGCTCCTTCCTTTCATATGGGCTCTGCCTGGCGTCTCTTATCATAGCTTTTGTATCATGAAAGTCAGCAACAGCCACGTTCTTTGCCAGATTAAGCAGACCATAGCGCCTGCCATTAATTTTTATTCCTCTGTTTATTGCCCAGGCGCCTGCGGCAACCGCAGCATAGCCCAATGCTGTAACAAACCCGTTTCCCTTGTCAAGGGTTGAGTAAACATAGTCAAGTCCCCTGTCAGCAGCCCAGGCGTATAATGCGTTGCCGCCGACAACAATGGCCGCAGAATCAACAATCGTGTCCAGGCAAAGCTTGCCATCACCCGCCAATTCTTTCATAAACCTGCCTGTGGCTCTGCCTGTCTTTTTCGCCAGTCTCCATGCTTCACGGCGCCTGTTCGCATTTTGTAATTTTCTGTCTATTGTCATTTTGTTTGAAATCCTGTAAATATACCCCTTATGGCGACTATAATGGGGATACTACTATATAAATCTTTCTATTTTTTAGCTACTGAACGGTGGTAACATTACGGGCACAAGCTATATAAATATGGGGCCACTCGTCTTCCATAGATGTGTATTTTTTTATGTGGAGGAAGAGATGGCGCTTACAAAACAGGAGATTTCGCAAATCAGGGAAGAGCTTGACTCGTGCAAGAACCCTGTTTACTTCTTTGACGATGATGCTGACGGCCTGAGCTCATTCCTGCTGCTCTACCGCTACAAGAGGGAGGGCCACGGCGTTGTGGTCAAGGCAAACAGCCTCAATGCATCCTTTGCAAGGAAGGTTGAGGAATACCTGCCTGATAAAGTATTCATACTGGATGTGCCTGTTGTGGATCCTAACTTCCTCTCTCAGGTCAAGGTGCCGGTCATCTACATTGACCACCACGGCACTGAGAAAAAGCAGGGGGTAAAATATTTCAACCCCAGGCTCAATGGCAGCGGCAACTGCTGCACCACAGAGATGTGCTATGAGATTGTTGAAGCTGACGAGTGGATTGCCATGGTTGGCGCAGTGGGCGACTGGCGGCTGCCGGACTACACCGAGCTGTTCAATAAAAAATACCCCGGGCTGCTTGGTGAGGCGGCAACGCCTGATGAAGCATATTTCAACTCAAAGCTTGGACTGCTTGTCAAGATTTTCTCATTCATCCTCAAAGGCCAGACAAAGGAGGTTTACAAGTGCATCAAAATTCTCACCAGGGTAAGCAACCCCCAGGAGCTGCTGGACAACAAGACTGCTGCAGCAAGCTTCATCTGGAAGAAGTTCAGCAGCATCAACAAGGAGTATGAAGAACTGCTCACCGAGGCAAAGAAGGACAAGCCAAAGGACGAGTTCCTGGTCTACATCTACCCGTCAGGCAAGATGAGCTTCACCAAGGACCTGTCCAACGAGCTGCTCTACAACTTCCCTGACAAGGTTATCATTGTCGGCAGGGAAAAGGCAGGCGAAATCAAGTTTTCAGTGAGGTCAGCAAAGCACATCCTGCCTCCGCTAATCATAGAAGCCCTGCAGGGAGTGGACGGCTATGGCGGAGGCCATGAGCACGCTGTCGGGGTCTGCGTCAAGAAGAAGGACCTGGATGTTTTCATGGAGAAATTCAAGGCGCTGATAAGGAAGAATTAACCGAAACGTTTATTAACCGTTCTAGATTCGTTTTCTCAGTGCGCCGGTGGTCTAGTGGCTATGACTGCGGCCTTCCATTAACCTAGAGGAGAGCCGTATACCTGGGTTCGAATCCCAGCCGGCGCATTTAGCCCTTTACTTCTGTCAACAGAAAACTATATTAACCCACGCCCAATAATTCCTCGCATGGCAAGGGATACAATAATGGCCTTTTGCGCCCACAATGACGACCCTATACTGGGGCTGGGCGGCACTCTGGCAAAATATGCCAAGAAGAGGAAAAAAATAACCATAGTCATATTCTCCTACGGCGAGCTTTCCCATCCCTGGCTGAAGAAGGAGGTTACTGCAGAGATGCGCATGAAGGAGGCAAACAATTCATTTGAGGTTCTGGGATGCAAGAACGTAATCTACCTGGGCCTTGACGAGGGCAGGTTCCTTGAGCAGGTTGAAGCAGGCGACCCGAAGCAGAAGATAATTGAAATGATTAGGGAGAACATGCCCACAAAGATATTCACCCACGCAATAGACGACCCGCATCCTGACCACAGGGCTGTGCACAGCACAATACTCAAAACAATTGATGAGATGAAGCACAAGTGCGATGTCTATACCTTTGGTGTCTGGAACCCCATAAAGTTCAGCAGAAGGGACACGCCAAGGCTTATTGTTGACATCTCAGAAACATTCGGGACAAAAATCAAGGCATTCAAGTGCCACAAGAGCCAGAAGCTCACTGAGTATTCCATACTGTGGAGCATCTATCTCAAAGACTTTTTCAACGGCCTGAACAGGGGCTTCAGGCACGCAGAGGTTTTTACAAAGATAAGATGACAAAGAAAAAAATCCTTATTGCAACCGACCAGTTTCTGCCTAAAATGGACGGGGTAACGGTCTTCCTCTCCAAGATAATCCCGGGGCTGAAGGAAAAGTATGACCTGACAGTCATTGGGCCTGACTACGGCGAGATTGAGATTCCTGACGTCAGGATAATTAAGTTCCCGCTGCTGAAGATAAGGTT
>Ga0209777_10008088_pt1 | contig 11567 bp, 5 predicted proteins | sample FrelakmetHBP12HB_FD_187147 | JGI IMG/M metagenome (GOLD analysis project Ga0209777, IMG submission 187147) | Freshwater lake sediment microbial communities from the University of Notre Dame, USA, for methane emissions studies -HBP12 HB (SPAdes)... | ecosystem: Environmental > Aquatic >...
CACCCGTGGGCCGGGCATCTTGTACAGGACCTTCCTGAATCCAACGTAAATGCTACCGCAGATTTTTATATTTATGCCTCGAACGTGGGTGTTATCAAAGGAACCCTCTTAGGGAACAATTCATCTGGGCTGATTTCCTCGGCTTATATCCTACAAGATGCCCGGCCCACGGGTGAGCTTTTCTCCCAGCGGGACCATAGCTACACTTTGGCAAATGCCGTAGCGAGGAATGATCTAAGTCTGCAATTTAGAAGCTTTACGGAAAAACTTCCGCCGTATGGTATCTCTACAGCAGCCACTGTGGCAGGTAAGGCGGTATCTTGGTTTGATTCCGGAACAAAGGTAAAAAACCCGGCAGCCAACGTGTGGGTAGGGTTAAACCGCGGTGGCTATTTATGGATTGCCGTTAATCATTATCAAAAAGAGCTAACCCCAGGCGGCGCCGTTCGCGGAGATATTATCGTTACTGGACTTGACCAGACGTCGGATTACGACTGTACGGTTGTTGGAAACAAGTTAGCTCTTTGTTACCGAAGCAATGTGAGTTTCAATTTCACATTCCTTGTTTATGACATAACAGCGGAGTCCGTGGACTACATCACTACCGTTCCGGCGACGTTGGGGAGCACCCCACGGCTTCTTTATAGTAACGGCACGTGGATCGTAGTGGCTCAGGATGAAAGCCGAGACGGTGGGCAGTTGGTGTATTATACGAGCCCAGCGTCCAGCCCAGCGGTATGGGTTACCGAATCTGTCATCATGGCTGCCAACACGGGAAGAAACCCGACGCGGGCGGTGGCGATTGGGAATGACCTTATCCTTGCAGCTGAGGATTTATCCTTTAATTCCCTGGTTTGGAAAAGGGACGCCGGGGTCTGGAGCACCATCGCTACCCTTTCTGGCCTCATGGCTCCGATATTACTTTCGTCAACCACGGGATATTGGCTCATTGGAAATAACTGCACGGCGTGGTCTTCCTTCGGGATTTCTGCCTGGAACATTGTCCTAAATTATCAGCAGGCTCTAAGTAAATCTGCCATGGCTAGGGCCGACGATGTTTTATTGGCGATAGTAACGTCAATTTACGCAGTTGGGGTATTTAGCCTAAATTCTTCTTCCGGGGCAACGGGACGTTTCGTTGGGGCCTTTAGCACAAAAGGTTCCAGCCTAGCAAGTGGGGACGAAGAGCAGGGGATTACGGACGTATCTTGGACACCATCGGCTGAAATTTTATACAGCGCCCAAAGGCCCCTGAGGGACTCGCATTGGACTAGGATTAATGCCAACTGGGATACTGCCCTAGGGGAGTCGATGCTTGGGACTGGGCGCGGGATTACCATAGATCGTAGGCATTTTAGAGAGCAATGGTGGTATGATCAAATCTCGGTAGTAGAAAATGGAAATTCTTTGGGGGAATATTTACCACTTGCTCTAAGGGATCAGGGAAGTTTATTTAATTTACGCTGGCCTTGGGGTGTTAACACGGGGCCGCTTTTTTACCAGGATTATCTACCGGAACTTTCTTTAGCCACGGGAGGGTTGCCAGCTAGCCTTTCTCGGGCATGGCCTTTAATTTTAGGCTCTACCACTTTAAATTCCGTGGGGAGTTCCACGGTAACTTGGGGATCTTTTCTGGGATTGTATCCGCCCATTGGTGAAACGGATTCTTCTTATTTTGGGGCCTCGTTGCCATTTCATTTATTTAAGCTCCAAGTTCCGTTTACGCTGACGCTTGACGGGACTCACGTCTGGTCTACGTTCAACAGATCCTATACACAATCCGGTCCTATTACTTTTACGTTTGACCCAGCAACGGCGGTAGGCGCGCATCTCGTCCTTTGGTTTTCCAGAGCGAATTCGTTGGTATTGGACTCGTCCTCTGCCGCCCTGTCTTACTGGCAGGCATCGAATCATGACGAGACGAATTATGCGGTAGTAATTGGTGAAGTGCGGAGTAATGGGTTTTTAATCTACCCCAACACGTTCCTCACGTTTGGTGCCTTAGAGCCGAGGGAGCTTCTAAGCTCGGGGCTTTCTGTTTCAGATTGGTGTTACCGGGTACCAAAGGCGACGAACTCTTTACCTTACTTTGAGATCATACCGATTACCGATACGAAATTTTCGATAAAAAATATGAATTTCAATCCCCACGGCTTCCAGGGTTTTAATTTTGCGTCTATCAGCACGGCACGACAACTTTTACATCGCGGGTGGTATTATTTTCAAGTAGAATCGGCCTTGGGTAATTTAAGTGCATCTACTGACGTGGTAATTTCAATAGTAGAGAAACCATTTAATATACTGGTGTTTAAGGGGGGTTAGTGAAAATCCATTTGTACGGCATATTCTGGAACGAAGAGCGGATGTTCCCTTTTTTCCTACACCATTATTTGCCTTTGTGTGAACGGATTGTTTTGTTTGACAACGGATCTACCGATAACACGAAGCTTCTAGCCCAGGAGCATGAAAAGGTGGAGATCCGCCCGTGGAATCCTGACTGTGGTCACATCTGCGATGCTGCCGCTAGGCATTTGTCCCAAGTGTGGCGAGAATCTATTGGGGTAGCAGATTGGGTTATTATTGCAGATGTCGATGAGTTTTTGTACCACCAGGATCTTTTAGGCTACCTCGAGCAATTAGACGATATAGTCGATGTGGTGCCACTTATGGGCTACGACATGATTAATCTCGTTTACCCGCCGTATACTGGGGAAAGTTTAACTACGTTAGTCCGCCGAGGAGTTCGTTCCCCGAGTTACGACAAACTTAGTCTATTCAAACCACATAGGATGAAAGAATTACTATATTCTTGGGGAAGGCACACGGCTCGCCATTCACCCCTCACTGCTCCAAAAGTATCCGATGTAAAGCTTCTCCACTATAGATTTTTGGGATGTGAAGATACATTTCTGCGCTATCAGTCGCTTAACCCAAAGATGCGGGATGGGGATCGGAAAAATGGTTGCGGCGCCCAGTACAACGATAGCCGGGAAGTTTTTACGGAGAAATTTCAAGATATTTTAGCTAAATCTGTAAACGTAATTTAGAATCTGAGGGCGGATTACTTGAGGATACCGTTATTAAAACCTAACCCACCTAAAATATTTGAGTTTTCAAAATACCTGGGACTTTCATACGATGCGTCTACTTTTTCTAATGGGGGACCCTGCGCCCAGCTTTTAGAAGAACGGCTGAAAATCTATATAGGTCTTCCTGAGACACCGATTTTAATGACCAATGCTACGTCGGCGCTAACCGTAGCTCTTCAGGCGTTGGGTTTAGGGGGTGGAGCAGAGATCCTGGTCCCCTCTTTTACTTTCTCAGCCACGGGGCACTCGATTATTAATGCGCGGTGTACGCCAGTGTTGGTGGATATTGGTCGTGATTTAGTAATCGATCTCGTGGACGCGGAAAGAAAAATAACAAACGCTACTAAAGCCTTGATTGTAGTTCAGCCGTTGGGATTTACGTGTGGTGATTATAAAAAATACGAAACTTTTGCAAACGCTTATGGGCTGAGGCTAATTTTCGACTCAGCTGCTGTACTTGGAGCTACCTACGGGGATGGGACTAGGGCGGGTGGTGCAGGGGATTGCGAGGTCTTCAGCCTCCACATTACTAAAACTTTTGGCATTGGTGAAGGTGGGTTACTTACTAGTAGGAATCCCGACGTACTTAAAACCGCTAGGAGGATTGCTAATTTTGGATTTGATGAACGTGGATACTCCGTACTTGTGGGCTCCAATGCAAAATGCTCTGATTTTCACGCCGCTGTGGGCCTTGCAACATTGGAGGTAATTGATGAGAAGCTATCAATTAAAAAACGCATAGCCTCCCACTATGATGCCCTTTTTTCCGATCGTATAGAGACAGTTTCCAAAAATAGGCCGAGCGGACAGCAGGTATATCCAATTTTATTACAGACACAAGAAATACGTGATAAGATGGCTTGGAGGCTAAAAGAGCATGGCATCGGTTCCCGCATCTATTACGTACCCCTACACCGGCAACCGTATTTTTTTGATAAAACCGGGTTGTTTCCCGTAACGGATGACATAACAGATCGAATATTATGTATTCCATTTTTTGAGACCATCTCTGCGTCAGATAGGGTGGAAGTCACACAATTGATTTTGGATGGAGCCACCGGGTGAAAAGACATTATATTATTTTAGGTGCTGGGGGTTTTGCTGCTGAAGTATTTAATTGGGTGACGTCTGCCGACTATCATAATGAAATACTTGGATTTTATGCCGAATACACGGAACAAAAGACTCTTTTTAATTTGCCCATTTTTACTTCATTAGAAGAGGCAGCTAAAGAGTATAGCGAAGCTTTTTTTATAGCTGCGGTGGGAGATCCAGCGCTTAAACGGAAATTTAACACCACGGCGATTTCCTCTGGGTTAACGCCATGCCCTGGAATACTTTCCAAGCAAGTTGTTTGGGGGTGCATGAATAGTTTAGGTAACAATTCAATCGTGTGCCCCAATTCAACAATAACGACGCGGGTATCTATCGGCTATGGGTGTGTGGTTAACATAAATTGCAGCATTGGTCATGACGTAATTGTTGGGGATTTTTCAACAATTCTTCCGGGTTCTAATATATCGGGTAATGTTGTCATTGGGGGAGATGTCGTAGTAGGGAGTAATGTTTCGATACGGGAAAAAATAACAATCGCAGATAATGTTTTTATTGGCATGGGTTCCGTGGTTGTAAAGGACATCTTGGAGCCGGGAACCTACGTAGGAAATCCGGTTAGAAAAATAAGATAGGACCGACTTATGGAATACGAAATGCGTGGATTGCTGGGAGATACGCCAGCGCAGCAAACAAGCTGGACGGGAACGGAGCCTGCGTTTGTAATTCAAGATGCGGCTACCCTCACCCCAACCCTGACAACGGCGGGTGTCCCCTTTGTTTCCGCATTACCCACATATGCATCAATCGATTTGTTTGTATCCCTCAGTGGTACTTTAACAGGAGCAGCCACTATTAGGGCGTATCTTGTGAACTATAATCCTACCACAGGTGCAATAACTAGCATCTTAGGTACTTCTCCCGAAATATCCTTAGCCAGCGCACCCCTGTATGCTGTAGCAACGGAATCGAATTCTCGCATAACGTTTACTTTTCAGTCCCCAATTAGCGTTACCCTTGGAACATCACACGCCATCGCCATTACTTACACGCCCAATGGGGCGACGCAATCCGTTTACGTAAATTACCACTCGTCAGCAGCTACTATTTACTATTACAGCGGCTCTTCCGTGACTTCTTCCATCGCGAATAAAACCTTTCGCTACGTCCTAACGGCACCTTCCCAAGGGGAAACCGGAGCCACTGGGGAATCAGGGACCTCTGGAGAATCGGGATCGACGGGAGCATCGGGGATTTCAGGAACTTCGGGATCGACGGGAGCATCGGGGACTTCCGGGGAATCGGGATCGACGGGGGCATCGGGGACTTCCGGGGAATCGGGATCGACGGGGGCATCGGGGACTTCCGGGGAATCGGGAGCCACGGGGGAATCGGGAGAATCGGTTATTACGAGCCGAACGGGATCCCATTGGATACTTCCCGATAATGTGCCAACGTATTCATACACTGCGTGCTGCTGGTCTCCGGCGTTAGCCACGTTTTGTCTAGTGACATCTACAGGGCCAGTCGTTCTTTTTGACGGAGTAGTAGCAACAACCCATACGCCAGCTACCCCATTTTCAAACTGGTCGACGGTATGCTGGTCGGCGGAGTTGGGGCTTTTTTGTGGCTTTGCATCGAACAGTGGTCAGCCTGCCGTTTTGACTTCTGTGGATGGGATAACTTGGATTATAACCATATTTCCCTTCCTAGATACCATTAATAGGGTGTGCTGGTCTCCTGAGCTTCGCACATTTTGCGCTGTAGGTGGCGACCAAACATATCTTTCTGCCAACGGTATCTTGTGGACCCCTATTATACCGAGACAGTCTTTTGATTCCATATGTTGGTCTTCCGAAGAGCGCATGTTTTGCGCTATCGTAACCGATTTGGGTTTGTTCGACGGTAATGGCTCCATATCCCTATCTTCAGACGGATGGACGTGGTCTGCACCGGTTATAGTCCCAAACCCAGACACGGTGGCTTGGTCTTCCGAACTTCGGGCCTTCGTATTATTTGGGAGTGTGGGCGGAATTCCGGTCGAAATTTCCATCATAGATGATAAGATCTCCACGCAAACTTTAAGTGGAAATGCAATACCTCAAGCCTCTATGGCATGGTCTCCTGAATTAAGAACGTTCTGCGTACTCGGGGACACCAATACTACTCTCACTACTAGGTAATCTTGGCATACTTTAAGCTATCTTTAGATTAATTACTATCTTATCGGGCACCGAAAAATAGTTTTAGGAAAGAATATGACTATACAAAAACCTAACGACTACCCTGAGTGGGCTTCTAGTGCAGACGCGGAAAAAGTGGAGCCTTCCTTAGCAAAACAGCAAGTGGGCTGGGAACGTTATGTAGATGGTAAGCGGGAAAAACCCTTTTTCCAGTACTTTAACTGGTGGATGAATTTGGTTTTCAAATGGGTTAGCTATTTTGATTCCGAAGCCATAACAAAAACCGACACGCAGACGTTAACAAACAAAACTTTGGATAAGGCCACCGTAACTGGGTATTTAGAACTCCAAGAACGGGACGTGTCGCCTTTTAAGCCAGAATCCGATAGCCTTAGGCTCTATGCAAAAAAAGACGATACTCTGTATTTTATAAACTCCAACCAAGAAGAGTTCCCCCTAAAGGGGGATCGCGGGAAGACATTAGACTCCATTGATATCTTTGATGGGTCACTATTACCTAGCTCTACGGAGGATGGTAGCCTTGCAATTAGTCTACGCACATTGGAGGGTGATACTCTTTCCACGTCGAATCCTGTTAGGATAGCGTTTAAAGTCTTCACCCCACAAGGGATGTTGGGTCAAGTTTGGTCGGCCCTTTCTGTCACCGCTTCTGCGGATGCCGTTTGGGCTATTGCTAATAAGGGCAATACGTTTGTAAGTGTAGGAAAAAGTGCGGCTACGTTGCCAAATGCCGTATCGTTGGATGATGGCATTACATGGAGTGCTTTGAACATAAGTGGGGTAAACGCGGTTACTGCTGGGGATTCGGGCTTTGTTGCGGTTGGCGATCGGTGTCGAACGGTACTCAATCCCTTAGAGCCTTTGCAAAATATCAATACATTTGGTGGGGGGTATTTTTCTGACAATGGGGTGTCTTGGACAGCAATTGATGACTTTAAGTATAAAACACTGCATGGCGTAGCATCTAAAGATGGCACCTATATTGCTACCGGAAATAAAGCCTACGATGACTATGATGTGTGCTCTGCCGAGGCCGCAGTATTCGACCCCACTAGCTATCTTACTTTGACACCCCCCAGCGGAAATGTTCATGTTTCTTCTGGAACGGATGAGCAGATTCTTACCTTGTTTTCATCGAAAAGTGTTGATTTTACTAACTACTATGCAATGTTTAAAGATCATTACGATCAGTACGAAAGGCTAGATATAACTGTTAACTCCGTTAACAATTTCCAGGTATATTCTTATACCATTAGGTTTGATCCTGCCGTCCCCATTACCGTTAGTTATACTGCCAGTAATTCTGCCACCTTAAATGAAATTCTAGCTGGAGTTGCTGGAGCTAGTAACGATAGATTTTTGGCCTTAGGGATAACAAATAAAATAGGGGCGATTTCGTATAACGGCTTAGTTTACCTTACTAGCAAAATAAAAGGTGCTATAATAACAAGAGATTTTCCACCAACTAACTTAACCGTCGACTATGGTGTAGAGCCATACGTCTCGACTTCTATGCGCTATCTGATGCCACTCGTGACGGCTACTCCCGCTCCTACGGTTATTGCTAAAGTGAGCTTGAGTTTATTTCGAGCACATTACCCCTCGGTACAATTAGTGGTAGACGTCATAGATATAAGCAACGGGAAAATTATTCGCTCGGATTTATCCAATACGTTAGGGACATCTTTACCAGTAGACTCTTCTACTCTTAAAAATAGGGATGATGGGACAGAAAATACGACAGCCAATACCCGCGTATATTTTTATTTCCCGACTCCTGTGTCCGTTACTGCTAATTACGGGCTTAGGTTACGGGTGTCTTCTGGAACGGTTTCAGATCCAAGCTACAATGTATACCTCCTTACTTGCCCCTCTACAACTTTTGGCTTAGGGTATGAGTACGAAGATGACCCGAGCACATACGATTCTTACCCAAATACGCAAGCATTGTATGAGCTATGGACTAGCGACTCTAGACTAGTGGTAAGTGGCGGGGGATATTACTTGTATCAACCTTTTTCTGTTACATCCCCCATGCTAGTATCTGCACTAGCATTTAAAATATATAAATGGGGAAGCCCTACAGCAGATCTTTATGTGGAACTTAGAGATGGCAGCAATACTTTATTGGGGACTTCGGGTACCGTCAATTCCTCCGCTTTGGTGGGCGTTACTCACAATAGCGATGACATGTGGGTAACGTTTACATTCACCCCCAATGTGTTTATTGCTGCAAATGCGCAATACACTTCAATTCTAAAATTTGAAGGTAATTCACTGACTGAAGTTAATAATATCGTAGTAGTGTCGGTTGCGGGGACTGCTCCATTTTATAGCCTACAGGGAACATCTACGTCACGAAAAGCGGTTGTCGATGCAATAAGTGGGCAAAGCTACATTGGGCAGCAATTTGTTACTAGCGATCCCGTATCCGAAATAATGTTTAAGATGTTTAAGGTCGGGACGCCAACAGCCCCACTGGCGGTGGATATCGTCAATGTAGTCAGCGGGGTTCCCAATTTATCCTCTGTGGTTGCAACTTCAGTTGCCGTATCAAAAGCCACGACCGATTTTATATCCGGTGGGGCAGTCTCTTCGGACACATCTTCCGTTGTATTTAGCTTTAGCCCGCCAGTGACGTTAACTACGGCAACCTATGCCGCCATTATAAGACCGAGTGGGGCTGGAAGTATTCAAGAAATACGGATAGGAATAAATACTATAGATCAAAAATATATCATGCGCATAAACAACATCCCCACGATGCGTTTCGATAAGGACTCCTTCATTTCCTTTGCGTCGATTACTTCTGGGCTGTCTATTAATCCTGGCCCATCTCCTCTTTTTGGGGGACTGGCACTTTATTCACAAAATACAGCAATTGGTCAACCTTTTAGAATCCCTGGTGTTACGTCTGCAATTAAGATTTCTAATTTCACGGTAAATCTTTGCATAACAGGCACGCCCACATTCCCATTGGTAGTCCAAGTTGTGGGCATGCTTGGTAGTCTTCCAAACGCATCCGATGTGATGTTAACATCCGATCCTGTACTTTCCTCCAGCTTAACTGCTCTACCAAACGTCACGCTGGCCAATACTGTAGTTACCTTTCCGTTCACGAACCCATCACTTTTAGACGCGAGCCAGCCGTATGCTTTGATATTAAAAATTGCAAGCGGCAGTACGGGCGGGGATATTTCTAACTGTGTTAAGCTAGTTGAGTACCATGAGCTAAATACCCAAAGCTTCTATTATAGCAGTGCCGCTGGTGGCAACACCGGGACTTGGAATAGCTCCCCATTTGCATTGTATTTAGCCGCTACCTATACCATAATGCCTTTTTACAGCTTTCGACCTAACTGGCCAGTAGTTTCCCCCAGTAACCATACCCCAATTACGCAAGTGGGATTAAATCTATTAAAAATCGGATCCCCCGCGGGCTCCTTAGTGGTAGACATTGCGTCTTCCTCAAGTTTTGACGTACCACTTGCCACTTCGAGCGCCATATTGACGTCGTCTTTGACTGCCTATGCCACGGCCACGCAAGATAATACGGCAGTTATTTTTAACTTTGATCCGCCTTTTTACGTAGATGCTTCGAGAACATATGCGGTCGTAGTGCGGGCCACCCAGGGGACTTTCGATGCCAACAATAATGTCCATATTCTAACATCATTAAGTTCCACTATGATGTTTTCTAGAATTAAACACTATGGTAAGCCCTTTTTGGACGAAATTGGGTTTTATACCTCGGCAAATGGGGTAAATTGGTCGGCTACACCTTTTGCTACGCCAACGCCACTTAATCGGATTAAGGCAACCGCTAGGGGATTTTTGACCACCACGGTCAACGGCAATTTGTACCGCAAAAATGGCACCTCTTGGGATAACGTTTTGACCAATTTCGAAATGACGGGGTGTGCCTCCACGGATGTTATTACCGTGGTGGTGGGAACAAGTTTAAGTGGAGGCAATCCTGTTCCTGCTTGCTTTTCTTCCAGTGACGATGCCTCATGGGATTCCATTACCCTTCCTCCGGGGGCTTGGTTTTCGGATATAACCGTAGCCGGGTCCACATTTTTTGCAGTAGGTAACGGCGCCTATTTATCTCAGGATAGCGGGAGGACGTGGACTCCAGTTCCTTTTGACGTCTCCTCCTGGCCACCAATCTCGGCCACAATGTACCGAGCCATTTCTTCCAACCAAACGACTTTGACTTGCGTCATAATGGGCGGAGTTACGGGAACTAACTTCCGGGCGACTGCAAATTCCTTTCCGGACTTGGTGTACGAAGTACGGGAAGTGGCCTTAGATACAACGCTAACCATCCCAGCGACGTCCACCCTTGGGGTATATGACGCTAAAGTTCATAAAATGCACATTTACGGCCTCGACGCCGCCGGAACGGTACATTTGTCGGCCATTGTAAGGGGAAGCAGGCCGGAGAATAAAGCGATTTATGCTACGTCCGTAACTGGACTACAAAGTCAAGATTGCTTGGGATCTGATGCCGCCTACCAAAACGTTTTTGGACGTTATCTTGGCACTCTTAGTGTAAAACGGGTAGCCAACCAGTGGGTTGCGCTGCCTTCAGTTAGTTTTGATAACCCGTACCCTACCCCCTATGCCCTTGCGGCAGAGCGGGCGCGGGCATTCAACGGGGTTAACGTGAATCCCATCGCCACTTCCAGTCCCATAAATTGGAAATCCGTATGCTGGTCTCCGGAACTTGGGATGTTTTGTGCCGTGGGAAATTCTGATTAATCAGGGAAATTCCGATGAGTGATTTTAAAAAAGAAATAATGCTGGGCAGCATCCCGGATCATTTCAAAGAAAGCATTTTTACCGATAATCTTCGCAGCACTATAACCGTCATGGGCTCGACCGAGATAGAGGCAGAACGGCTAGAAATACATACTTCCTGTATATGTGTAGACCGCCTTCCAACACCCATTTTCCATCCGGATACCAAGATAGTTTCTGGGACATTGTATTACTCTCAGTTATACGTTCCGGAATTAGGTGCTGGTGGCATCAATGGCTTCGAGAAGGCTGGACTTAAACATTTAGAAATTTGGAATAGCGAAGCCTACGAAGACCATCCCTTTTATACCGATGAATTAATAGCTAGAATGCAGATTAATGGCGTGGGTTTACAACTTATTAATAACCGCACCGGCGCCCTTTGGTTCTCCGGCTATGTTGATTGCATGGCAATTCA
>Ga0209777_10008089_pt1 | contig 11565 bp, 12 predicted proteins | sample FrelakmetHBP12HB_FD_187147 | JGI IMG/M metagenome (GOLD analysis project Ga0209777, IMG submission 187147) | Freshwater lake sediment microbial communities from the University of Notre Dame, USA, for methane emissions studies -HBP12 HB (SPAdes)... | ecosystem: Environmental > Aquatic >...
GCTGCCGCCGGCGCTCACCGGGCAACGTCATCCCCACCCGCGATTGCCCGCACCACCAGTGAAATCATCGTGCATCCCGACTTATCCCTACCCCGCGATTCTCAAAGCGCATTTCTTCACACGTTCCAGGTACCTTTTTCTATGACAAGGAAGAAATTGAAAATATCCGGTATGCGATCAAAAGGAGCAGACCCTACGGGTCGGAGCGAGGGGTTGGCATGGCAGTCGCGGCATTCGGATCGGAAAATACCATGAGGAACCGAGGGCACCCCGGAAAAGGTACCTGACACCTTTTCCCCCTACGACCCGGATGGCCGCCGAGTGGCGAAGTTGCAAAACGGATCGATCTCGGAGCAGTATTATTATGATGCAGGCGGCCATATGATTACCGATGCGGACGCGAGCGGCAACACGCTCCGAGCTGAGATTTACTCGGGTAACCGGCACCTCGCCACTTGGACGAATAACGCCACGTATTTCAATCACTCCGATTGGCTGGGCACAGAGCGGGTCCGCACAAATTCGTCCGGCAGCGCGTGCCAAACAATCAGCAGTCTGCCCTTCGGTGACGGCCAAAACATCACCGGAGCCTGTGGAGGCGGCGACCCCAGCCCTAATCATTTTACGGGCAAAGAACGGGATAGCGAGTCTGGACTTGACAACTTCGGGGCGAGATACGATTCGTCGAGCATGGGAAGGTTTATGTCTCCAGACCCGAAAATTCTGAGCTTCAACCACATCATTAATCCTCAGAAATGGAATAAATATGCCTACACCCTAAACAACCCGCTGCGGTATGTCGATCCGGACGGCAGTGAGGAGCTAACGATAACGTATCGGACTTTCATCCCCGATAAGCAGATTCAGTTTCTGGGCAACCGATATGACGGCAATAACAGGACCTTCTCAAAATCCCAGTCCGACAATGACTATTTCCGCTCGAAAAGCGTTGCCAGCGTGACAATTGAGACTGATCCTAGGATCAATAAAAGCGGGTTCGTACGCCAGGACTCCCACGGCGGGATGGCAGTCACAAGGGACGAAACGGGGAAACAGCTCGACGCCAGGCAGGCGAACAGCCCTACGGTGAACGTGAACCGAGATGATAAAGGCAATGTTGTGGTGAATATCGAGCAAGAAGTGAAAAACCCGTTCTTCCAGTATGCGCCCAGCATTTCCGCAAACCTGACCATAACCGTTAGTCAGGATGCGTCAACGTTGACTTGGTCAGGCGCAACATCGCGATACCCGGCTAACGAACTGAACGTAACATCACCTTCCGGTACGGACCAGGTATTCAATTTCACACCCAGTCCCGGCGCTACGCCCTGGTCCCTATTCCTCCCCAATACGTCGGTCCAGGGAACCTGCTCGATTGGCGTTACCTGCGACGTATCATCAGGTACAACGGGAACGACTACAGTTCCAGGAACGGATACAGGCCAATGAGGCTATCCTTCTCGTTGGTGACCAGGGTCGCTTACGTATGTGTTGGGCTCCTGGGAGTGTTCATGGCCGGTCTGTGCTATATCGGCCCGTCGCCCGTCATGGATAAGGAGCACGCGCTTTGGTGGGCGTGGGTATTTGGATTCGGTGCTCTGCTAGTTATAGGAGTACCCTCCAGCTTTATGACAAGACGAAGCTGGCCCCACTATGTCGTGGCCGCGGGAGCGCTCCTGTTGCTGGTCGGGCAAACTCGATCCGCAATAGCCGTCCTCGATGTAAAGCCACCCTTTCACAACACACCTTTGGCTGTCGTGATCGTCGTATCCATTCTAGTGCTCGAGCTATTTGGGCTGCTGAGCGCTCTTGCTCGGCTGTTGGGGCTAGTCACATGACCGCAGGCCGAACAGGCCGGTGGGATTGCTGAACGCCACGCTAGGAACGGGCACCGGGGCCTTGCAGGAAGCCCGCACCTACTGGCCTCGCACCTGGCTCAAGTCGCTGACGGTCGGCGGCGGGTCGGTGTATTCGCTTAACCCCATCAGCTACTCAGGCGACGGCGACGTGACGTCGGCCAATGACAGCGCGAACACCAACTGGACGTATCAGTACGACGACTTCAATCGCTTATATCAAGCCACGAACACCTCAACCAACCCGAGCCAGATTTATCAGTACCGGTACGACCGCTTTGGGAACCGTTGGCAGCAGAACTACGTGCAGGGCCAGGGGACGAACTGAGAACTCTCTTTTACACTGGTACAGTTTTCGGGGGGCAGGTCAGAGCACCGGGCTTTGGGTCTGCGGCTCGCCCGGTGCCACCTCCGCCAGGAGTTATCTGTACGATCCTGATGGCCGCATTTTCCAGACACCGGCACCGGCATACTCGGCGGTTAACGCTCCCCGGCATTGCCCCGCGCGGCTCTTCAATGCGTTGGCCCACGAAACCGGGCGACCGCTCGTAGCGTTAAATGTGAGGTGTTTCCATGCCCGTCAATCAGCGTGAAATCATTTCAGAGCTCAGGGCACACGTTCAAAGGTCCAGAGGAGAGTGTGGCGACTGGTGCGTGGGAACGGCGAAGGACGCGGGTGCCCCATTCTTTGTGAGCCATCAGGTGGCCGAGAAGAACGACGGGTTGACCTACCGCGAAGCCTTTACGCCCGAGAGCGCGCAGGCAGCACGGGACAATCTCGTCAAGGAGTGCGGCCTGACCCCGAGCCCCGAAGACGCGGCGGAGCCGGGCCGGATTGTCTTCGTGTACCGAAAGACCCCATTGGCTAGCCCCGAATCTGCTCCGCAACGTCTACCCTTCCGCAAGCTCGCCGCTTAGGCATGTGCCGGCGCGGCTGCCTGTCGGAACCCTATCTCGCGGAAGCGCTGGAATGGCGCCGAACTGGCGGCACCGAGATCTCCTATATCCACACGAGCGGCCTCGCGTCCCCGGCCCACGTACCCGCCCTTGCCGCCGAACGCCTGTCAAGGAGTCCCGCCGGGGCGTGTCCAGGCCTCCGCTCCCGAAGAGTGGCCCGAAGAGATGCCATGGACGAAAGGACACCCAACAGACGGGGTCGAATCTGGACCTAACTATATTCTTATACGATTATGTATCTAGTAAACACACACCTCGAAAAATGGAAAAACGAACCCACGATGTTATTGAAACTAAAGGGTGGGTTTTCCACAGATCCCATTCAAGGCCCCATTGCCACGCACAGGGCGGCGATGTCGCCGATCTGCTCGCCCAAAGCGGCCGGGACAACCTGGCAGACGCTCGCCGCGGGAGCCTGGGCCTCCCGCTGCATGACGCTCCGCGCCGCCCCCACCGGGTGCCCCCTTGCGGTCCAGTTGGCGGACTGGAGACCGAAGAACAGTCCACAGTTGACAGTCAACAGTTGACAGTTACGCGCCACAACAAACGCCTGATTAGCCACAAGCGACAATGGACAAAGAACCGAGGACTACGGACCAAGGACAACCCACAACCGACAACCAACGACCCACAACCTACAAAGCCCAACTGACAACTGACGACTGACGACTGCCTTCAATGCTACAATCCTCGGGAATGGCCAGCGGTCCCAAGACGCCGACCCGCGTGATCGGAGTCGACCCTGGCCTCAACATCACGGGCTACGGCGTTGTGGATTGCGGGGCGAGTGGAGTCCGGCTCGTGGAAGCAGGTGTGATCCGCCTGCCGCGCAGCGAGGGTCACAACCTGCCCTTGCGCCTCGAGATGCTCTTCAGCGAAGTTCGTGAGCTGATGGAAGAACTCCGTCCCGAGGCGATGTGCCTGGAGGAAATTTACAGCCACCCGGCGTACCCACGCACTTCCATCTTGATGGGCCACGCGCGCGGGGTGATTTGCCTGGCGGCCCGCCTGGCCCGTATTCCGGTCATGAACTTCTCCGCCAAGCGCATTAAACAAGCGGTGACGGGCAACGGAAACGCCTCCAAGCTCCAAGTGCAACGAGCCGTGCAGCATTACTTTTCTCTGGGCCGATTGCCCCAGCCGCCGGACGTGGCGGACGCCCTGGCGGCGGCACTGTGTTACGTGAACGCCCTACGGGCCAGCGAAGCGAGGAGAGCAATCCATTGATCTCGGAAATCACCGGCGAAGTCCTTTACGAGCGCATTCAGCGCCACTCCCTTCTGGTGCGGGTGGAGGCGCTGTGCTACGAGGTTTTTGTGCCCTCGGGAATTGCTTCCCGATTGCGCCTGGCGCCTCCGGCCGAGCGCCGCAATCCGCTAACCTTCTATACGATTTACTATATTGACGGCGGGATGGGAGGCGGCCACCTCACTCCCAAACTGGTGGGCTTCCTCGATCCACTCGATCGGGAGTTTTTCGAAACCTTTACCACCGTGCCGGGCGTGGGATTCATGCGGGCGCTTAAGTGCCTGGTGCGGCCGCTGAATGAAATCGCGCTGGCCATCGAGCGAGGCGACACCGCCTTCTTGAAGGAGTTGCCCTTTATCGGAGCCAAGACGTCAGAACGGATTGTCACCGAACTGCGGGGCAAGATGGCCAAGTTCGCGCTGGCCCGCTCGGAAGAGCCGCTTTCTGTCGAGGAAGAATCAGCCGGCGAGCTCAAGCGGGAGGCGCTGCAAGTGCTCCTGCAACTGGAGTATTCGCGCTCCGAGGCGCAGCGCATGGTGGAAGAAATCTTTGCCCGGCACAAGAACTTGAAAACCACTGAAGATTTCTTGCGCAAGGTCTTCGAGCAATTGCATCCGGCCGACAAAAGTGAGGACTTGTTAAAAAGTTGAAAAGCCGAACCGACGAAGAGTTGGATGGCAAGCGGTTTTTCCCTGTCACCTGTAACCTGTACCCTGTAACCTAATCCCTATGCCGCGCGAACGCCTGGTCTCACCCGAGCTGATTTCGAAGGAGGAAGAAACCTTTAACCGCACCCTCCGTCCGCCCACGCTGGACGAATATGTGGGGCAGAAGAAGGTTGTGGAGAAGCTTTCCATCGCCTTGCAGGCGGCGAAGCAGCGAGGCGAGCCGCTCGAGCACGCATTGTTTTACGGCCCCCCCGGCCTCGGCAAGACCACGCTGGCTTACATCATCGCCAACGCCATGGGCGCCAAGATTTCCACGACTTCCGGGCCCGCCCTGGAGCGCACCGGCGACCTGATGGGCATCCTCACCAACCTCTCCCAAGGCGACATCCTCTTTATCGACGAAATCCATCGCCTGCCCATAAACATCGAGGAGTTTCTCTACCCCGCGATGGAGGACTTCAAAGTCGATTTCGTAGTGGACAAGGGGATGTTCGCCAAGACGATCAACATCCCTCTAAAGAAATTCACCCTCCTGGGAGCCACCACGCGCGCGGGGAGCCTTTCGGCCCCCTTGCGGAATCGCTTCGGGCTCTTCTATCACCTGGAGTTCTACGGGGTTGAAGAACTGCTGCAAATCGTCTTGCGCTCGGCGCGAATTTTGGCTGTGCAAATCGATGACCCCGGCGCGCGGGAACTCGCCCAGCGTGCCCGGGGCACGCCGCGCATCGCCAACCGGCTGCTGCGGCGCGTGCGCGATTTCGCGGAGGTCAAGGCCTCCGGCCACGTCACCGCCGAGGTCGCTCGCGATGCTCTGAAGCTCGAAGGCGTAGACAACCAGGGGTTGGACGACTTGGACCGGAATTTCCTTTCCACCATCATCCGGGTTTACAACGGCGGCCCCGTGGGCGTGGAAGCCCTCTCCGCTACGCTCAACGAAGAGGTGGACACCCTGGTTGATATGGTGGAGCCCTACCTTTTGCAGCAAGGCTTCATCAGCCGCACCAAAGCGGGCCGCAAGGCTAACGCGCCTGCCTACCGCGTCTTAAACCTTCAACCGCCGGTTGCCAGTCCACCCGCGCTTTTTGAGTGACGATTGCGGGTTGGGGTTAGAAGCTTGAACGAAAAGCCAATCTCAGATCAGCCCCTTGAAAAGCACCCCCGCGTGAAGTGCGTCTATCTTTCGCTCGGTTCGAATCTGGGCGACCGTCTCGCCAACCTTCGCGGGGCGATGGCGCGCTTGGCGGGGTCGGGCCTTGAGGTTCGCCGGGTATCTTCCCTTTATCAAACGCAGCCAGTGGACTTCGAACCCCAAGCTTGGTTTTTGAACTGCGTGGCCGAAGTTGGCACCGAGCTCATGCCGGTACAACTCCTGAAAACACTGAAGTCGATCGAACGCGCCTTGGGCCGGCGACCGGGCAACTCCAAGGGTCCGCGGCCGATTGACATCGATATCCTGCTCTACGAGAATGTGGTCGTGCGCTCGTCTACGCTGACGATTCCGCATGAGCGGATGGGCGAAAGACGCTTTGTGCTGATTCCTCTGCGCGAGCTGGCGCCCCAAGTACATCATCCGGTGGTGAAGCGGACCATCACACAAATGCTCGCCGATACACCGGACAGGAGCCAGGTCGTTCGCATCAAGCAGGAATTGTGAATAATGAGTTGAGGTGAACTTGCCGCACGCCCCCGAGTTTGAGCCGCCGCGTTTCATTGCTGTCGAGGGCCCGATTCGTGTCGGGAAGACCAGCCTGGCCGACATCCTCGCGGATCGCCTTCACGGCACGCGCCTCCGCGACGTGGAAGACAATCCTTTCCTGGAAGCCTTCTACCACGACAAACCTGGTGCGGCCTTCCAGTCGCAGTTCTATTTCCTACTCCAGCGCTACCGGCAATTGCACGATCTGGACCTGGCCGCCAGCCCGAACCGGATCGTCCTCAGCGATTACATCTTCGAAAAAGACAAAATCTTCGCCTACCTCAACTTGAATGACACCGAGCTGCGCGTCTACGACGCCTATTACGAAATCCTCTCCGAACAGGTCCCCATCCCAGACTTGGTGATATACTTACAGGCGAAGCCGGAGACGCTGAAGAAGCGCATTGTGAAGAAGAATGTGCTCTTTGAACATCGCATCTCCGACGAGTATTTGGAAAGTGTGGTCACGGCTTACGAGCACTTCTTCTTTCATTACAAGTCCAGCGATCTGCTGGTGATTGAAACGTCCGAGATCGATTTCATCGACCGGAACGAGGACTTGCAGGAACTGCTGGAGCGCTTGAGCCGGCCGGTCAAAGGCACGCAATATTTTTTGCCGCTTGGATCCGCGCCTGCGGACTGAGACGGTCGAGGCGAGTCCACCCGGGGCTGCCGGCAGCCCTCGGTCGATCGCGAGTTCATCAAACTCAGACCCTCTCTGTGCAGGCAGGGGGAGACCCGCGCGGGGCTCCGGGCGCCAATCGCATGGCGCCGCCGCAAACCATGCTGGCGCAGAGAGGGTTTTTGTTTTGCCGGAACTTTCGACCTTCGACTTTTCAACTCTTCGACTTCTTAAGGAGCCGCCATGGACCGTCATCCCGAGGCCGTGAGCAAAGTTACCGTCCCCTGGGTCCTCGAACGAAAGCTGCAAGGCGAGAGACTGACCTGCTTGACCGCCTACGATTATCCCACCGCGCGGTTGGTGGACGAAGCGGAGATCGACATGATCCTGGTGGGCGATTCCCTCGCCCAAGTCGTGCTCGGATACGATTCCACCCTCCCGATCACGGTTGACGAGATGCTCCACCATCTTCGGGCTGTCCGCCGGGCAACCCGGCGGGCGCTGCTCATTGCCGACTTGCCCTATGGGTCCTATCACCTGGGTGAAGAGCAGGCGCTTTCCTCCGCCATCCGCTTCCTTAAGGAAGGCGGCGCGGAGGCGGTGAAAATCGAGGGGGGGCAAAAACGCGCCGCCCTCCTCCGGCGGCTGGTGGACGCCGAGGTGCCTGTCATGGGTCACATTGGACTGACCCCCCAATCGCTTCACGCCATGGGTGGGTACCGCGTGCAGGGCAGGACGTACGAGTCCGCCACCGAACTGCTCGCCGACGCTCAGGCGGTGGAGGATGCAGGCGCGTTTGCGCTGGTGCTGGAGGGAATTCCGCGCGAACTCTCGGCTCTCCTGACCCGGCAACTGAGAATTCCTACTATCGGCATCGGCGCCGGACCCGAGTGCGATGGCCAGGTCCTGGTGGTCCACGATCTGATAGGGCTGAGCTTCTTGCCGCGAGCCAAGTTTGTCCGGCCCTACGCTGATCTCGCCGCCACGCTGCGCGAAGCCTTCGGCCGCTTCCGCAGAGATGTTCGGGAGGGCCGCTATCCCGACGACAGCGAGTCTTACCATTGGTCGCCGGCCCTGCGCGAGCAGTTCGAAAAGGACATCCAGCGGGAAAAGTAGGGGCGGTTCGCGAACCGCCCCACGCTTCTGCTGGCGGCACTCGATATTGAGTTCAGCGTGCTGTACACTTCAATTGGGCATGCCTACGCGGTCGATCACTAAAGTGGAAGATATGCGGGCCTTCGCGCGCGAGGCGCGCGCCCACGGGAAATCCCTGGGCCTTGTCCCCACCATGGGCGCTCTCCACGAAGGCCACCTGAGCCTGGTGCGCCATGCCCGGCGACAGTGTGACGTCGTCGTCGTTTCCATCTACGTGAATCCTACCCAGTTCGGACCTTCGGAGGACTTTACCCGCTATCCCCGCGACCTTGAAAAGGACTTCGGCACTCTCAGGAGCTTCAATGTGGACGCAGTTTTCGCTCCGCCCGATGCGGAGATGTACCCGGAAGCGTACCAGACGTTTGTCGAGCCCGGGGAAATCGCTGCCGGTTTCGAGGGCGCTCTCCGCCCGGGCCACTTCCGGGGGGTCGCCACGGTGGTCCTGAAGCTGTTCAATTCCGTGCGTCCGGATATCGCCTATTTTGGCCAGAAGGACTTTCAGCAGGTCCAAGTCATCCGGCGCCTCGCCGAGGACCTCAACCTGGAGGTGCGGGTGGTCATCTGCCCGATCGTGCGCGACTCGGACGGGCTGGCACTCAGTTCCCGCAACGCCTACCTGAGCGCGGAAGACCGGCAGGCGGCGCGCGCCCTCGCGGCCTCCCTCCGGCATGCCCAGGAACTTGTGCATGCGGGCGAGACCGAGACCGCGAAGCTGCTGGAGGAAATAAGCAAGCGGCTGGGGGCCGAGCCGCGTGTGCAGATCGACTACCTGGCGATCGTGGGGCCTGCCCGGTTGCAGCCCGTCGAGCGAGTTACCGCCGGCTCGGTCGCCTTAGGCGCCGTACGCCTCGGGCCCATTCGCCTGATCGATAACCTGATCTTCGGCCCTCCGGGAGCGAGCCCTGAACTGCTCCTCCAGCTCGCCCTGACGGCGCAGCCCGAGGTGGACACGCGCAGCAAATTCCCCGGGCTGGAGACGGAAGCCCTGCGCTCGAAAATCGAAAACTGCCGCGAGTGCGCCGCCATCTCCTCCATCATGCTGCCCCCGCGTGAGTTTCTGCCCAAATACCTCAAGCGTGATTACCCCGATTTGAATTCCGTTCGCACGGTGATCGTCGGGAGGGACTCCCCCATCAAGCCGGAGAACTTCCTTTATCGTCATCCCGGAATAACCAATCGCTTTGTGAATGGCCTTTACGAACTGGTGGGAGTGAAGGACTTCAATGAATTCAAAACCCGCTTCGCGCTGACCGACGCTGTCCGCTGCCATGGCGCTGCAGACCACATCGCCGAGAAAGCCCTGGAGTACTGCGCCAAGCACCTGCGAGAGGAATTGAAATTCTTTCCCAACCTCGAATCGATCGTGGTTATGGGCGGAGACGCTTACCTGCAGTTCCAGAGGTTCGTTTTGGGCCGGGATCCGGCCCAGATCAGACCCTTCGAAGACCTTCTGAGGCCCCAAGGGTGGGCGCAAGAAGCATGCCCGGTCCCGCTCCTCGACGAGCGCACCCTCAAGATTTTGTATTGCTACCACCCGACCTATGGGTATAAGCGCAGCCCCTCCATCGCTGCGCAGCTCGGCTTGTGACGCTCACCACGGGGGACTAATGCGAAAAAGACTCAACCTCCGGGCGGGCTGCGCGAAATCACATTTTTGCTCCGCAGGAATCGTCCTGGGTTTATACTTACGCGCCGCAAGGCAATATTGCTCTTTAAGGTAAAGTCCAAATTTCCGGGAGGGGTGTGCAAGGACATGCGCAGATCACTGTTGATTCTCGTTTTTGTGCTTCTCACTGCGGGCCTTGGGGTCAGCCAGGACGCGAACCCTTTGCTTCTGCAGACTCCGACATTGAGCAAGACACAGATTGCTTTCGCCTATGGCGGCGACATCTGGATTGTCGGCCGCGAAGGCGGAGACGCCCAACGGCTGGTCACCGGCACAGGCCGCCTGAGCCATCCCCTCTTCTCGCCTGACGGATCGATGATCGCCTACACCGGGAACTATGACGGCAACCCGGACGTCTACGTGGTTCCCGCCGCCGGAGGCGAGCCTCGCCGCCTCACCTATCATCCGGAGCCCGACGAAGCTGTGGGCTGGACTCCCGACAGCAAAGCCGTCCTTTTCCGATCGCCCCGCCACAGCTATTCGGACCCCAATCAGTTGTTTACCATTCCGGTTGACGGCGGCTTTCCAACCGAACTTCCGCTTTCCATGGCGGAGGAGGGCTCCTATTCTGCCGATGGCTCACGCCTTGCCTACGTGCCCAACTTCCAATGGGAGCCGGATTGGAAACAATACCGTGGCGGGCAAACCACGCCCATCTGGATCGCCAACCTCGCCGATTCCAGCATCGACAAGGTCCCCCGCGACAACTCGAACGACTCCCATCCCCAGTGGGTCGGCAAGACGATCTACTTCCTTTCCGACCGCAACGGCCCCCTCACGCTCTTCGCTTACGACACCGCGACGAAGAACGTTGCGCAGGCCATCAAGAACGATGGGTTCGACATCAACTCGATTGCCGCTGGGCCAGGCGCGATTGTTTACGAGCAATTCGGCTCGGTGCACCTCTACGACCTGGCCACGGGAAAAAGCAAGGCTGTTTCCATCAGCGTCGCGGGCGATATGCCCCAGGTGCGTCCGCATTTTGAGAAGATCAATCCCACCCAACTCCAGAACGGGGCCATTTCTGCCACCGGCCAGCGCGCCGTCTTCGAAGCCCACGGCGAAATCTTCACGGTGCCCGCGGAGAAGGGCGACATTCGCAATATTACGAACTCTCCCGCGGTCGCCGACCGCGATCCCGCCTGGTCACCGGATGGCAAGCTCATCGCCTACTTCTCGGACGAGTCGGGCGAGTACGCTATTCATATCCGCGAGCAGAACGGCCTGGGGACCGTGCGGAAGATCGACCTGGGCAATCCTCCCTCGTTCTTCTACTCACCCACCTGGTCTCCGGATAGCAAGAAGATCGCGTTCCACGACAAGCGCTTGAACCTGTGGTACATGGACCTGGACCACCCCACGCCGGTGCGCGTGGATACGGATCGGTTCGATTCCCCGCTGCACGAGTTCGATGCCGTCTGGTCTCCGGATAGCCGCTGGCTGGCATACACCAAGCAGCTCGAAAATCACTTGCGCGCGGTCTTCGTTTACTCGCTCGATGACCACAAGGCCACCCAAATCACCGATGGCATGAGCGACGCGCTCTACCCCAACTTCGACAAGAACGGCAAGTCGCTCTATTTCACGGCCAGCACGGATATGGGGCTCACCACCGGCTGGCTCGACATGACGAACGAGGCCCACCCCGTGACGCGCGCCGTGTACGTTACCGTGCTCAAGAAGGATCTCCCCTCACC
>Ga0209777_10008091_pt1 | contig 11565 bp, 10 predicted proteins | sample FrelakmetHBP12HB_FD_187147 | JGI IMG/M metagenome (GOLD analysis project Ga0209777, IMG submission 187147) | Freshwater lake sediment microbial communities from the University of Notre Dame, USA, for methane emissions studies -HBP12 HB (SPAdes)... | ecosystem: Environmental > Aquatic >...
GCTCCAATATTTCGCTCGATCTCGCTAACTTGCTGCAAGTTGGCTTCGATCTCCGCAATACATTGGAACGCAAAATCTTGTCGCCAAAAATCAAAGCTTCAGACCGACGGCAGTATAGTTGAAAGACTCGCGAATGGAGTTTTGTAACTACCTCGATATTGTTGAGAGATTCTTTACCTCTTAATGATAATGCAAACGCTATCGTAGAAATGAAGCCCTAAAATTTGCTCACGAAAGAGATTGAGCTCACCACTGATTGAAGAGAGATCTTGTCTGTGACTTGCTTTCGCAGTTCTTGCTCCAACAAAATTAACATCATCGATCAGGTTTTTTAAAAACTGAATTGTCGTTTGAGGGCCGGCCTTTAAGTTGACATTCCGTGAACCTCCTCCAAAATTCGTCCAATAGGAAGTGTGTAAATCTTCGATGATGTATAACCCCCCGCTATTTAAATAAGGAAACAAGGTTTTAAAACTGACAATTTGATCTACCATCGTGTGTCCGCCGTCGTCCAAAATGATGTCAAATTGTCCTCCGGTCTCTTGTATGAATCGCTCTAGCTGCTGAACATTTGATTGATCAACGATATGGTAATGGGCTCGATTTGAAAAATATTTTAAATAATCAAGAGTCACATCTATGAAGTGCAGTTCTGCATGTTTAAAGTAATTTTCCCACAATTGAACGCTTCCCCCTTGGAACACGCCAATTTCTAAAAATTTCAAAGGCTTATCTTTAAGCGGGTGAAAGTAGTGAGCATAAACCTCTGTGTAGTTGTGATAGCTTGAACTCTTGTCAGCGCATGGCAAGGCCAATTGATCTAAGTATTGATATTCATCTTGTCGTAATTCAAACGCACGACAAGCCATCAACTGACAAGACAAGAGGATAAAAAGAAGCAAAGGCATTTTTTTCATGACAATCTCCAGTAATTTTTTTAATTTCTGGAGATGCTATCTCACAATAGGCATTTTTTGCAAAAGTCCTTCTGAGCAATTTAAGAGCGGGCGCGATATTCTAATGAAAATCAGTGAATTTGATCGATGATCGTAAACTGCCCCTGTATTGATTTAATACAGGGGCGTGTGACCGGTACGTCGTTAAACTAGAAGGTGAAAGTCCTTTACGGACTCAGGAAAGGAGAACCGTTAGAGAAGGCAAGGGTGTCTATCGCGAGGTAGAATCTGAAGAAAGGACTGCGGTTCGCCAGGTATGCCGATGACTGCAATATCTATGTCAAATCAGAGAAAGCAGGCAGACGCGTTATGGAAGCAGCAGTACGATATCTGATCGAGAAGCTCAAACTCAAAGTAAACCAGCAGAAAAGCGCGGTGGATAACCCAAGTAATCGCAAATTTTTGGGATTCACTTTCACGCAAGGAAAAGAACCAAACCGAATTGCAGTCCACGAAAGCCGAGCCAAGCGCCTAAAAGAAAAAGTAAAGGGTGCCATCAAGAAAATGAGAGGCAGCAAGCTAACGGTAAGTATCCGTAAAGAGCTTATGCCGATCACAAGAGGATGGGCCAACTATTTCAAAGTGGTAGAAGCACGCGACATTTTCGGGAGCTTAGACGGGTGGATCAGACGCAAGATACGAGATATTCTCTGGCGACAGTGGAAGAAGCCTCGTACTCGGCGCAAACGACTGATATCACTCGGACTCAAAGAGAAAACGGCAAAGACAATGGCGTACAGCAGCAAAGGGCCATGGCGAATGGCCAGAACGTCCGGAATGCATAAAGCTTTGTCGAATGGAGTCATCGAAGCAATGGGGTATACTCCTATGGCAGATATGGTACGAGCTAGGTCATAGTGATCATGAACCGCCGTATACGGTTCCGTACGTACGGTGGTGTGGAAGGGCGGGAACTGAAAGGCTCCCCCCTATCCGATAGGCGGGCTCGAAGGCTGTGGCTGCTGACGCTGCCGAAAACCGATTTTTGAGTCACGTTCGGTATAGTTCTTAACAAAAATTAATAGAATAATTTCTGCGTCAAAGTCTTGGGATTTATACTGCTATCGGCCTGAACATTTGATTTTTTATCGACATCTTTTGCGCTCCAATGCTCCTCGATCTCGCTAACTTGCTGCAAGTTGGATTCGATCTCCGCAATACATTGGAACGCAAAATCTCGCCCTTAAAAATCAAAGCTTCAGGCCGACAGCAGTATAACGACCGTTAATAGGTTCAAATTTCTAATATTTACCTATTTACGATCGTTGAATCGCGAGATCTTTCACTTCAGCCCAAATCCGATAAGGATGAACAGCTTAAAGATTCGATTTGCAAAGCAAAAGATCGACCTCAACTCTCATTCAACCACGCAAGCCAAACTGTTGGCTTGCTCTTTCAAATTTTTCGGAGAAAAATTCGGAAAGGGTGGGATTCGAACCCACGGTACGCTTTCACGTACTCACGCTTTCGAGGCGTGCACCTTAAACCGCTCGGTCACCTTTCCATTAGAGAGACAAAAAGGTGTTATTTTACTCGTTGAATTCGTAGATGCCAATATTAAAATCGCTTGAGAAAGCAGATAAGAGTAATATTCAACCTACGATCGAGCTATAAGTTGGTGATTTTAAGTCTTTAATATCATTTTATGACGTAAAAATCGTTAAGAGGTTCAGGCGTTTGAGCTCGCTCTTTATCTCATATTTGGTCAGCGGGTTATACTGCTATCGGGCTAAGGCTTTGATTTTTAAGGGCGAGATTTTGCGTTCCAATGTATTGCGGAGATCGAAGCCAACTTGAAGCAAGTTAGCGAGATCGAGGAGCATTGGAGCGTAAAAGATGTCGATGAAAAATCAAATGTTCAGGCCGAAAGCAGTATAATAAAATCACTCTTAGCGTGTATCTCTTAACCACTGTGCAATCTCAGGATGTTTATAATAAGCCGCTATATCAATTGCTGCCGAATAATTCTCAGGTGAAATGGGCTGTCTTTGACGTAATAAATCGAGAGTTTCCTTTGAGCCGAGTTGGGCTGTTTTTAGAAATATTTTGCCGATATTCTGATCTGAAATTGTTGCTCCGCTGGGAAGCATAATTGGGATTAAGCTAAAATGTTTTTTTTCGATCGCCATTTTGATCATTCTATCCTGCATTGTCTGATCGTATGAGAAGCGTGGCCAGATGAGTCGGAGAAAGTCCGCTTTCCCGCGATGAACAATTTCTTGGACAACGGGATAAAATGGTGTTGAATTAAGTGGTTGGTCGGTCGTAATCAAACGCTCGAAAACATCTATATTTCCATGATTCAATGCATGCATTGCCGCACAATTGAGATAGTAACCGCTTATCTCATAGTTGTCGGCAACAATTTTATAATTTAGAAGGAAGTTGACAATTTTAAGGCTATTCACTTTTTGATTAGCCGCCTCAATCACAGCGAAGCCCAAATGTCTGGAGGAAATTAGTTCTTTTTGTTTTAACAAACGATCGATAGTACCTAAATCGCCTTCGGATGCTGCAAGCACGAGTTGGTTGCCAACCATGATGTTTGGCAATATCAAAGGTGTGCTATGACTTTGTCGAGGGGGGGCGAGGTCTGTTTGGCGGACGGTAGACTCATGGTGTCGTGATGTTTTTTCAAAAACAGCTACCGGTGATGAGTGGCTGCGCTGAATTCTCAAATTGGATTGTGCGATCGTTTGGATGCGATGTCCCGCAAAATGGGTTCCTTCAAATGTACAGTCGGGAAACGGGCATTTTAATGAACGTTGATTATGCTGCAACATGCTCATAAAACATTGTCGATGAATTGCATGCCAAGTGTTTTGAACGTTCTCGACTCGGTGTCCGATTAAATCCTTTTGCGAATCATTTAATTCCTTGCCGCTAATTCCTTGCCGCAAATTAAACATGATCCGCCTTGTTGCGGTACGATGTAAAATGACATAAAAACTCCTTTAAAAATTATTCTAACAATTTTTATTATGAAAAACTTAGTATACAGAGAACAATGTTTTGGTGTTACGGCTCGTATTAACTTGCAAACCCGCTACTTACGAAGCGGGTTTGCGGCTGTTCGGGTATATCTATTTATTCGGATTTGCCTGTTCGTGAAATCAGTAATTCCTTAAAGGAAGGAAGTTGTGTGCCTTCAGCTAAATGTTTTTGGCGGTCGATTTCATATTTTCCTACAAATTGGATGTAGGCTTCAAAATCAAGAACCTCAAAAGTATTCCCATTCAGGACGGCGGCCAGACGTTCCGGTTGAAAAAGTCCATTGCTCCAGTAAAAATAGAGCTTGTCTGCATATTGAAAATAGAGCGGTATTTTCTTAGAAAAAAGCTTTGTTTTCTCGATAACATCTTCTGGTGATGATTGGAAAAATCGAATCTGCTTATTTCGATATTCTAATGCGTCATCGCGCACGAGATCTTCGCAAGAACATAGAAGAAGCTCAATTTGGTAGCCTGCTTGTTTTAATGCTGAATAAAATGGCGCGAGATGGTTGCCCGTCGATGTTGTGCCGTGCACGATGTCAAGGTTTTGGCTGAAAGCCTCTTCCATGAGGGTCAAAGTGATATAATTTGATCCGCCCCGCCACTTGTTATAGGCAGCTTCCAGTACGTCATCATATTTTTTCCCTGCAGCGATGATGCGATAATTCAGCGATTGATCATAGTAAGAATGCACCATAAAACGCAGCGCTCTCGGATCCGGATCGAGATAGACGCTATGAGCTAATTCACGATGTTCGTCGAGGAATTTTTCAAGAATAGTCGTCTTTCGTGAGCCCGGACCGCCGGCTGTTGCGACATACAGTGGCGCCCGTCCCTTAATCGGTGCCGTGTTGTTGAAACAGACGCTGCGTACGACTGAAAGGTCTTTTTCAATCAACGCTTTCTCTGCTTCATTATATCCATTCAGATGAGTGGTGATCATTTGCGGAGAAAAGAAAATAAAATTGTCCCCCGCAACCAGTGAAGTCATTGCACATAAACCAAATAAGAAACGGAAAAACATAGAATTCCCCATTGTGGTGGAACTATTTTATAACTCTTGACTTAGATGTCAACCGCTCTCGCCGAGGGAATGGGGTTTCCCGAAGTCTCCTTAAGGATGCATTTGAGAGAGGAACTTTTTTATCTTTATGAGGGGCAGTGTATTAATTACGTTCTTTTTTTCAAGCCAGCCTTTTCGCGCCACATTGACACCTGAGCGGACAAAGGCCAGTTGATCGACGGCGTGAGCATCGGCATTGATGCAACAGAGAAGGCCTTTTTGGGAGGCCGCGTGCCAATAACGCCAGTCCATATCCATGCGCATGGGGTTTCCATTGATTTCAATGGTTTTGTGATTGGCGATACAGGCATCGATGACTTTGGAAAGGTTCACTGCATATGGATCGCGCTGCAAGAGGATCCTCCCCGTGACATGGCCGACCATGGTTGTAGAAGGATGTTCGATGGCTCGAATGAGTCGTTTGGTCATGGTCTTCTCATCTTGTTGCAGAGATGAATGCACCGAGATAATGACATAATCGAGTTTTTGTAAAATCGAATCGGAAAAATCAAGGGATCCATTTGATAAAATGTTGCACTCAAGCCCGGCAAAAATATGGGGGCGAAAAATTTTAGAAGCGTTGAGTTTTCGGATTTCATCGATCTGATTGGTAATCCGCTCTTCATTGAGACCGTTCGCCTGGTAATCGGATTTGGAGTGATCGGAGATGCCGATATATTCCCAGCCGAGATTTTGAGCGCCCTCGATCATCTCTTTCATGGTGTTTCGACCATCGGATGCGGATGTATGGTTATGAAATGATCCGCGGATATCCTGCTCTTCAATTAGATGGGGAAGCGATCGTTTTGACGCCGCCTCTAATTCCCCCATATTTTCGCGCAGCTCGGGTGGGATATAGGACAAGTTAAAGAGTTGATAAATTTCTTTTTCGGTCGAAGGCCTCTTCGATCCGGTAAATGGATTTTTGCTGCCGCCTTTGACGATTTCTAATCCATATTCGTTCATCGACCAGCCGAGCTTGACCGCTTTTTCACGAATCTTGATATTGTGCTCTTTCGAACCGGTAAAATAGATGAGGGCAAAAGCAAACTGATTGACGGGCACAATTCGTAAATCCATTTGCATTCCATCGTTTGAGATAATGGTGGATTTCGTTTTGCCATGAGCGAGAACTTTTGCTACGAATGGCTGCGTGGTGAACCATTCCATGATTGGTTTGGGATTATTCGATCCGACTAAAAAATCGAGATCGCCGATCGTTTCCAGCTTTCTGCGAACGCTGCCTGCAATTTCCGCTTTTTTCACGCCTTTGAGTTTTTTGAGGCTGCTTAATACAGAGTCGGCGATTTCGATCGCATTCCACCATAAATGACGTTTCTGGTTGGATTTTCGCCGATCGAGCGCATCGAGGATGTTTTTTTCTGTTTTTGCCCCAAATCCTTTGAGTTTGGCAATTTTGCCCTGATTTGCTGCTTTTCGGAGCTCTTCGATGGAACGAATACGCAATTTTTGATTGAGAGATTGTACTTTTTTGGGTCCTAACCCCTGCACTTGCAGCAGTTCTAATAATCCTGACGGAGTCGAACGTTTGATTTTTTCGTAATAGGGAAGGCGGCCTTTGAGAACCAGCGTTGCGATTTTTGTCGCAAGGGACTCTCCGATTCCCGGATAATCGGTCAGAGTTCCTTTTTTCACGACATCAGTGAGATCTTTTTCCATGTTCAATAGTGATCTCGCCGCATTGCGGTACGCTCGGACTTTAAAGGAATTTTCACCTTTTAGCTCTAAAAGCTCGGCGATTTCCTCAAGAACCCGAACAACTTCATCTTTATCCATCTTTCCCATAAACTAGATATAGTTTGCTTGCGATTATTTTTAAATGGTTCCTATCGGATTTTGGATGTCTCATTATTATAGCTACAACGATTATCTTCAAAAAAAGTTTGGGTGCCGTGTTTATAAAGTATCCATTGATGCGGGCTTTACCTGCCCCAATCGCGATGGAACCAAGGGAGTCCAGGGTTGTATTTTCTGCGATGAAAGGGGTTCTTCCTCACGCACCCATGCACTGTCGGAATCGGTCACGAGTCAAATAGTTAACAATATCAATATCCGGCGATCTCGATATGGCGCAAAGAAGTTCATAGCATATTTTCAATCTTTTACAAATACCTATGCATCGACGGCTCATTTAAAAAATCTCTATGATGAAGCGATTGCGGCTCATCCGGATATTGTTGGCTTGGCTATTTCAACCCGAGCGGATTGTGTCGATCGCGAAAAATTAGAACTGATTGCAGCATATCGAAGTCAAGTGCCGTATGTGTGTGTTGAATATGGACTGCAAACCATTCATGATCAAACGTTGAAGCTTATCAATCGCCAAGAGACGCATGAAGATTTTGTGAGAGCGATTCAGATGACGCAAGAGTTGGGATTGGATCATTGCGCACATGTGATTTTGGGTCTGCCGAATGAAACGCATCAAGAGATGATCGAAACAGCCAAGTGGATTGCCGAAAATAAAATTCAAGGGGTTAAAATTCATTTTCTCGTTGCAATGGAACACACCTGTCTCGCGCAGCATTATCTTGCGGGGACGTGGAAGCCTTTATCAATGGATGAGGCTATTTCGGTGACGTGCGATTTTCTCGAGCACCTCCCACCCGAGTGTATCATTTATCGCGTCGGCGGCAATGGCCATCCCCAACATGCGATCGCTCCCGATTGGGTGTGGCAAAAGAAACGAGAGTTTAGCCAAGCGCTTGATCAAGAGTTTATCCGTCGCCAAACGCGCCAGGGATCGAAAATGGTTATATCTAGCTAAAAGTTATATTTCATTGGAAAAGAGGAAAACAAATGATAAGAATTTTATTTTTAGTCTGTCCCTTGCTGCTTTCGGCTTTTGAGCCGCAGCCGGTTGCCCAGTCTCCTGTGATCGGATTCGCCAAAATTCCATTTACGGATCCTCATCTTAACATGGAGCGGGAACTTCTCGTCTGGTATCCCGTCGATCCGGGAGCTGGCAAAATGCCATCGCGAAATCCTTGGGACCTCTTCCAAATATCCGATGCGCCGCCAGCAAACCCTGCAGGAAAAAGCGTGATTGTGATTTCTCACGGATACACCAGCAGTCCTCATCAACTGTCCTGGCTGATCAGGGATCTTGTCGCCAATGAATTTGTCGTGATCGGCATACAGCATCTGGACCGAACCGGTAGCGTTGTCCAGCTCAACCATTGGCAGCGGGCGCGGGATATCAGCGCCATGATCGATCAGTTAGGCTTAAGCCGATTCGCATCGGCCGTCAACATGGACAATATCGGCATCGCCGGATTTTCTCTGGGAGGAACAGCAGCCATCTGGGTATCCGGAGGACGCTCCACTCAGCTCGATTCAGTGATTCCCGGGCCGGAAAGCGTTGCGAATCCGGAAGAATTTTCGCCCATGGAAGGGGGGCTGGCCTCCCTCGACCGTAAAATGATGGCGAAAAACTGGCGCGACTCTCGAGTGAAAGCCGCATTTGTGATTTCGCCGGCGTGGGGATGGATTTTTGATCCAAAAAGTCTGCATAAAATCAGCGTGCCCACATATATCATCGCTCCGGCTGAAGATGGCCTTTTAATTACAGGTGCGAATGCGGGTTTTTTCGCGCATCATATTCCTCATTCGATTTTTCAGATCATCTCTGGAAAAGCCAATCATTATGTCTTCATCGCGCCGGTAGATGCCGATAAGCGCCGGCAAATCGACCCGTCAGGGCATCTTTCCATATTATTTGAGGATGACAGCTCCGTCGACCGCTCTTGGATACAATCAAGGGTTTCATCGGAAGCCGCTCGATTTTTCAAATCAGCTTTCAGTAAGTAAAAGAGAGAATTGCAAAACTCAACGGATGGGTTCATATGACAAATCCATCCGGAAGCCTCGCTCCCGAGTGGGTATGGCAGAAGAAACGAGAGTTTAGTCTGGCGATCGATCAAGAGTTTATTCGTCGCCAAACGCGCCAGGGCTCGAAAACGCTTATCTAAATAAGTCGTTTGCGAAAGACCCCTAAAAGGATCAGAGCCGCTATCATAAAACTGCTTCCGCCGACCCACATAGATAAGGAAGCATTTAAGCCGATAAATGTCCCGGCCAACAGGGCGGATAATGCATAGGAAGCGGTATTGACCGACCCTAAAACGCCCAGAGCTTCTCCTTGGATATCGGCTGAAGCGCTATTGGATACGATTGTCGTTGCTGCGGGTGTGATGAGAGTGTCGGAGTAGCTGAAGACAATCACAAAGGGAAAAAGCCAGACCGGCGATGGATAGAAAGGTACTGTGAAAATGCATAGAGCGGCAAAAAAACAGCCTACAAAGAAAAGAGTTTCCGGTTTCAGGCGGTTCAATAGCGGACGGATGAGAATGCCCGCGCTTAATGCATAAAAGCCCCCGATCGCTCCATAAAAAATGCCGATCTTCGCTGAAGAAAATTGAAAATGTTGAATCAGGTAAATCGGAGCGAAGTCCATAAAAAAGGACCATCCAAAACCGGTGAGAAATGCACAGAGAAGAATGGCTCTGATGTTTTTGATATGAAAGGCTTTCTTTAAGTTTTTTAGACCAAGCGCCCAACTAAGTTTTTTTTCAGAATGAGAATGAAGAGTTTCTTTAAGAATGCTCTTGGCCAGAATGAGATTGATCGCTGTGATCAGGGAAGCGAAAAAGAAGGGTAAGCTAAATCCCCAAGTGGAAAAAAAACCGCCGAAGAAAGGCCCAAGAGTAAACGCCGCACCGATCGCCATCGAGTAGAGACTGAAATTTTTCGCCTTTTCTTCGGGTGTGCTGAGATCCGCAATGGATGCCTGAACAATCGAGATGTTTCCGCACCCAATGCCAAGAATGACTCTTGAAAAGAGCAGAATGGCGATACTGCTGAAAAATACGCCGAATATAGAAATAACATGTCCTAACATCGTTATGGACAGACTGATCAGAAGAGGCTTTTTTCGCCCTTTATTGTCGGAAATGGTTCCCCATATCGGCGAGCTGAATAATTGGATGAGAGGCATCAGAGCAAATAGAAGGCCGAGCCAAAAACCCCTCATTTCTTGAGTCGTATTGGATGGGAGAATTGTGAGCGATGGATCAAAAAGCAGCACAGAAAAGATCGGATAAATCAGACCCATTCCCATAAAGTCAATGAAAGTGACAAAAAGCAAAACGAAAAGAGAGGAGTTCATATGACAAATCCATCTGGAATCCTGGCTCCAGATGTGACAATGATAATGCCCTCGCGAATAAAAACATAATCGCTATCGAATTTCTGCACGTTCTTTTGATTGATGAGTTGAACATTGTCGCCAATGATCACATCGGAGTCGATAATGGCCTTTTGAAGGATGCAATTTTTTCCGATCACAACGGAATACGTTGGGCAGTACTCTCCTGTAATAATGCAATCGCGAACGATTGTATGTTCTTTAATCCAGGTTTTTAATCCAACGATGCTATGCGTTACCTCTTTTGCCTCAATTAAAGCGCCTTGATTGATGAGAGAGTTAGTAATGGCGGTCGCTTTAATGAGGGGAGTGGTCATGTTATTATGAGGTGTATAGAGTTGATTTGCCTCGTTATAGGATTGCATCCAGTTTTGATCGTTTGTTAATGCGAGATTGGCCTGATAGTAAGCGGAGATGGTTCCGATGTCTTCCCAATATCCATTATAGATGAATGCAGACGTTTTTCCTTTTTTGACCTGATTCGGAATAACATGCTTGCCGAAGTCATCTCCTTCCTGATTCAACAGATCGAGAAGGGCTTGTTTTTTGAAGATGTAAATCCCCATAGATCCGAGATATTGCTGTTCGTGACCCGGTTTGGGGGCCAGTGCAAACATATCGAGAGTTTTTCTGTCGGGTGGTTTTTCAAAAAAATCGATCACATGCGAGAGGGGATCGATCTTGAGCAATCCCATTCTTTTGGCTTCTTGTTCTTCCACGGGCAATGCGGCAATGATGAGATCAGCATCTTCTTTTTTGGCAAAGTTGATCATTTCATCATAATTCATGTGGTAGAGTTGGTCGCCGGCCAGAATGAGAACATATTCAGCAGTGGATGAGAGAATTTGATTGAGATTTTGTCGAACTGCATCCGCCGTTCCTTTAAATAAATTCTTCTTTCCGGGCACTTCTTTTGGGGTGAGAAGAGCGATCTTGTGAGATTGAAAATGGGTTGGCGGATATGTCGATAATATATGTTGATGGAGAGATGTTGTGTAATGTTGAGAGAGAATGAAAATGTTTTGAATTTTTGAATTGATCGAATTGGAAATTGGAATATCGATGAGTCGGTATCGTCCCGCAAAACGGACATCGGGTTTGCATCGGCAGCGCGTTAAAGGATACAGCCTTGTTCCTTCTCCGCCCGCTAATATAACGCTAACAATTTGATCCATCAATTTCTCGTTTAAATTGGCTTTCAATGAATTCAATATGCCATTTAAATGTGGTGTTAATTTGATCTTTAGTTGGTTTTTAAATTAGCTGGCAAGAAAAATGTACTGAATTTTAATTTTTTATTGAGATAGCTTTACCGATCGGTTATAG
>Ga0209777_10008092_pt1 | contig 11563 bp, 8 predicted proteins | sample FrelakmetHBP12HB_FD_187147 | JGI IMG/M metagenome (GOLD analysis project Ga0209777, IMG submission 187147) | Freshwater lake sediment microbial communities from the University of Notre Dame, USA, for methane emissions studies -HBP12 HB (SPAdes)... | ecosystem: Environmental > Aquatic >...
AGGTCATGAGAGAGGACTTTGAGTCTGCTCTGAAAGAGATCGAGCCGTCAGCCATGCGAGAGGTTCTGGTAGAGGTACCACGCGTAAACTGGAGCGACTTGGGGGGTCTCGGGGCACTGAAACAGGAATTGATCGAGGCCATCGAGTGGCCTATCAAACAGCCTGAGAAGTTCCGCAAGATGGGCATACGCCCGCCCAAAGGAATCCTTCTCTACGGTCCGCCGGGCACAGGAAAGACCATGATCGCCCAGGCAGTGGCCAACGAGACCGATGCCAACTTCATCAGCATCCGTGGGCCGCAGATGCTCTCCAAGTGGGTAGGAGAATCGGAAAAAGCCATACGAGAGATCTTCCGCAAAGCAAGACAGGTGTCTCCCGCCATCATATTCTTCGATGAACTGGACTCCATCGCACCCATGAGGGGCATGGATGATGGCAGCCACGTCATGGAACGTGTAGTAAACCAGCTTCTGGCAGAGCTGGATGGTCTGGAGGCCTTGAAGGATGTAGTGGTAATAGCTGCCACGAACCGGCCGGATATCCTGGACCCGGCCCTTCTCCGGTCGGGGAGATTCGACCGGATGCTCCTCATAGGGCCACCCGATAAGCTGGGAAGGCACGAGATTCTCAAGATTCATACAGCCAAGATGCCCAATGGAGAGGATGTCAACCTGGAGGAACTGGCGGAGCTGACTGAGGGTTATGTGGGCTCCGACCTGGAGTCGCTCTGCCGTGAAGCCGCCATGCTGGCTCTGCGTGAAGGCCTGGAAAAAGTGGATATGAACCACTATCGCGAAGCCTTGAAAAAGGTCAGACCGAGTGTGGAGGAGAACATGGTCAGCTATTATGAGCGCATCAGCGAGAGGTTCAAGGGCGGAATCAAGGTTGAGCCGGCGTCCTTAGCCGGCTACAGATAGTAGAATGATCTTAAACGAAGGATCGCAAAGAATGGAGGAATGGCCTCCGAACTCAGGTTCCAGCAATCCCGGCCAAGAGCGCTGACGAGAAAGGGCGGACACAACAATTAAAGTACAACCATGAACAATCAGTCGATCGGTAATTAGACAGAAAATCTATGGAAGGAAATTGAAGGGAGAGAGTGAGGGTATGGGAAAGGTGTTCTCGGGAAGCATTGTGGGCAAGGAGATCGTTAACATCGACGGCGCTGTGCTCGGCGAGCTGGAGAATGTGATCTTTGAAGTTCAGACCGGGAAGCTGGCGGACCTGGTGGTGAAGCCAGATTCAGGGCTCAACCGCACGAAGTACCGGGAGGATGGAAAGTTCGTGCTGATACCCTTTAGCTCTGTCGTCTCCGTCAAGGACTATATCGTTGTGGACGAGAGCCGGGCCATGAAAGTGTAAGCTCGACTTCTCGGATCCACCCACAGGATCACTTCCAGCAAAAGATTGAAACGCAATTCTTCACCTGTTTTATGGTCCCCCCTCTGTTTTTAAAAGCCCATCCATGACGAAATAGGTCCATCGAAGATATTCTGCCATCAATTTGGTCTGCAGCTTAACCGCCGTCGCTCGGCCGGCCGCGGCCTAGAGCGGCGCCCTAACCCATAGCGCGGGAGGCCCGCAGGCCGACTCGCGGCACCCCTGAAGAATGTGCGAACGTTGTCCCTGCGAGTATCAGATAGATTCACCTACAGTTAAATGAGTTCAAATTCGTCGCAAAAATTTGTCCAACACTTCCTTCCGGACCCCGCGCGGGTGTTACGCGCAGGTCGACGGGGCCAGACTTATGGCCGTGCAGGCCCCCCTAACCCCGCGGTCGCGGGGAACAATCTATGAAGCTCTGCCCTCTATTCTGGAACGTGTTTGAGAAGGGTCCCAGACAGCGTGCATGTCCGAGAGGCTCACGCCATTATTGATGGAAAACGATTGAGATGCTTCGGCATCATCGACTCGATTTACATGCTTCCGGAAAGCTTATTTCTTCTCAGCACGAGCAATTGTCGATGATGCAATTAAGATCATATTTAGCTATCAGCATTCTGATACTGGCCACGGCGGCAGCCGGCTCCGTTAGTGCAGCGGACAGCGGAACGAAGGTTCTTCTGGAGACAAGCCAGGGCAATATCACAATACAGCTATACAGTGACATGCCCATTACTACCGGCAACTTCCAGAGTCTGGTGGAGAAAAAATTCTATGACGGTTTAATCTTCCACAGAGTCATCGACGGATTCATGATTCAGGGTGGAGACCCGGAGGGAACAGGAATGGGCGGTCCGGGCTACGAGATCAAGGATGAATTCACCGATCACAACAGGAACGATCGCGGTACCATCGCCATGGCCAATTCCGGGCCGAATACAGGCGGCAGCCAGTTCTTCATCAATCTGGTGAACAACAACTTCCTGGACAGCAAGCATCCGGCATTCGGCAAAGTCATCGAGGGAATGGATGTAGTGGATGCCATCGGCAAGGTGAAGACCGACTCCAGCGATCGGCCGCTTGCAGAGGTAAAGATAATCCGGGCCAGTGTTGTTGCTTAAATCAAGGAAGAGGACGATATAAAATGGCAGAAGGCACAACCGAGACAGGTAAGAAAGTATTGCTCAAGACCAACATGGGCGACATCATCCTGCAGCTTTACGAGGACATGCCCATAACCGCCGGCAACTTCCAGAAGCTCGTGGAGAAGGGCTTTTACGACGGCACAGTCTTTCATCGCATCATCGCTGACTTCATGATTCAGGGCGGAGACCCGACGGGAACGGGCTGTGGGGGCCCTGGCTACGCCATCAAAGACGAGTTCACCCGCAAGAACAAGAACGACCGGGGCACCATCAGCATGGCTAATGCCGGACCGAACACGGGCGGCAGCCAGTTCTTCATCAATCTGGTGAACAACAATTTCCTGGATAGCAAGCATCCGGTCTTCGGCAAAGTAGTCGAGGGCATGGATGTGGTGGACGCCATGGGCAAAGTGAAGACAGGAGCCAATGACAAGCCAGTGAAAGAGGTCAAGATAGAGAGCGCGAAAGTTATGGCTTGATCGCTTTACGGCTTCATTTTTTTAATTTTTGAATATTCTTGCAAGACGTATCGCTCTCTTTTTCTCCCTCGACTATCATTCGCTCCTGCATCCTGCTATGCACGGTCGCAGCCTGCGCCTGTGGCCCCCCGCGACCGTGAGCACTCGTGCACATGCGAGCCCGGTCCTCGGTGGCCCATATCCATACATATTTATGACATAAATAGCAATCGAGATCGGTTCAGCCTTGACTGATTGAGTTCAGCTTGTTCGCTACAAATTTTGTTTTGGGGAGATCCTCGCCGAGCTATTCCGGCCAGATCTTCGTCCTCCTACTGAGATGTATCAAGCTCCTAGATTAAAAAATTAAGCGCCTGAGTGGGAAATTTAAAGCCTAAATAAAGCCGCCTTTAAAGTTTTTTTGGCTTTGTGATAGATTTATCCATATGTTCTATGACGCCTACTGTTTTTAGCTCTGTATGTTCTAATGTGTCAAGTGTCTTTAGTATCTCTCTGGCTTTCTGGCTAATATTACTCATAATGATGCTATCCATCACAGTCTGAATGCTTGACTGCCTAACCATCGCCTCAGCCTGTAAAGCCTCATAGGTGTCATGGCTTAATACTACTCGATGCACTTTAACCATAATAGCTATATGGATTGCATGACACTTAATATTGGCGCCCACATAGCTTTGCCTCTGTTCCTGGGCCGGATCTCCACAGGCCGCCATCATAGACGCAGACCTCTGTCGTTCTGGGTGAGATATTCCCATTATGGTCTCCAGGTATTTCACAGAGCATCTCCCATCGATCAGCTTGTTACGGGTAATGACTACTACGCTTCACAAGGCAAAGATATTGGCATGCTTCCAGATATAGCCAGGCTGTTCAAAACGGTTGGATTTCCCGCAGCATTCGGTCTAGTACCGGCACTAATGCCTACGCCTAACGTGGCAAGGATAAATAGCCCGGAAGAAACCGATCGCAATGAGAATCTCCGGGCCAATTGAATATAAGAGTCAATTGATTTTTAAACGCAATACCCCACAGCTTGCTGCGCGGGTGCGCCGCCGCTGTTTCACTACATCGGGAGCGCAGAGGGTCACGAATACTCCGTCTTTTTGGGCGGGGTGGCCGCACGCAATTTGATTTTAGAATATAAAATATATTTTATAATTTCACACCTTGAGTATGGCTGGGTACAATGTATTATGCATTGATAAATTTTTATTTTTTAGTGATATATATAAATATATCCCTAATTCAATCCTATGTTTAAACATTTCGCACTCTATGTCGTGCGGGCTTAATATGTCTTTGTTGTACTGAACAGCGTGATAATGACAGCCACCTCCGCAGATATATCTAGCCCAGCAGCTCATACATTTACATTTATTGCGAACATGAGCATTAGAGAATACCTCTTTTATAGACGTATTCTTTATTCCATTATAAATATCTCCCATCAAATAATTTGAATGCCCTACAAATTTATGGCATGGATAGATCTTCCCATCTGCACCGATGGCCACATATCCCACAGAGGCTCCGCATTGTGTGAGCCGCGGTGTCCTGCGATGGGCCTGGTCCATCATCTGCTTTAAATGGAAGAACGAAAAATTCCTTCCTTTTACCAATTCATTCAAGTATTGATCAGCAAGTATATCATAATGATGCAATAACTTGCTTACATCATCGCTTGTAATATCGAGGCCCTCTGCAGTAACAAACGCTGGCTCCACAGATATATTATGGCAACCTATATCAGCAAGATGCATCATGAGATCCTCGATACATAAATTTTTTTTGGTGAAAGTCGATCGAACCGTAAGAGCCCTGAAAGCATTTTCCTCAGATAGCAATGATTTTAGATTCTTGACCACTACGTCATATGAACCCTTGCCATCAGAGAAGCATCTCATACTGTCTTGCACTTCTTTAGGACCATCTAAGCTAAGAATGATGCTAAAATTTTTTTCTTTGAGATAATTGATAATCTCTTGGGTTAACAGCGTCCCATTTGTAGTGATATGAAACCGGATGAACTTACCATGTTTTCCTGCCTGTTCTTCGGCATATTGCACAGTGTGAAGCATCACAGGAATATTCATCAATGGTTCTCCGCCAAAAAAACTGACCTCCAGATCCTTTTGATCCTTGGAGTTTGCAATTAAGAAATCTATTGATTTCTCTGCAATTTCTTGACTCATTAGTTGCCTATCCTGATTGTAACCATCTCTGTTAGCAAAGCAATATGCACATCTCAGGTTACAGTTATGAGATATATTCAAGCAAATAGATGCAAGTGGGGATGCAGAATCAGATTTGAACCCTTCGAACTGATCTGCGGAAAATAAGAGGTTTTGATCGATGAGCCCTTTCAATTCCTCTATTGCGGCTAAGATATCATATTCAGGGTACTCCTTTGACAGTGATTCGATGAGTTGCTTTTCATCCAAAGCTATGCCCATCTTCTCCAATATAGCATATACAAGGTCATCAATTTCAAAAAAAATCTCGCTATTCACATCTAGTACAAACTTTTTATTCCTAATGTTGATTAAGTGTATCTTAGAGGAATCCATAGGGTAACTTAGCATATCAAGCATCCTGGCATTATCTCATAATTGTTGTAATTTTATAGATGCCCTGTATTTAGATACAATTACTCATCGTCCATAGATAAATAGGTTTTACCAGTTAACCCATTTCTCGTTTAGATTTATCTAAATGATCCCTCAATCTCATCAGTGAATGAGTACTTGGAAAAGTTTGACGACTTGGGGATACAGGGCTAAATTATTATATCTCGTGAAGAAATAACTTGCCGTTATCTCAATTACAGCAAGTTACTTCCTGCTACTGGATATTCCTGCAAAATTTACATCAAAATTGGCACGCTACCTTATTGTCCAATACCTTTTTATCATTAAACGTTATATTAGGGATTAGGGATAATTGCGTATGTAATGTTTAATTCAGTTAAAATGAATTTAAAGAGGTATATTAATGGCCTCCGAGAAAATAAAGCGTATCACTGGTGCGGCAACTCCTGGCATCGGTAAGGTAACAACCCCTGTTCACTCATGCAGCGTCGGCAGTTGCATGACAGCTTGCGGAATGGGTTGCACGGCTAGCTGCACAGAGGGCTGCGAAGTTTGGTGTACACGTAGCTGCATGACAGCCTGCACAACCGGCTGTGAAGTTAGCTATACACGTAGCACGCCAATTTGTGTATTTTATGGTGGCGCAAAAGCACCTGTAGTAATATCTAATGCGGACGGTCGCCTTGAGGTATTCGCCATCGGTTCAGACAAATCTCTTTACCATGGTTGGCAGACTGCGCCAAACAATGGTTGGAGCGAAAACTGGGAATCCCTTGGAGGCCAGATGAAGTACATAACGGCAGCAAGGAACGCAGATGGACGCCTAGAGGTATTCGCTGTCTTTTTAGATAATACACTCTGGCATATCTGGCAGACCGAGCACATCGCCGGCTGGAGCAGCTGGGAATTCCTTGGTAGCGGCCATACAGGAGAAATGTTTAACCCGTTGGTAGCCCAGAATGCAGATGGACGCCTAGAGGTGTTCGTCAGGACGAATAATGCTCTCTGGCACATCTGCCAGGTCTTGCTCAATACCTGGCCAAATTTACCTTACCGATGTTGGTCGCCCCTTGGTGGCAATATCGATGAGTTTGCAGTAGCGAAGAGCTCAGATGATTGTTTAGAAGTATTTGCCATAGGTTCGGATAAAACCCTCTGGCATATCCGCCAAACCCAAGCTGGTGTCCAATCCGATCTTGTCTATGGCTGGACTGGTTGGGGTAATTGGGAACAGTTAAGTGATCGTACAATCGATTCGTTCAAGGTTGCGCAGAATGCAGATGGTCGCCTAGAGATATTCGCTATAGTAGGGACGGATAATACTCTCTGGCATATCTGGCAGACCCGGGCCAACGATGGCACTAGCAACTTGGTTTGGAGTAGTTGGGCACAACTTGGCGATCATAATGGTATCAGTGGATTGACGATAGCACAAAATGCAGATGGGCGCCTTGAGGTATTCGCTCTAGGGGTAGATACAACTATTTGGCATATCTGGCAGACCGAGCACATCGCTGGCTGGAGCAGCTGGCAATCCCTTGGATCGGAATTACTTGGAGATCGGTATATGGTGCTTCTTGCGGTAGCAAGGAATGCAGATGGGCGCCTTGATGTGTTTGCTCTTGGGACATTAGATAATACTATTTGGCATATCTGGCAGACCGCGCCCAACACCGCGCCCAACAATGACTGGAGCAGCTGGCAATCCCTTGGATACCATCTTGCACCATCACCAACGATCGATAGTTTTTCCCCGACAAGTGGACTGGTAGAAACTAATGTTACTATTAAGGGAAATTATTTTGATGTAGTTAAGACGATCGAATTCGGAAATGCTAATGCTTTAGCATCTAATAGTTATTCCGATTTGCAGATGATTAAAACGGTCGTTCCGGCAAATGCGGTCACTGGAGCAATTACTGTCGTCACTGCTAGAGGCAGTGCAACTAGCAGTGCCATATTCACAGTGTTACACCTCCCAGGGATCGGTAGTTTTTCTCCATCAAGTGGAAAGGTAGGGGATCCTGTTACGATTACGGGAGAATATTTTGATGCAGTTAAAAAGGTAGAATTCGGAAATGCCAACGCACTAGCTCAATTTAGTATAAAAAATTCGCAGACAATTGTTGCAGCTGTTCCGCCAAATGCGGTCACTGGAGCAATTACTGTCATTGTGAATATGCCATCCCCTGCTGGAGCCAGTGCAACTAGCAATGGCATATTCACAGTGCTGCAAACACAGCCTCAACCTCAACCTGAAGAGCAACAAAATATACTGCTGTATCCGGAGTCCATATCCGATCCAGCGCTTTGTCATAATTACGTACAAGACAATAACAATTATGCTACAAGATCTGGTAAATTGGTTAAAATACAAAATTGTACACAATACCATTTGAAGATTTTCCGTCTAGATGTGTCACGCGTTGATCCTCGAAAAGAATTAATTTTAGGGCCTAATGAAGTAAGACAAGTCGACTTTATCTTTAATAGCGATGAAATTATAAGGTACTGGTGTGCTAATGTCCAAGATAATGTTACTTGCGAAGAACTCGGATCTACCGAAGTATACTTCACCATTTGGTTTACCAAAAGAGATTGAACAAAACAAGCCATCGCAACTGACCAGATGAGCCATGGTGGAGGATCAACCTGGAGCGATTCATTACCTACAGTCATTCGAGCAACTCGTAGGCATTTGTCGATTCAGGTCAGACTCAGTTCGAAATGTAGTACGTATAACCTGTAATTCATTCCATCTTTTTTCGAAGCTCATTAAGCCGCTGAGTATTATTATAAGATACCATTGAGGCTCGTACCCTCTTATGTTGCGCTCCAAGTCCCATATTTGCGGAATCGATCCTAAACTCCGCCCTTTTTAATAACCATACTCGCCTCGAAAGGAATGCCAATCTCCAACTTTTCGAAGATCGTCCTCTGTTTTTTTGTGATCTCCGTCAGTCTCCATTTTCCGCCAACTTTGACCGCCCGGAGCTTTGCTAATTCCATGAGAATCTCTTCGATGGAACTCTTATCAAGTAGCTTCGCGTCTCTTGCCCTTCGAAGCAGCACAGATCTCAGAACCAACGATACAAAGAAGATAAACAGCAAGCCCTTCAGCGTCTCAACCTTCTGAACCCTCAAAGGCATAACCTCAAGCTCGTTCTTCAGGTCATCGAACTTCTTCTCGACCTCATCCCTTTCTCGATAGAGCGAAAGCACTTCCGTCCAACTTCGTTTTGAGGCCGAAATGAGAATGGTCTTTCCAAATCGGTTTACAGCCTGTGATATGGCATTGACCCGCCTTCTGAGATGGATCGTTTTGCCATCCACTGTGCATTCAAAATATCTTTCAGAGGAGCCTGCTGTTCTCTTGAATTTGTCAATGGGATTCTTGAACTCTTTTCCATCAAGAGCGCACTCGATATCGATCAGCCGGTTGTAGAATGAGTTAGTCTCTAAGCCTTCGCGCTTCTTATTAAACAGGACATACCCGTAAGCATTGACGTTTCCAATCTGGACCTCGCTCTCCAGAACATAGAAAATATCCCCGCCGAACCTCTTTGCGTTGGCAGGGTTTTCGATATCCTTGTTTGTCTCGCTGATCAATCCCTTGCCGATATTGACGCTAAACGGAAGCGGAAGGATGAAATCAATTCCATCTTTGCTCATCTCAGATAAGTTACTCTCGCTATAGAATCCTCTATCCAAAATGAAGAGGCTCTTTGTAATGCCAAATGCTTTGATCTCGGCCACAAAGTCACAACATCATTGATGCTTCCCGGAAACAGCTTGAAGTAAAGAGGAATGTGTCTGTGCAACGATAGAACCAGACCGAGGTTGACTTGAGGCAGATCCAGGCCATCGCGATTGTATCCGTACTCCAGCCAATCGATGTTCCTGGATGCAGATGATAGAGACGTGATATCAAATATCAAAGTCTCATCCTCGCCGGCAATCAAGGAATTGTAGAACGATGTCATAGCGGCGTCTTTGCAGGATAAGCGCTCCAGGAAATCTGAAAGCCACTGGGAGCCGAATGATTCTTTTAGAGAGTACATCTCTGGCAGGAATGAGTCATCCAAAACCTGATGCAGATTCTTGAGGGATGTTTGATTTAATAGCTTGCTCATAGCGATGGCAAGAATTGAATCGCCATCCTTGCCAAAGGCTTCGGAAAGCTTCTTTCGAAGTTTGATCTCATCGCCCACAGAATCCAGAAGATAAGCAGGGCCGAATGATTTCGTCGTCTTCACATCTCGTTCTGCCGTCTTCGGAATGACCTGGCCGGTCGCTTCATCCCAAACGCCAAGATAACGACGTTTCTGTCGGGATTGCTTCTTCTCAGGATCCCAATAATTTTCGGCTTCGTAAGCGTAGGTCCGGCCATGGATCTTTTGCTTGACGAGGTATGTCATAGCTAAGAGTAATAACCATAATAGTATATAAACCCTTTGGTAGGTTCGAGGGCTGAAGAAGTCAATGAGAAAAATGGTTACTATCTAAGCCGGAGTTTAGGATCGATAGCAGTAAAATCAATTGATCGATATCAGCAACCGCTCAAGAAAACTTGTTTGCGATTCTCGTAGTAACTGGAATGGGTAGTTAGTCAAAAAGACGATTTAGGCCGATTGAGATAAGCGTATGAGGTACTATGTATAACCTGCAAAATTTGAGGCCGCCAGGCAGAAGGCCCATAGAATGAAGGTGCAGCGGCATCAGCGATCAAACTCCAAATAGTAGAGGATTCCTAAATACCCGCCAAAATCAATCTGCATATATATAGTATTTAAAAAGCTCAGGCTAAAATCAGAGGTTAATGGGAATCCTCAGTAAGATCCAGAGATAATATTCATATGAGAGGTTTTTAGAGCGTAAAGACCGAAGGCAGGACATTCCTTGCGAGTCTGACGCAGGTAAGAACTATGAAGAGATTGTCGAGGAACTGATGGAGATAACAGCCCTTTCGCTCACAGATTTACTGGCAGATGAGCCCGCATTATGAGTTAAGACCTGAATAAAGGCATAACTACGGGAATCCCGTGAGCCTCATAGAAACATTGAATTACATCCACTTTTATCTCTTTTGTCGGTCAGGTGACCTATATTGCAATTGCTCCTTATCCACTCAGATTTTATTGAATTCGAGGCCAAGCGGCCGACGAAGATGGCAGAAGTTGTCGAAGAATCGGCCAAGAAAGGCCGCCTAGAAGAGGCACTGTGCGCTTTCATTGCCGTGGAGAAGTTCGACGAGGACGATCCGGATGCGGTCATAGCCGAGGGTGCAAAGCAGGTAGCAGATGTGGCAGGACAGGTAAAGGCCCACCGCATCATGATCTACCCTTATGCCCACTTAAGCCCCAATCTATCCTCGCCTGCGACTGCCATTAAAATCCTCACAGGCATGGCAGAGACGCTTTCCGGGGACTATGAAGTCATGCGGGCTCCCTTCGGCTGGTACAAGTCCTTCACCATAAGCTGCAAGGGCCATCCGCTCTCCGAGCTCTCCCGCTCGATCAAATTGGGCGAAGGGGAAGTGGTCTCCCAGGCACTCAAGTCCGAAGCAAAAGCTGTCTCCTACTGGAAGGTTCTGGACTTGAACGGCAACCTCGTCGACATAGACAAGTTCGACTTCCAGGGACATGATAACCTGCAGAAGTTCGCCAACTACGAGATCACCAAGGCCAGAGCCGTGGACAGGGTTCCACCCCACGTGGAGCTCATGAGGCGCTTGGAGCTGGTCGACTACGAACCTGGTTCAGATTCGGGCAACATGCGCTACTACCCCAAGGGCAGGCTCGTCAAGTCCCTGCTCGAGAACCTGGTCCTGGAGAAGGCCACGGATATGGGAGCCATGGAGGTGGAGACGCCCATCATGTACGACATGGAGCACCCCACACTGAAGAAGTACCTGGACCGCTTCCCGGCCCGGCAGTACCAGATCGAGTCGGACAAGAGGAAGCTGTTC
>Ga0209777_10008093_pt1 | contig 11563 bp, 11 predicted proteins | sample FrelakmetHBP12HB_FD_187147 | JGI IMG/M metagenome (GOLD analysis project Ga0209777, IMG submission 187147) | Freshwater lake sediment microbial communities from the University of Notre Dame, USA, for methane emissions studies -HBP12 HB (SPAdes)... | ecosystem: Environmental > Aquatic >...
CGGCTCCCCGCCGCCGACAGTTATCCCACCCCCCGACCTGCGGTAGAACGGCCTGTCCTTCTCCACCTCGGCCATGACCTCGGCGACTGTCATGTTGCGACCGACGATCTTGAGCGCTCCTTTGCCGCAAGCTGCTGCGCACTTACCGCAGGTGTCGCAATTAGTGCGATCAACGACTGTTTTGCCTGCATCATTCAATCGGATGCCACCGACAGGACAAGCCGCGACACAGGGAGCGCCGCACTCCTTGGCGCCAACGCACCGCGACTCGATGTAGCCCAGCTCTGGTGCGCCGCACTGCGACTCCGGGTTGCAGCACCACAGGCAGCGCAGCGGGCAGCCCTTGAGAAAGACCAGCGTCCGGATTCCACCACCATCGTGAATGGAGTACCGCTGTATGTTGAAAACCGTGCCGGTCGCGCCGTTAGTCATGATGCATTCACCATACCGTCATTGCGAGTCCTTCCATGTAGCTTGACCTGAGGAAGGACGTGGCAATCTCATCGACTTCAAGTTTACATCACCCCGGGATTGCTTCGTCGCCCTTCCATAATCTAAGCTATACTGAAGGCTTCCTCGCAATGACTCGATAATCCTAGTCCACGCCGTGCTCTGTCCGGCGTATGATATCGTCCTGCACAATCCTGTCCAGCTCGACGAAGAAGGCGCTGTAGCCCACCACACGCACCACCAGGTCTTTATATTCCTCAGGATGCTCCTGTGCCTTCCGCAGCGTCTCGGCGCTGACCACGTTGAACTGCATCTCCCAGCCGCCCAGGTCGAAATAGGTGCGGATGAGGTTGGCCCACTTGGCCATGCCCACAGGCGTCTGAAGTGCCGCCGGGCTCATCTTCATATTGAAGACGGTTCCGTGTACCAGGTTTACATGCTCCAGGTTGGATACCGACTTTATCGTAGCTGTGGGGCCGTTCACGTCGCTGCCCTGGGCCGGAGAGCAGGCATCGGAGAGCGGCATCATGGCCTTGCGCCCGTCCGGGGTGGCACCGCTGAGAAACCCGTAGGGGATATGGGCAGCCACCGGCGATATGGTGGCTCCGTAGCCCTGACCGGGCAGGGTCTCGTGCTTGCGCAGCTCCTTGACTGCGATATTGAGACAATCCTTGGCGATATTATCCACGTACGGGTCATCGTTGCCGTACTTGGGCACGTTTAGACACATGTCACGGATGGCCGTGCCCGTTGGTACTGTAGAATTGTCCTCGAAGTTAGTCTTCAGCGCGTGTTGGAGCTGGGACATGTTAAGTACTTTATCGTCGAAGACAAGCTTCCGAATCGCCGCCATGGAGTTGGCCAGCGTGGCGATGCCGACGATGCAGGCGACTATCTCATGGTTTCCGTAGAGCGCACCGCCGTCGTAGTAGCTTATGCCCCGCTCTATACAGTCCCGGGTCAGCGAAGACATATAGGGACAGGGCCGCTGCTTCGCCTGCGTCTCTACGAGCGGAAGCTGCTGCAAGAACATCAGTCTGGCCCACATTCCAGCTTGCTCGCGGTAGGCCTGCATCGCATCGCCGAAGCTCTGCCACTTGAGCATATCCCCCGCGCCCGATTTCAGCGGCGCCCCGCTGGCGGGGTCTATCCCCTGCATCATGAGCTCCAGCAGCCGCGGCAGGCTCATAGCATGATACGGTATTCCCTCCGTTCCCCTTCCGGCGAACGATATATCACAGCACCCCATGACGCAGTAGTCATTGGCATCATCCTTGGTGATATGTGGCACGTAGGCCAGCTGGCTCGGTATGATAACCTCGTCGTTGAACAGGGCTGGGTGCCCGCCGCCGTGGGCCTTGATGGCCTCGCAGCAGGCCATCAAGAATTTGTCCGGCGTGCGCTTGTGTAACCGTGCCGTCACCGTAGGCTCGTGTACCTTCAGATTGCTGGAGACCTCCAGCAATATATATGAAATCTCGTTGCTGGCATCGTAACCGTCCGCCGTTTGCCCGCCCACGGTAGCCGCCATCCAGGCGGGATATCCGGTATGGGCGAATGTGAGGAACTCCGGGGCCACACGCTTAGACTCCGTTAGCTTGAGCCAGAGGCACTCCAGCAGTTCCAGCGCCTGCTCTTTGGTTATCGATCCGCCCTCGATGTCCTTTTTGTAATACGGGTAGAAGTACTGATCCAGCCTGCCGCAACTTATTGATACGCCGGGCTGCTCGATCTGAACCGAGGCCATGACGAAAGCCGTGGTCTGGAGCGCCTCACGGAAATTACGCGCCGGGTTGGCCGGAACCCATTCACATGCAGCAGCGATCTGTTCAAGTTCCTTTTTCCTCTCACGATCCTTCTCGGATGCAGCCTTCTCCCGCGCCAGAGCGGCGAACCTACCAGCCCATCTAACTACAGCCTTATCTGCTATGATGACAGCTTTTAATAACGGCAACTTGGCATAGTCCTCGGGATTCGTTAAATCCAATCTGGCGATATGGGCCTCGGCGTCAGCGATCAATGCATTTACCCCGCGGGTGATTACACCCTCGATATCAGGCGCTATGTGGCCCACGCCGCACTGTTTACCGGTGGTTATATCGAAAAAGGCAATCTTCTCCGCCTGGCGCACCTCGTCTCCGGTCAGCGCATTGGCATAGGCCGCCAGGTTGCGCCCGCGCCAGTACTCTTCACAATCCCTGATAAGCTTTTTATCCTCTGCGTCCAGAAGCCAGGGGTCTCCTCTTCGCATCGCAATGGTGTCCAGCTCCGGTAAAATCCACGAGCAGTCGTACTCCGGGAAGAGGAAGGCTCCTCTAGGCCTGGAGGCTACGTTGGAGACGATGAGCTCGCCGTCCTGTATCCAGATGGGCATCTCGCTCAGTACCTTATCGAAGGCCATGGCCTGCCTGAGCACCGGCGGCAGGGCCTCGGTCTCTTTGTAGGACTGAGTGAGCAGCACGCTGCGCTCGGCGCAAATAGAAGGCTTCTGTGCCATGTAGGCCTCTTTGAGTTTCCTGGTTCTCTCCGTGCTGGGTTTACGGTATTTTCTGCCTACTTGCGTTGCACTTGCACCTGCGTTCATCGCTGTCCTCCTAATAAAAAATCTTACTGGTTCGAACGAGAGTGTAAGAGATGGCATCACTGTAATACTGAAGGAATTGACTGTCAAGCAATAAGGCTTTCTTTAAACTCGTTCGAACAATTGCCTCTTCTTTTTGTCATCGGTTAAGTTACCGGTTACAAATTGCCTGGCTATCTCATTCGTTTGGCCTCAATGCAACTGCCGGCTGAGCCCTTTCATTGCATTGCATAGAGTTGTTCGGTGAGATAGAATAGTATCACATATTGTACAGTACACATTACATTATATTGAAATGGATCGGGTGATGTCAATAGGGGCGCGGGGTTGATATGAACGTATTTATGGTACAATGTCGCCGGGATCGGTGAAAAGAAGGAGCAATGGAATGGGTCAAGCCGGGAAACATGGCTCTGTAAAAGTAAGTGTGGCGACCAAGGAGGCTCGAAGTCTGTTCATGTTGATCGGCCAGGTCAGCGCCGGCCTGTACCGAGCCAGAGAGCACGAGCTGAGGCCGCTGGGTGTTCCCATGATGCACTCTGCTGTGTTGTTTGTGCTCAAGGAAGCGGATGGGCCGGTTGCACCCGCCGTGATCAGCCGCAGGATTATGAGACGTCATCAAAGTATACTTCAGTTGCTCGGCAGGATGGAGAAGCAGGGATATGTAACCATTCACAGGGGTCCGCGCAAGGGAGGTCCGGTGAAGGTTGTCATGACAGACAAAGGAAGGGAAGCAGTGGATCTGGCCTGGGAACGGGAGAAGGCCGTGGCAAACATCATATCATCCCTGTCGAAACAGGAGAGAGATACACTGAAGGTATATTTAGAGAGACTCCGTGACAGAGCGTATGTTGTCGCGTCTCGGTCTCTTCCCCGTTAGGAGCCGCCTCTTTTCTGCCTTATTATCTCACAATCTGCTGCCGGGCAGGCCGTTTTTTTAAAACTGCTGGGTCTTCAGCTTGATCTCAGGGTGCCTGGCGGCTAGCATGCGCCGCATGCCGTCACGCCACTTGACCTGGCATCCCCCCGCCAACTCCTTGCGCCGGGTGTTATCAACCACCACCGTCCTTGCCGCAAGAGGGTTGTCCGGGGCCTCCTCGAACCGAACCTTCAAACCCGTAATTTCCGCCATGTAGGAGCAATAGGTCTGCACATCCACGGTCTCGTCTCCACCCCAATTGACGATCACAGCCGGGACACTGGCCGCCGCCAGGAGAGCACCGACATGGTTGTTGACGTCCTCTTCGTGGATTGGGTTGCACACCGAAGCACGGTTCGGCTGTATAGGCACAGGCATGCCTGCCAGTATCCACTCAAACTGCCACGGCGGCAAGCCCCCGTAGGCGCCATAGTACACGTTCATGCGGGCGATGGTGGTAGGTAGCCCCAGTTGGCGGGCGGCGAATCTGGCCACCGCCTCTTTCGCCGTCTTCGATATCGCGTACGTTGGACAATGCGCCGCCTGAGGGCCATTCAGGGGGTCCGTCTCCTTGACGGGATGATTGGGATCCTGAGGCAGTGCGTAGACCGCACAACTCGACATAATGATGACCGCTTTTGCCTTGCGGCAGTGCGTCATCAGCAGACCGGTGCCCTCGGCATTGACACGAAAAGCTTCGTCGAAGTCCAGACCCCCCTCCTGGTACACAGCGAAGTGAATCAGGTAGCTGAAGTCATCCGGCACGTTCCGATAGTCCGGCCTGGCCAAGTCCATGGCGTGCGTCTTTACTCCCGCCTGCTCCAGCTGTTTCCTCTTGCCTTCATCTTTGAAGATGTCTATGCCCCAGACCTCATTCTCCTTGGCCAGATGTAAAGCCAGAGGGAAGCCAATCTGGCCTGTCAGCCCCGTGAACAGAATCTTCTCATCATTCAGCGTCTTCATTCGCCACTCCTTTTATATTGTCGGCCTATATTTATAGATCGAATGATCGATACTAATGCTGTCTAAACTTTACCCTGCGAAGCTTTGGCCTCGCAAAGGAAACGGTAGAGCAGATCGCCAAGAGCCCATAGGCCGTACTTAGACCTAGAGTTATAAACTGTCGGCATTTCCCCTTCTTTCTTCAAACCTCGACTCTGGCATCACCTGGGAGCTTCTAAAACCTCTTTGTTTTAAGCCAGTCTAGAGTGATTTTGAAAGCTTCCTCTGTGCTGAAAATCGGCTGGTAGCCGAAATCGCGCGTCGCCTTGTTATGCACGAAGGTGTGGTCCACGCAGGTGCAGTATATGGAGAACCTGTTGAAGTTGGGCTCCTGAGCTTCTTTCTTCCCGCCGCCAATCGCGGTTATTAAAACAGCAATTACAAGAACCACTCAGAGCTATTGAAACACTTTTGCATACTTCATGTACAAGCCCCTTGATATAACTAAAACTCATTATTACATTACTTTAATGCCGGTGATGGAGTCTGTCAATGAAGGGTTAAATCAATTAAAGGCTAGAGCCGAGAACAGACTGAAGGATTGATTTTGTTATTCCCTATTCATTGAATATTGTAAGACATACCATAAACTCGCCAGTATCACTCATAGCAAATCTGATTTAAACGTTCGAACTTCCTTCACTTGGGGGCCCCCAAGGGGAATTGAACACGATAGTCATTTCTCACTAGAGCCTTGACGCCATCAAGAAAATTATCTATGCTCATGCATAGCAGAAAAACTGAAAAGAAAGGAGGGAAGAGATATATGCAAGAATCGGAAAACTGGTTTGCAAAAAGGAACTTTTTTACCCGTAGAAAACACCCACAAAACGCCCCCCAAACAGGGTTACTGCCTGTGTGCCCCCATTGCAAAGCTAAAATCCAGAATTTTAGCTTTGAGCCGCCGCCGCCCGCTTGGAAGGCAGGAACTCTACCACTGAGTTACTCCCGCGAAACACGCAGCTACTTTATAGTTAATGACGAGGCGTGTCAAAAAGAGAATCTCTTCTTGAAGGTATTTTTGACTTCGAGTTTCTTATCCCCATATGGCATTGATGATCTTTGTTCTAATCACTCCATGCACGGGCAATAGCGCTGATATGATAGACACAATAAAAAGCAACAGAGCAGTGCGAATTAAAACAAAAGGTATCACCCGCAAGTAAACATCTCCGAATGGGAAATGGAACGGGTAATGCGCTTCCAGCGGCATTATGCCGTAGATGTAGATAATGGTCGCGAGAGACAGCGCTATCACTGAGTAAAACAGGGCACGTATCAAATATGACATCGTTATGGATATAGGCGTGATGCCTATGGCCCGCTGAATCCCTATCTGACGTCTCCTGTTAGCTACATCGATATACGTCACGATAAAAATAGTAATGCCAGCCACCAGCAGGTTCACTACATCCATTATGACCTCGATGATCTTGAAACTCGCAGTCATGCTGTGGACCAAGCCAGCATAATCTTCCCATGTCATAACCTTGAGCCCGCTCGTTTTGCTTAATATCTGCTCAATGATGCCTTCAGTGTCGGCTCCCTCTGCTGTCTTTATGTATATAGTACTTGCATTGTTCGCCAGAAGCGGAGCGACCGTTTGAAACTCCCTTTCAGAGACAAAGGCCTGTAAGTCCGTTTGGATGAATTCTGTGTAGAAGATGCCCTTTACCGTATATTCCTTATCGATGCCATTGGAATAGGCAACGGATACCCTGTCTCCTGCATGTACATTCTGAAGCGACCTGGCATATAATTCCAGATTCGCTCTATCAGCACCGGCAAGCTGAACACCAAGAATGATTGTGTCAGTATCATCTGAATTCAAATAACTGCCTTCTATAATGTAATCAGCAATGGTAAAAACGGTTTTTTCGGTATCCGGGTGTATTCCATAGACGGCTGCACCGGTATATTTACCTTCGAAATTTATTTCCGCACTTAGATAATTCCTTGCTGTGGCCGAGTCGATACCGCTTATATTTGCTATTTCTATCATGACTTGGTCAACATTTGTTATGTAGTGGTTAGCTCCATCAGATTCTATGAGGAGATCGCCGCTATACGTATTGATCAGCTTATCGTTTGCACCCCACGCCAGTCCATCGAGCAATCCGGGTACAAAAAGCAGATTCAGCGCTACCAGAATCAGGATAAGTATGGTGAGCAGGGCTATCCTGAAATTGCCCTTTGTGACTGACGTGAATGCCAGCAGGGTAGCGACTTTTAATGATCTGATCACGCTGGCCCGCCATCTTGTGCAATAATCTTGCCGTCGCCTAGCGTCATTACATAGCGAGCGTACTGCCTGTCACCGGGGTCATGGGATACAAAGATTATAGTAACCTTCATATCCTGATTGAGCCTGACAAGAGTCTCCATTACGATGCCGCTTGAGATGGTATCAAGGTTGGCGCAGGGCTCGTCGGCCAGTAGAACCTTCGGGCTGTTGATCAAAGCCCGGGCGATGGCCACCCGCTGCTTCTCACCTCCTGAAAGCTGCTTGGGATAATGGTGCACCCTTTTGCCCAGGCCCACCAGCTTTAATAGTTCAATGGCACGTTTCTTGTAGTCGCATCCTTTATTGTCAAGCATCATACCCGGGAGATACACATTCTGATGTGCAGTCAGTTCACCAAGCAAGGCATATTCCTGAAAGACGTACCCCAGGTATTTCAGACGCAGCCCGGCCCTGGCACTCTCGGCAAGTTTTGTAACCTCATATCGACCAAGAAATATTCTTCCTGTTGTCGGCAAATCCAGCAGGCCCATCTGTCTGAGAAGCGTCGACTTCCCCGAGCCGCTTTTGCCCATGATGGCCAGTATATCACCGTTTACCACATTGAAAGAAACACCGTCCAGGGCTTTAACCTTAACCTTGCCCATGTCATATATCTTGGTCAGTTTTTGCACTTTGATCATGTATTCAATACACCGAATCGATAATTGCCAGACGTCACCCAAGATTACTTTGTATGTGAATTCTTGGAAAATAAACTGCTAATCGGACCTATTATATTCCTTCTATCAAAAATCACAAAGTTATTGCTGATATATATTCATAGACCGTCGAAGAAAGTTTAAGCCACGATATGTGAGAGCAGTTTAAGAAAACTTCAGGGGGATGGCAACACAAATGATGATCTTCTCAAAAGCACATATTTAGAAAGATTGAGGACACAACAAATCCGAATCCCTTAGAAGAGGACATCCACAGGCTGTAGCTGCTATAAATATTTAGACAAGGAGCAAATGCACTTTGAAGTGCAATCTTACCAGATACGCTTTGCCTATTCAGACAGGCTCTACAATTTCATATTCAAAAGTGTGACCCTGTCGTTCACCCGTTTTGCTGCTTCACGCCGGGTGATTGAATTGGACAAGTCCTTGGCGAGCTTCTCGTCTTCTACGACATCATTGAGCCAGTTGCTGAAGTCACGCTTCTCATCGTTTGAATGATAATTGAAGGTCTCATCCGACATGTTGACCAGGCCGTCGCTCAAATCCCTGATGTTCTTGAATACGCGCCCGTCACTGCACCAGAAAGCACGATCCTCAGGAACATCAGCCAATAGTTTCTCCGCATCCTGTCTTGTAACTTTTATTTTGTACATTTCCAAAACCTCCTCCAAATTAATAGCTTGTGACTATATATTTTACTGAGAGATGCTGTAGCTGGTAGGCGGTTATTATACTACTTTTTTAATTTATTGTCCTGTATATTCGTCCTCAATCTTGTTCTCTATCATTTAGGCAGAGGCTTTTTAGCCGGCCCAAATATCCCCATCAACTTTGCTGACGCGACACTATAAGCTTTAACTGCGGACATGAGCTGCGCATAAGTTGCATCTTTAGCTAATCCCAGATTTTCTTTATTCAAAGCATATAGAGTAAATTCATATCGGTGAACCTTATCAACCGGCCAGGGAGGACCATAACAGCCAAGGGCGTGATTGCCGTAAGTGTCATAGGTATTAGGCATCCACTTAGTACCTTTAGGCAGAGAGCCTTCCTTGAATTCACTGAGATCAGCGGAGATATTATAAACTGCCCAGTGTATGAAGAAGCCGCCATATGCGAGCGGAACATCAAGATCCAGCATGGTTAACGCGTAACTTTTTGTTGTGCTGGAAGGCGCACCACTCCATTTCAAAGGTGGAGAAATATGGGCGCCGTCTATTGTGTACTTATCCGGCATTCGACCGCCGAATGTAAATGCAGAGGATGTTAAAGTGAACATCAATTGCCTCCATTTAATGTACTATGAATACTCACATGGGCAATACTCTATATCACATGATATATCTTGTCAAGCACGCTAAGATCGACATAATCATGGTGTGCGCCATAGTTAATAATATAAATGCCTGCTATTTGCACCGCTTCATCGATGCAGATATAATTCAAATCGGGTAACAAGCAGCAGGCGATGAAGGGAGGGTTTTATGCCCGGTTATAAACATCCTTGCCGTTACTGTGACAAGCTGATTCCACCTGATTCCGCCGTCTGTCCCATCTGCGGAAAGGTGAACCCGCTCGGACCATTGAGATGTCCAAAGTGCCAATCTCAGATCGATAAGGGCTGGAAGAAATGCAGCCATTGCGGCCTCTCGCTGGAAATTACCTGTCCGAAGTGCGGAAAAGCTAACTTCCTTGGAGATTACTGCCAGAGCTGCAACACACGGCTGACGGTTATATGCCCCAATCGTAAATGCAAGACTGAGCAAGTGCCCATCGGCGATAAGTGTATTAAATGCGGTAAATCATTGAAATAAGGGGGGTAAGATGAGTCTGCAACCTTTCACCAGCAATTTCCAGGATAACAGCACCGATGCAGGATTCCAGTTCACATTCTACTGTGATCTCTGCCGCGAGGGCTATAAAACAGGTTTCATCGAATCAAAGACCTATAAGAAGGGGCGTTTCTTTAAAGGGTTAGGCAGTTTTGTCGATGCCGCCACTCAGGCCACAGGCAAGTTCTCCGGCACCGGTTACGGCCTGCAGCGAGGAACGGATGCCATCAGCGAAAGATTTCAGGGCATGTCCCCTGACTGGCACAAGGAGCACGAGAAAGCCTTTGAAGTAGCCCAGAATGAAGCCAAAGGACATTTCCAGCGCTGCCCCAGGTGCAAGAAATACGTCTGTGAGAACGACTGGAACGAGCAGGAAGGGCTCTGTGTTGAGGAAGCGCCTCGTGAGAGCACCGAGATAGCTGCCTCAAAAGCGGAGAAGATGGTGGCAGATATTAAAGAGAAAGCTGCTCAAACCAAGGTGTTCACTGGAGACATTGAGAGTAAACAAACTCTCTGCCCACAATGCGGAAAGCCTGCCGGTACAGGCAAGTTCTGCAATAATTGCGGCAAACCTCTCGGACTAATGAAATGTCCCAAGTGCGGAGCACCAAGCCAGTCAGGAGCCCGGTTCTGCGGTGAGTGCGGCGCCAAGTTCGAATAAATCCTATGATATTCCGATAACTATTAGCGTTGACAAACGCGCAGTGTTACATTACGCTTGACTCACCGTTCGCATTGCATCAAGCAACAATCCTGAGAATATTATGCTTCCATTTTCACATGTTGGACTCACCCTTGGGGCTGCCTGGCTGATAAAAGGCGGCCTGGCCAGAGGACAAATGAAATCCGTTAACCCCGTAGAAGGCCACGACGAGCTAAAGTCGACAGAGCGTTTGAATTTAGCAAAAAGCATAGACTACAGGGTGGTGATGGTCGGCGCTCTTCTACCGGACATCATCGATAAGCCTGTAGGGGATGTCATCTTCCGAGATTACTTCGGCCAAGGAAGGATATTCTGCCACACGCTTCTATTCCTTATCATACTCACCACTATTGGGATCTATCTCTATAAAACCCGGCGTAAACTCTGGCTGCTTCTGCTCGCATTTGGTACCTTCACACATCTCATCCTAGATTTTATGTGGCTTGAGCCACGCATACTACTATGGCCAACATACGGCATCACCTTCCCCAGGGAGGAATCGACTACATTTGGTAATTGGATTATTGATATGTGGAATGCCCTTAAAGCAGATCCGGTGATATGTGCACCGGAAGTCATAGGGGCTATCATACTAGTGGTATTCTTTGCTGTACTAATACATAGAAGAAAGTTTTATGCCTTCATTAGATACGGTGTAACCTCATGACCAAAAAATTCGAGGGACAAGGAGTGTCAAGATGAACATTCTCGTAACTGGCGGGGCCGGATATGTGGGCAGCGTCGTTGCCGAAGAACTGGTGAGACAAGGACATAAGGCTATTGTCTTTGACAACCTGAGTAAGGGACACAAGGGAGCAGTTTCACCGGGGGCGCAACTCATTATCGGCGATCTCCGTGAAAGTAAGGACTTGGAGAAAGCCTTCAGCAAATTCAAGATCGATGCGGTGATGCACATGGCCGCGGATACCGTGGTGGAACACTCGATGATTGATCCTAAGAGCTGCTTTCAAAATAATGTCATCGGCAGTATAAACCTTCTCGATTTCATGGTAAAAAACGGCGTCCTCAAGATCATTTTTTCCTCAAGCGCCGCGGTTTACGGCAACCCTCAGGGCATTCCCATCGAGGAGGACCATCCTAAGAACCCAGTT
>Ga0209777_10008094_pt1 | contig 11562 bp, 4 predicted proteins | sample FrelakmetHBP12HB_FD_187147 | JGI IMG/M metagenome (GOLD analysis project Ga0209777, IMG submission 187147) | Freshwater lake sediment microbial communities from the University of Notre Dame, USA, for methane emissions studies -HBP12 HB (SPAdes)... | ecosystem: Environmental > Aquatic >...
GAGCACGAGGAAGACCAGGGCGGACTCCAGGGAGAGAAGGAGCCCCGCACGCACAAGGTCGATCCGTTTCTCCGCGTCGAGGACCACAGCGGTTCCCGCCATTCCGCTGAGGAAAGCGAAGAGAAATGGCTGGACGCTCATCCCCGTCAGCGGGAGCAGTGCAAGTGATGCGGCCAGGGAGAAGAAGACCGCGACCGGCGTGGAGACGAGGATTGCAACGAGCATGGCCATCGCTGCGGTCGGCAGGGCCACGGCCGCCGGCATCCAGTCCGGCAGGGCAACGAATCGGACGACGATCGACGCAATCACCAGGTGCACGAGCCCGAGTGCGAGGAGGAGAAACACGTGCCCCCGACGCAGGGCGACAGGGGTGGTTTTCATGGAAAGCAGGAACAGGGCAAGAAGAAATACGAGAAGGAGGAAGAGGGCTTCCCCGAGGATTCCGTTCACGTCCACGACCCGCGCGTAGTCCACGAGGGCCCGGATTTTTGCCTCGGCCGATTCCGTCACGAGGTCCCCTCGACGGACGATCACCTCACCCCGCGCGAGCTTTTCGGTCGCCGGCGCGACTTCGGCCCGTGCACGCTCCCGACGCTGCTGGGTGGCATCCGCGTCGAAGAATGCATTCTCAGTTGCGAATGCGTCGATGAGGATCCGCATCGCGCGTCTTTCCGTTTCAATGGTCCCCGCGGGCAGCAGCCGCGCCTCCGCCTGCGCCGCCGCGTTGTCTCTCGTGACCACATCCCTCATCGGGATCATTTCCGACTGCAGCCTTCCGTCCTGCATGCGCCGAAGCTCGATGGAACCGGCCGCAGAGGCCTCGTCGGTATGGGCGATCATGTCCACCACGCCCCATGAAAGTGTGGAATCCAGGAGCTCCCTCGCGTGCTGGATGGTGCGTGACAGGCTTCGGGTGGACAGGAGGGCCCGCAGGTCGGCCCTGCTGATCCTGTCAGAAAACTCGTCCTGGACGGAGGCGAACACCTGGGCCTCGGACGTGCTCTGCCCGACCTGGCGCACAAGGAGCTGTGAAAAACGATCCAGCTCGTCACGCGCGCCCAGCCCCGCCATGGGGGCGAGCTCGAACACCGGGGGGACCAGCCGCGCCTGCGCGTCACGCCGGGCTGCCGTGGCAGACTCGTCGACGTACGGGAAATCCCGCTCGACGACAAAGTCCTTGTCGGCGGTTCGTCCGGCCGCCCAAGCCTCGGGGGACGGCAGTCCCAGGCTCCTGAACTCCGTAGTGAGGAGAATCGCGGCAAGGCCGATGACGAAGGCCGCCGCCACGGCGATGACGGTCCACCGCTCGAGGCGCAGCTGCTGCATCACGTCCGCTGCGCGCGAAAGGAATGACGGACGGTTACTCTTCATGCGCGGTTTCGTACGCGTGGACGATCTTGCGGACAAGGGGATTCCGCACCACGTCCCTTTCCTCAAAAAACGTGAAGCAGATCTCCCGGATGGGGGTGAGGAGCGGAATCACCGAGAGGAGTCCCGAATCGGACTTGCGGGGAAGATCGATCTGCGTGATGTCCCCCGTGACGATCGTGCGCGAGTTCTCGCCGATGCGGGTGAGGAACATCTTCATCTGCTCGCGCGTGGTGTTCTGCGCCTCGTCCAGGATGATGAAGGCACCCGTGAGCGTGCGGCCCCGCATATAGGCAAGCGGCGCAATTTCGATCACGCCGTTTTCTTCCATCCGACGAAAGGTCTCCATCGGGACGAGGGACTCTATGGCATCGTACAGCGGACGAAGGTAGGGGTGAATTTTCTGCGTGAGATCGCCCGGCAGGTATCCGAGGCTTTCGCCCGCCTCCACGACGGGCCGCGTGATGATGAGCTTCCGCTTGTTCTGGCCGAGGACCTGTTTCAATGCCTGCGCCACTGCGAGGTACGTTTTTCCGGTGCCGGCAGGCCCCACGCCGAAAACAAGCTCGTGCTTGTCAATCGACTCGAGGTACACGGCCTGGTTGTAGGTACGGGGGTAGACCTTCCGCAGGCCGTTGGGGATGACCACGAGATTACGTTTGAGGATATCCACTTTTTCGTCTTCGCCGTTGGCGAGGGAGCTGTGGAGCGTGCGGATGAGGTCCGGTCCGGGGATCTGCCCGAGGCGCACGTGGTCCTCAAGCTGCTGGAGCAGGACCCGGAAGGTCTTCTGGACCGAGCCGTCGGCGGAATCGATGAGGATCTCGTTGCCGCGGGAAAAAACCCGCACGCCCAGGAGATCCTCGAGAGTTTTCAGGTTGATGTCGTTCGCCCCGCAGATCTCGGGGAGGATCGTTTCGTCGCTCACCACGACAGTCAGCGGTTTCTCCATTCAGCTTCCGCGCTTATCGTAGTCGAAAACCGGGCGGGGCGTCAATCGCCGCAAGGGATGCTGCACGGAGTGCATGCACGGCATGCGGATCACGCCGAAGCGTGGCAGCGAGCCGGGTTACCTGAGGCTCGGCACCGTGGCGGTGCCCGTGTAGTCCTGGTGGATATTGCTCTTCACCTCGGAGATGGCATTCCACTGAACTTGGATTGCAAAGGTCGGGCTCCACTGGTACTGCTGGGCAGTAGAGCCGTTAATGGTCATCAGCTGCGGAGAACCCTGGTACTGCACGCTCACGTCCCAGTCGGGGAAGTGCTGGACCACCTTCAACGAAAGGGTCTGGATCTTGAACCCCGAACGCCGGCGGTCGTCGTTATTGGCAAAATTGAAGGACCGCAAGAGGTCGGTGAGTGGACTTACCCAGGGAAAACCCGACCACCCCGGGATGTAAAGGTAGGTCCGGGTGTTGTTCGAAACGGAAGAAAAAGTGAAGTCCAGGTTTTTATAGACCGTGAGCGTCAGCGAGGGGCTGAAGTCGAAAAGATTGTCGATGTAATTCTGGAGATTAAGGTACCAGTGTGTCTTCAACCCCGGGACGAGCTTCACCCTGTCCCTCCAGTACCACAGCGGATCGGCGGCTGCCTCATAACCGAGCCGCAGGGTCCCCGGAACCAATTGGTTCGGGCTGCCCGTGTTCTGAGCCACGAAGGTGCCGGCCAGCCCAGCGAATCCAAGCTGGGAGGTCGCCCTCGTCAGCACAGAGCCGCCGAGGTCGAACTGAAGCTCCTCGGAGGCAGAAAATGGGAAGCCCGGCGTGAAGTCAACTGCCGCGTTCACGACGAGCGGCTGGGGCAGGATCCCTGTGGGGGGTGCCGCAAAGCCTCCTTGAACCCGACCTTTCAGCGCGCCTCCGGCTGCATCAAGGCGAGCAATCATGGTCGGTACCAGGGGCGGGAGCTGGAGAGTAACGGCAAGCGAATCATTCGTCGCCGGGGTGGCCAGGGCGAGGTTCGAGGCGAGGCTGTGCTCTGAAATCGCATCCGGCGTCCAGGAAGGGCCGAGCGTTGTCGTCACGGGATTGAACGGGTCCGTCCCCGTCAGACCAATCTGGTACATCCTGGCATTGATCCTGTACTGGAGGGTCGACGTCGACAGTTCCTGCATGACGGGGAACGGTCGTACGGTCCCCTGAAATGCCGTTCGGATGGAAAGCCGATCCTGCTGCTGGTCGCTGAGCAATTGATTTGCCCAATCGGTCGAAGCCAATTCAGTCGCGGACGGACCAAACCTTGATCTCCACAGTCCGTCGACGGTGAGGGTCAAACTCGTGTCTGCGAGCCTGTCCAGGAAGGAGGAGGAGGCGACGATGCTGGTCGTGCCTCCGGTCTCGAAAGTCTGGTACTTCGGTACATAGTCGATGCTGTGAGGCGAATTCCAGAGGGTCGAATCGAATGTCTGCTGAAAGGTGGCGCGCGGCTGCACTTGGTAGGAAAGTTTGAACGTGCTCCCCTGCCCTGCCCCCTGCTGCGGCTCGTTCGGCTGCGGCTCGGGGCTTCTGAACGGGATCCGGGGGGGTGCTTCCTTCGTCGGGACGGGTGCTGCGCCCGTGGGCACGGGAGCTCGAAAACCTTTTCCGGGATCAGGCGCGGTCGGAGATGGCGTCGCGGGTACGGGCGGTATTGCAGGCACGGCCGGGCTTGTTGGACCTGACTGCGTTGTGGAGATAGGCGGCGTCGTGGCCGCTGACGGAGTCGAGGCAGGAGCACCTGGTGAAGTCACGTTTGGCGGGGGAGCAGTCGATGCAGTCCCTCCCGCTGCAGTCCCTCCCGCTGCAGTCCCGCCCGCTGGAGTCCCGCCTGGTGAAGTCACGTTTGCCGGCGGAGCGGCCGCCGCCGGCCTGGTCCCGCCCAGCGTTACGATGTCACCCGAGACGGCGAAAGACACGTTGGGCACGGTTATGCTCGAAGGGTAGTAGAAGGCGTGGCCAGGATCGCTGAACTGCGGATCAAGCAACGACTGGGGATACAGCGATGGATCGGGCGTTTTGCTCTGCCACGTCATGTTGAGGTTCAGGTTCGGAATGGAGAGGTTCTGGACGAATGGCAGGTTCACCATCTTCGTGAAGTCGAGTCGGCTCGTCACGTCCCAGGAGAGGTTCACCTGCTGGGGCGTGGTAACGGCAACAGCGTTCTGCTGGGCGAACAACGCCGAAAACATCCCGCTCTCGGAGCGGGTGTAGAAATCGGTTGTGAAGGAGGGATCGGAGAAATACTGAAAGCCTGCCGTGAGGGAATAAAAGCTGCCGCTCGTCTTAAGGGAGCCTTCCAGTCCGAACCGCAACGGGACAGTGAGCCCGAACAGGGATGAGGAGTTCCAGAACTCGTCACCCGCGTTGTAGGGAGGATTTGCCACGGGCAGGTAGGGCGTATAAATCGGCGTGTAGGAGTGGTAATTGTCGTAAAAGATCGTCCTGCTTGCCGCGACGCTCGCGCGGAATGTGCCAATCGGAGAGAAATCCCCCGCAAGGCCCGCCATGATCCCCAGTCGGGAATAGATGTCGGCCAGAAGCTTCAATGTGCGACCGTCGTTCTTCGGGGCCTGTGTTCCCGGCATTTTTCTCAGGAACAAGCCGTGAGGCTGCAGCGCGTAGCCGGCGTCACCGGATCCGGTGAGCTGGAGGAAGGAGAACGGGGTATCCTCCTTCGGCTTGCGGCCGAGGAGATACGTGGTGGTCTGGAGAAACGATCCTTCTCGAGGCCGAAAGCCGATATTCGGATTGAAGAAAAAGTCATCGCCCGGCCAGAAAAATCCGGGCAGGTACAGGATCGGCACCCTGCCGATGAGGAGCACGGCGTCCTGCACCGCCCACTCTCCGGGCGCGAGCAGCCATACGGTGCTTGCACGGATCTGGTAGAACGGATCGGAAGGCGTCTCGGAGCTCGTGAAGGCCCCTTTCTGGAGGATGACGGTGTCGTTGGATACGCGCGTGATTGTCTCCCCTGCAAAGGTGAAGGGAACGTCCTTCCCCGTTCTCTTGATGATCCGGCGTGTGCTCCCGTCGTAAAAAATCGCCTCCGAGCTGTCCAGGTCGAAGTCGAGGCTCTGGCCGGTAAACGTGTCGGTCTGCCCGCCGCGCGTCAATGCGTAGGTGACGTCGCCGACCGCGCTGATCGTTCGACGAGTCTGGTTGAACGTGAGGCTCGCCGCCTTGATCACCTGCAGTGTCCCGTCTGACGTGTCCCTGACCTCCACTACGACATCGCCGCGGAGCAGGACGTACTTCTCCTCCGATTCGGACTGCGTGAAATACTCCGATTGCCGGGCGGAGCGCACCGTCACCGCGCGTTTCCCGGGCACAGGCGCTTCGGGAAGCTTGACCGAAAAATGGCGGGCAAGCCGTGCCTGGAGGTCTTTTCGTGAACCGGAGTCATCAAGTCCCAGCTCGTCGCACCAGCTCACCAGCTCGTAGTAGCTCGCCGTGCTGATGTCTTGCGGAAGAGAACGGGAGAGCAGGTCCGGCGCGCTCGTGGGAGGCGGTGACGCGGGAGGCGGCCCCGTGGTGGAGGAGGTTGGCGCGCCGTCAGGCGGGGGCCCTGCGCCCTGCGCGGAAGCCGCTGCAGTGCCCGCGAGGAGCAACAACGCGAGCATGGCCGCCGCCATCCTTATTTCAGGGCGCGCTTCAGGAACCTTCCGGTCCATGATCCTTCCGCACGGGCAATCTGTTCCGGCGTGCCCGCGGCCACGATTTCTCCGCCGCGGTCCCCGCCCTCCGGCCCCAGGTCGATGACCCAGTCAGCGCACTTGATCACGTCAAGGTTGTGCTCGATGAGGGCGACCGTGTTGCCCGCATCGACCAGTTTCTGCAGCACCTCCATGAGCTTCTTCACGTCGGCGAAATGAAGGCCGGTGGTCGGCTCGTCAAGGATGTAGAAGGTGCGGCCGGTGCTCTTCCGCGAGAGCTCCAGAGAGAGCTTCACGCGCTGCGCCTCCCCGCCGGAAAGCGTCAGGGCGGATTGCCCGAGTGAAACGTAGTCCAGCCCGACGTCGACCAGGGTGCCCAGCTTCGGGGCAAGGGTCGGGATGTGCCGGAAAAAGCCCACGGCTTCCTCGATGGTCATCGCCAGGATATCGTGGATGTTCCGCCCCTTGTAATGGACCTCGAGGGTTTCACGGTTGTAGCGCCTGCCCTTGCAGGCATCGCAGGTAACATAGACGTCAGGGAGAAAGTGCATCTCGATCCGGATCGTTCCCGCCCCCTGGCATTTTTCGCATCGGCCTCCCCTGACATTGAAGGAGAAGCGGCCGGGCTTGTACCCTTTCGCGCGCGAATCGGGCAGCTGGGCGAAAAGCGTCCGGATTGGACCAAAAAGGCCGACGTACGTTGCAGGGTTCGACCGCGGAGTCCGCCCGATCGGGCCCTGATCGATGTTGATGATCTTGTCGATCTCCTCCGCACCGCGAAGAGATGTGTACGCCCCTTCGGGGAGGCGGGTTGCCCCCACCTTGTTCGACAGGGCAGGAAAAAGCAGGTCCGACAGGAGGGTGGATTTCCCCGATCCCGAGACTCCCGTGATTGCGATGAGAGTTCCCAGCGGAAAAGTGACGTCGATTCCCTTGAGATTGTGCTCGCGCGCACCGCGAAGCTCGATGCACTTCCCGTTTCCCGGTCTCCGCGCCCGCCCCCGCTCCATGGTCAGCGCACCCGAGAGGTACTGTCCGGTGAGGGACCGCGGATTGGCGCACACCTCCTCCAGGGTTCCGGCCGCCACCACGTGCCCGCCGTGAACTCCCGCTCCCGGCCCGAGATCCACGATGTAATCCGCCGTTCGGAGGGTTTGCTCGTCATGCTCCACGACAATGAGCGTGTTGCCGATGTCGCGAAGATGCTTGAGGGTATCGATGAGAAGCGCGTTGTCGCGCTGGTGAAGCCCGATCGTGGGCTCATCGAGGATGTACAGCACACCGACCAGGGAGGAGCCGATCTGCGTGGCCAGGCGGATGCGCTGCGCCTCCCCGCCGGAGAGCGTGCCCGCCCGCCGCTCGAGGGTCAGGTACGGCAGCCCGACATTCTTCATGAAGCCCAGCCGGGCGGAAATCTCTTTCAGGATCTGGCGCGCAATTTTCTGCGATGTCGGCTCCAGGGGAAGCTTCTCGAAAAACACCAGCGCGTCGCGCACCGACATCTGCGTGAGCTCGTGGATGTTGCGGTCCCCGACGGTAACCGCCAGCACCTCGGGTTTCAGCCGCCGGCCGCCGCAGGCCTTGCAGTCCTTCTGCGACATGAACCCTTCCATCCACTCCTTTACCTGCTCGGAGCTGCTCTCGAGGTACCGCCGCTTCAGGTCGTTGAGAACACCCCGGAATCCTGACTGGAACTCCCACTTCCCCCGCCCATCCCTGCTTTCGTAGCGGAAGCCTATCTTTTCCTTCGTGCCATGCAGGAGGATTTCGAATACTGCGCCGGGAAGGTCTTCCAGAGGCGTGTCCAGGCTGAACGTGAAGTGCTTGGCAAGGGACTCGAACTGGCTCCTGTGCCAGTTGGCCTTTGGGTTGTACGGCGCGATACCGCCCTCGTTGAAGGAAAGGCTCATGTCGGGCACGACGAGGGCAGGATCGAACTCCAGCGTCACCCCGAGGCCGGAGCAGTCATCGCATGCGCCGAAGGGATTGTTGAAGGAAAACAGCCGGGGCTGCAGCTCCGGAATGCTAATCCCGCAGGTGGGACAGGAGCTCTTCTGAGAGAAGAGGATTTCCCGCTCTCCGGATTTTTCCCGGACCAGGGCAATCAGCGTGCCGCCGGAGGTCTCCAGTGCGCCTTCCACGGATTCCGCGAATCTCCGACGGCTTTCAGCAGAGACGACGAGCCTGTCCACGACGATCTCGATCGTGTGCTTGCGCTTGCGGTCCAGCGTGATCTCTCCCTCCAGCAGCAGGATCTCGCCATCCACCCTCACCCGCACGTAGCCCATCCTCTTGGCGTCTTCCAGGATCTTCTGGTGCTCGCCTTTCTTCGCGCCCACTACCGGTGCAAGGAGGACCACTTTCGTGCCGCCGGGAAGCACGAGCAGGGAGTCGACGATCTGGTCCACCGATTGTTCCTGGATCTCCCTGCCGCAGCGCGGGCAATGAGGGGTTCCGATTCTCGCGAAAAGGAGCCGCAGGTAATCATAGATCTCGGTGACGGTACCGACCGTGGACCGGGGGTTGCGGTGAGTTGTCTTCTGCTCGATAGCGATTGCGGGCGAGAGGCCCTCGATGTAGTCGAGGTCCGGTTTGTCGAGCCGTCCCAGGAACTGACGTGCGTACGATGAAAGGGATTCGACGTAGCGGCGCTGGCCCTCGGCAAAAATGGTGTCGAAGGCCAATGATGACTTCCCGGAACCGCTGAGACCGGAAACCACCACGATGGCGTCACGCGGGAGCTCCAGGTCGATGTTCTTCAGATTGTGCTCGCGCGCTCCGCGGATGACGATGCTTTTCATTCCGGATCGTCCGGAGGCGCGGCCCGGCCCCTGGATCTCCCGCGCGGCCCTGACAACGGAGGGGCGTCCAGATCCTCGTCCTCCCCGGACGCCGCTGACTCCTGCGGCGGACGTCGAACGGGCCGAGGCTTTCGGGATCGTGCAGGCAGGCGCACGAATCTTCTCCGGCTCCTTGTCGAGGCGATGAAGAACACCAGCGGGAGGAGAAAAATCAGCAAAAGGGCCGCGACAATGACCTCGACAGAGGAAAACACCTGGAGGTAGAGCCCGGAATCCATCGGGCCATACTATCGTCGCCGTCCCGTGATGGCAAGTCGGCCTGCCTCCCGGGACACCGTCAGCTTTTCAGCGTGACGATCGTTCTGCCGAAGCCGCCTTCCTCCGGCAGCGAGAAGCGAAATACCTCGACCGCCGGGAGGCTCCTGAGGTAGTTGTGGACGGCAGTTCGAAGGATTCCCTCGCCTTTGCCGTGGACGATACTGAACTCGCGTAGTCCATGCAGAAGGGCGCTGTCGAGCTGCTTTTCCACTAGCTTCATCGCCTCGTCGAGCCGCATACCGCGGATGTGAAGCTCCAGGACGGGCGGGTCCATGGGTACGGCCGAGGAGTAGCTGACCGCCGGCAGGGCATCGGCAAGCGGTCCGGCGGACGGCGCCGGGAGCAGCTCTCCGGGAAGAAGGGAAAGCCTGAGAGTCTCGGTTTCGACGACCCAGCGCTTGCCCTTGTCCGGCCGCACAACCCGGCCGCGACGGCCCGTCCGCGCGATGATGACGTCCATTCCGGGCTGCGGCTCGAACGATGGCCGGGGTGCCAGTGACTCCCGCTCCTCTTCGATTCTCCGCTCCTCCGATTCAATGCGCTCCTGGATGCCCTCGGCAAGCCGGCCGAAATCCGACCCGGCAGGAGAGTCGGAACGCCCGCGGAGGGCCTCCCACTCCTTGCGCGCCTGCCCGATGAAATCGCGAAGCTCCTTCAAGCCGTGGCGGCGAAGCTCGAGCTCCTTCTGCTTCAGGGCGAGCTCCTTCAGATCCGTGCTGCGCCGTTTTTCCTTGAGATCATGCTCCCGTGCACGGGCGTCGTCTTCCGCCACGGAGAGCTTCTGATGCCTCTCGGCAAGGTGGGAGACCAGGCGCGAAATGTCGGTTCTCTCATCATGGAGATAGGACGAGGCGCTGGCCAGCACGTTCTCCGGCATCCCGACCCGGCGGGCAATCTGCAGCGCATGGCTTTCGCCGGGAACGCCGAGCAGGATCCTGTAGTTGGGCGCCAGGGTGACGGGGTCGAACCCCATGGAGGCATTCTGAGCGCCCGGGCGGGTGGCCCCGTAGTTCTTGAGAATCCCGTGGTGAGTGGTTGCCAGCACGATGCAGCCCCGTGCCATGAAGTGGTCGAGCAAAGCCATGGCAAGGGCAACTCCCTCCTGCGGGTCCGTGCCGGCACCCAGCTCGTCCAGAAGCACCAGGGACCGCGGCCCGGCACCCAGCACGATCGCCGCGAGGTTTTTCACATGGGCGGAGAACGTCGATAAGGATTGTGCGATGGACTGCTCGTCGCCGATGTCCGCAAATATGGAATCGAACAGGGGCAACGCGGATCCCTCCGCGGCGGGAATCTCCATGCCGAACTGGTTCATGAGGGAGAGGATGCCGACGGTCTTGAGGCTGACAGTCTTTCCGCCGGTATTCGGGCCCGTGATAATGAGCAGCCTCTGCTCGCTTCCCACGATCACGGTGACCGGAACGACATTGCTGCCGAGAAGGGGGTGCCGCGCGTCGATCAGGGAGACTTTCTCGGGATCGTGCTCCGCTCTCCGGCACTCATGCGAGAGGGCGTATCGCGCACGTGCCATCCACGTGTCCATCTCGGAAACAAGCCGCACAAAAAGGTGCACATCCCCAGCCCGCCGGGAAACCTCCGATGTCAGCTCGCGGAGGATCCTGCGCATTTCCATACGGTACAGGTTCTCCTCCTGGACGATCGCATTGTTTTTCTCGACCACCTCCATTGGCTCGATGAAAAGCGTGGAACCGCTGGAGGACATCTCGTGCACGATGCCCTTCACCCGACCCTTGTACTGGGCCTTCAGGGGGAGGACGACACGGCCGTCGCGCTGGGTCGGGGTCGTGGTCTGCCAGTATCCCCGGTAGGCATGCTCATCCAGCAGGCCGCGCACGGAGCGGTCGGCGTCTTCGCGATGACGGCGGATGCGCTCCCTGATCGCCGCCAGCTCGGGGATCTGCTTTTCCTTCATGGCGCCATCATGGTCGACAATGCGAAAGATCCTGCGGGAAAGAGCCGAGAGATCGGGCACTTTCTCCGCGTGCAGCCCGAGAGAGCCGGTGGGGCGGCTGAGCAGAACGCCTCGCTTTAGTTTGAGCCCGGAGAGGATCCAGCGCCCGATGGCGGCCAGCTCCTCCCCCTCGAGCTGGAGTCCTTCCTTGCCGAGGCGAGGAGTGACCTCGTCGATGTTCGGAAAATCGAATCCCGGCAGAGTGCCGCCCGATTCCATGATCGCCCGGAACTCCAGCGCGAGCCCCAGCAGGTCGTCGAGGGCTTTCCGGTCGGTGACAAACTCCTGGCCGGCCAGGAGAGCGGCGCCCGCCGGGCTGGCGCACAGATCCCCGAGCTCATCGCGGACGCGGGAGAACTCCAGCAGGCGCAGAGCGTGCTCATCCATGCTCGGCTTTCCTCGTCTCGCGCAGCTCATGGAGGATTCGCAGGTAGCTCTCGTAGCGGTCATGATGGATCTCGCCGCGCTCAACG
>Ga0209777_10008095_pt1 | contig 11562 bp, 7 predicted proteins | sample FrelakmetHBP12HB_FD_187147 | JGI IMG/M metagenome (GOLD analysis project Ga0209777, IMG submission 187147) | Freshwater lake sediment microbial communities from the University of Notre Dame, USA, for methane emissions studies -HBP12 HB (SPAdes)... | ecosystem: Environmental > Aquatic >...
CCACGTCGCCGCTGCAAGACGTTCGGGCAGACTGTCCGCGCTTTCCGCGCCGCAGTCAGCGAAGATGACGCCGTCCGTTGGTGTCGTCGCTACGCGGAGGCCGACTGAACATGCCAAAGTCGAGTAAGGTTCAAGCCTGTCAGCGGCATCCCGACAATGGGCGATAAATCGCTGACCTTGGAGTTAGTAATGTTCAAGTCTCTCAGCGGCATCCCGACAAGGGGCGATAAATCGCTGACGTTGGAGAAACAAACAGCCAAGGCTGTCAGCGGCATCCCTCGCAGCGGTGATAAGTCAGTAACATGATGGCAGCCAAATTCATGCAGTGGCATGCCGCGCAGCGGTGACAGATCCGTGACGCAAGTGTGATCGCATCTCAGCGTCCCCAACGGGGCGCCCTTTAACGGCGACAGGTCGCGCACAAGGGAATGAAATACAGAGAGATACTCCAGCGGCATGCCTGAAAGCGGGGATAAGTCGTTTACATTGCTATATTGGCAATCAAATTTCTTCAAAGGCAGCCCGCGCAGTGCGGAGATGTCCCGCACTTTCGTGTTGGAGACGCGGAAGTTCCGGAGCGTACGTAAGGCGTGAATCGCGGAGATGTCCGTCAACGTGCCGGTCTTGTCGAGGATCAACTCGTCAACCAGGCAGCCCTGAACTTTGTGTTTCTCCTGGCCGTCGAAACCGGGGTCAAGTTCCTTGAGCTTGGCAATCACGCGTTGCACCTGTTGCTCGGCCGGCAGGGCCGCGACCTCTTTGTCAAAGGCTTCATCGGGAACGAAAGGAGTGGGCTTGATGATCTTGACTTTGCTGGTCACCTCCCGCACCTCAATGCTGTGAAAAGTCATCCCGCCGCGTGCGTTCGCCTCTGGGGCAAAGCATCCCACGCCCAGCCGCCTTTCCTCCGGCAGCCGCCACTCATAATCGAGGCCCATATCGCGGTAGTCAGTCTTCCAGTTGACGGCGAGTTTGCCATCGAAGTACGCGGCGACGCCCTGCTTGCGCACCTGCATGAGCGAGCTGTAGCGGCGCCCCGGTGTCAGCGGCTTCAGTTCCATTAGCGCTGGGCTCGGGTCTTGCTCGGCGCCCTCGCCATTAACCAGATGGAAACCAAACATTGGGCCGCCCCCAAGACCCATTATCCAGGTGAAGGAGTGGCCGGCAGCGTTTAGCAACTGGCAAACCTCCGCAGAGTCCGGCCCCAAGGTGAATTCGACGCGAAAATCGTATTCTTCTGGCGGCTGGTATGAAAGCTGCAGGCGCGCGGTAAAACCTTCACCGTCGTCGAGGACCAACTCGCCGTTCTTAATGCTCCACACACCATAGATCCCATCCCTCTTCGTATCAACTAGCGGCAGCAGGTTGATGGCGTTTTTCCAAAGGGCGGGATCGTCAACGGCGCCAGCGATCTCAGGTTTCAGGTTTGCGGTCTCAAGTGTGGCAGGCGGCGCTTCTGCTTGGGGCTCGGCTGCGGTTGTTTCCGGTTTCGAAGTTCCTTCGTGTTTCGGATTTCGAGTTTCGGGTTTGTTCAGCCCCAGCGCCGCAACGACCACCAGCAGCACCAGCGCGGCCACGCCGGCAGCGATGTAGCGCTTTCTCCTCAGCCGCGTGTCGCCACCCGCCGTTTCAGAGCTGCGCGCGTAAGCAAGCGGTCCGCTCCCTAACGGTCGCGGCTCGGCTTCTACACGGGTTGCTTCCTCCACAGGCTCGAGCGGCACCGGCTCGGCCTTCTTCCTGACAAGCGCGGCGCCAGGGCGCGCCGCTCTTGGCTTCGCAGCCCCTTTGGCCTGCGCGCCCTTCCGCCGTGTGGCTATGGTCGTCAGCGCCGGGTCCAGATTCACGCTGGAGGGCTGCTTGCCTTGACTGGCCAGTTCCAGGTCCGCGAGCAGTTCGGCGCAGTTCGCATACCTGTCCGCGGGCGCTTTGGCCATCATCTTCTGGATGATCTGGACCACGCCGTCCGGAATGTCAGCGTTGAGGTCCTGCGGATTGGGCAGTTGCTCCGACAAGTGTTTCATCATCACCACGCCGGCCGTCGTGCCGGTAAACGGCGTCTGGCCGGTGACGAGGTGATACAGCGTCGCGCCCAGGGAGTAGATGTCGGTGCGTCCGTCAATGTCCTTGTCGCCGCGCGCCTGTTCGGGCGAGATGTAATGCGGCGTGCCCAGCGCCGCGCCGGTCTGCGTGAGAAAAGACTGCTCGGTGCTGGCGATGTTCTTGGACAAGCCGAGATCCAGAATCTTGGCGATGAAGCCTTCTTGTAGCACGGGCGTCCCGCCCGTGTCTTGCGGCGGCACGGGCGGGACGCCCGCGCTACGAGCGGGAGAGCAGATGAAGATGTTGGCCGGTTTGATGTCGCGGTGGATGATGCCGTGATCGTGAGCGTGCTTGAGGCCCCGGGCCACCTGGATGGTCACGGCGAGGGCCTTGTCCCACGGCAGGCACTGCTCGCGCTTAAGGATTCTGTCGAGCGTATCGCCATCGCAGTACTCCATGGCGTAGTAGTGTGCGCCCGCCTCCTCGCCCACATTGTACGCCAGGACGATGTTGACGTGGCTCAGCTTCCCGCTGGCCTGGGCTTCGCGGCGGAAACGGGCCAGGAACTCGCGCTCCTCCGAGTACTTCTTCGCCAGCACCTTGACGGCCACCTTGCGCCCGACGCTAGTGTCTTCAGCCAGGTAGACCGCGCCCATCCCGCCTTCGCCCAGCTTCTTGAGGAGTTCATACGGCCCCAGGCGCTTGAGACCGCCGGTCTGCTGGGCTTGGCACTTCTTCTCAACGTTTTCGCGGATGGCAGGTGTGATAACGCCGAGCTGGATGAGCACGTCCGCCAGGGGGAGCGGCACGCCCTTCTTAGCGCTCTCCTCCTGCGCGCGCTTCGCGGCTTCGAGCTGCTCCAGACTGGCGCCGCCAAGCTGCTTCAGAGCGCGAGCGAAAACTTCGTCAGAGACGCCGTCGGCCATAGGACGCCATCCTGTCCGCAAATACTGAAGCCCCCAAGAGCGGTCTTCCAGATGATTAGAAGCCGGAAAGCGCAATGGTCAAGGGGATATCCCCGAGGCAGATTAGCGAGGTTTTGGCTGGAAAAGAGAAAGGTTCCAGGCAGATTCAGCGCAGAGAGACCGGCGATCCTGCCCTTTTCCACTGGGCTTACAGGAATGGAGAGGTCTATGCCGATTAGCCATAGGGGGAGAACATGGCTTCTTCCGCGTGCGCCCGCTGCCTGGGCCGTGGCCGTCAGTTGCTGTCTGCTGACTGCGGCGGCGCCAGTACGGCTGCCCGCCCAGGAAGACCGCACCGCGAGCGTGGATCCAACAGCGCTGAAGGGCAAAGTCATGTGCGGTTACCAGGGCTGGTTCCGCTGCCCGGGAGATCCCGCCAACATGGGCTGGATCCATTGGAGCCGCGATGCGAAGCGTATCGCCCCGCAGACGCTGAGCTTTGAAATGTGGCCGGATATGAGCGAGTATGCCGCCGCGGAGCGCTATCCGGCGCCGGGTTTCACTTACCCCGATGGCCGCCAGGCGGAACTGTTCAGCTCCGACAACGCGGCCACAGTACTGCGGCACTTCGAATGGATGCGCGACTATGGTTTGGACGGGGCCTGGCTTCAGCACTTTCTTGTGGATCTGCCGGGGGGCATCCAGCCCCAACGTTACCCGTCCCGCTTGCGGGTGCTGAACCATGTCTGGGCCGCGGCGCAGAGGACCGGGCGGGTGTGGGCGTTGTGCTACGATGTTGCGGGCATGCCAACAGAGCGGGTCTTCGAGGTGCTGACCAATGACTGGAAGAAGATGGTTGAGGAGCAGGTCACAGAGGACCCGCGCTACCTCCACAATGGCGGCAAGCCGGTGGTGCAGGTCTGGGGCTTTTACTATAACAACGAGCATAACCGCATGACGCCGGAGTTGGCCAACAGACTGCTTGACTTCTTCAAAACGCCTGGGCCCTGCGCGGCCTTTTTCGTGGGCGGCGGAGACTGGAACTGGCGGCGCAATCCGGACCCCAAGTGGCGGGAGTTCTACAGCCGCTTCGAGGCGTACATCCCGTGGAACATCGGAAACTATTGGCCGGACAAAGCGGGCGCCAAGCACGCCACCACGAGTTACTGGGACGAGGACAGGCGCGAATGCGAGCGCAGCGGGACCCTATGGATACCCTCCGTCTACCCCGGCTTCAGTTGGGATAATCTCCAGCAGAAGCCTCCGGGCACGACCGAGATTCCCCGCCGCGGCGGCCGTTTCTTCTGGGAACAGTTCCATGAACTGGCCAAGCGCGGAGTGGATTCCGTCTATGTGGCGATGTTCGACGAGGTGGATGAGGGCACGGCGATCTTCAAGGTAACCAGCGCCCCTCCTTCCCAAGGCCATTTCGTCGGCTATGACGGCTTGCCTGGCGACTGGTATCTGCGGCTGGCAGGCGAAGGCATCCGGATGTTGCGCGGGAAGCGGCCGCTCGCCCCCGAAATTCCTATTAAGCCATGACGGGGGTGAGGAAGCGCTGTTGGAACAGAAAGCAAAGCGTGGTAGGTTTTCGGCGGCTTCTCGGCGGCGACCCGGCATGAACAGCGAGGCGAAAACACCTGCGACCACAACGTCCCCGCCTGGGGTCATGCTGCCGGCCAGGTGCGCCCGCCGGCACCGCTGGCCGTGGTGGACAGGCGCGCTTACGGGCCTGCTTCTTGCCGCCATAGTGGGCGCGCCCCTGCTTTACCTCGCCTATCGCAAAGGAAAGGAACGCGGGCGGGCAGTTGAGCGAGAGCGTATCCTCGAGGCTGAGCAGCCCTTTGTCGTGCCTGTCCGCGACAGCGCGCAGGAGACAAAGTCCGCCCCGGCGCTGCCGGTCCGCAGGCTGGAGCCTGCCAAAGTAGAGGCGAGTGGGCCTCCTCTGGCGCTATTCGCCCGCAAGCCGCGGCAGGCGAAAGAGAGCGCGAGCGGCCTCACTGCAACGCCAGGAGCGTGGTGTTTCACCGCCCAGGAGTGCGTGCGCGCTGTCTGGCCCATGGAACTCCTGCCCAACAGCAGCAGCGTTGACCACCCGTACTTCCGTGTCCGCGAAGGGGCAGACCGGCTGACGGGACTCGACAACGGCTTGTGTGAATTCGTCTTCCGGCTGGACCGTGAGGCCAGCGTGGCCGTCTATTCTCGCGTCCGCTACTCGGACGAGTGCGGGAATTCGCTCCGCTGCTATATGGACGGCGGGCCTTGGACGCCAATCGGCGATACGAAAGTGTTCGGCCAGTGGATCTGGGAGCGCTCAATGCGCCGCTACCGTCTTGGCCCAGGCTTGCACCGGCTCACTCTCCAGACCCGCGAGGACGGCCTCGAATTCGACCGTGTGGCGGTGGTGGTGCCTCCCATCGCTTATGCGGATCTGGACGCGCTGCCGGTGACCCCGCCACCGGTTTTCGATGGACTCTCGCCCGCGGCGCCCAATCTTCCGGCCATAGGCGCGCTCACGGCGCAGATGTTCGCCTCGGATTCGCTGGTCATCGGCGCGGGCCATCGCAACACGCTGACGATCTTCCTGCGCCTGAACGGGCGCGAGGCCGTCGCGGGCCAAGTGGAACTCCACAGCCCCGGCGCAGCCTACTTTGAAGAACGCAGCTTCCGGCTGACGCCGGAGGAGCGCACGCAATTGTTCTCCTGGGAGCTCACGCTGCGTCCGCAGAGCGGCTACTTTGTGCCCCTCCAGATGCGCGTCATGCTGCCGTCCGGTTGCGTGCATCAGCAGACGTTGAATTTCATCCGGCCACTGGCCTGGGCTTTCCTGGGCCCCATCCCTGATCCCGAGGGCAAGGGCCTCGACTTCGTGCCGGCGCCCGAGCTCCAGATCGAAGCGCTGGCGTCACTTCCACGGTTTCCCGGCCTGGACTGGCAAGTCGTGGAAGACGGGAGTTGCTACAATGAGTTTGGCGTGGTGGACTTGAACAAAGTCTTCGAGCGCCCAAACGAAGCTTGGCACGAGGACATCCGGGACCATCCCGAAGTGGCTTACGCCGTGACCGGCCTTTTCGTCAATTCGCCCAAAGCACACCACGTGCCGCTGGTGGTTGCGGGCGACGATTGTGTGCAGGCTTGGCTGAACGGAAAGCCTTGGATTCGCCAGCACGGCAATGCGCCGCTGGAGACCTCACGCCTGGTCATCGGAACGAACCTGACGCTGGGCCCCAACAGCTTTGTCTTCAAGATTCCGCAGACGCGCCTCTATTGGCAGTTGCTCTTTGAGCCGGAAGCCACCCTCCCCTACTCCCATCCATTCGCTTTCCGGCCACTGCCGATCCGAGTGTTGAGGCAATTCTCCGTCCCTCGCAACCGCGTGGGGCCATGATAGAGTAAAGGTATGAAGAGCTGGGTTGTTCGGCGCGCGCTGCCTGTATTGCTTCTCCTCCCCGTTCCTGCCGGAGCGTTCGAGATCGTGATTGGCCGTGGCGTCGTCCGGGAGGCGGCCGGCAAGGACCCGCCGCTCCCTGAGGGCGCGATTGCTCAATCCGGCCGCTTGCCTGAGGCGGGGCCCCCGGACACTATCGGCAGCGGAGTGAGTTCCTCGTACAAGGTGGCCATCTCGCCCGATGGCTACCGTGCCGCGACCGCAGGCAGTGATGGCAAAGTCCGTATCTGGGATACGGCCAATGCCAAGCTGGTGATGACCCTTGACGCGCATGAGGGAGGCTGCCATGCGGTCTGCTTCGCGCCGGACGGCAAGACAGTCTTCTCGTGTTCCCCGGACCAAACAGTGCGCCGCTGGGACCTCGCGACAGGGAAGAAGGCGGGCGAATACGGCGAGCACGAGGGCGAGGCGAAGAGCCTGGCTTGTTCGCCCGATGGACAGCACTTGGCAAGCACAGACTCGAAAGGCATTCGCATCTACGACTTGAGGACCGGCAAGCTGGTGCGTTCACTGATTGGACACAAGCCCCCGGAGCTGAACGGACAAACGTATCCGCTGACCATAGACGCGCTGGTTTTTTCTCCGGATGGCCGCACGCTTGTTTCCGAAGCCAACGACGAGACGGCGCGCGTCTGGGACGCACTGACCGGCAAGGAACTGCGCCTGTTGCCGTACCACGATGGCGCCACGGCGTCCGTGGCGTTGTCGCCGGATGGCGCCCTGGGTGTATCCGTCCGCGGCGTCGCCAGGATGGACACGCTGCCGCGGCTGCGGGTCTGGGAATTGGCGACAGGGAGGATCCTCAGGTCTCTGGTGATCGGCGAGGGCGACGTTAGCTGCGACGCCTTCTCCCCCGACGGAAGGTACATCCTCTCCGGGTCAGAGGACTGCACGCTGCGGCAGTGGGAGGTTGACACTGGCACGGAGCTCAGGCGCTACAAGCTGAGCAGCCCCCCGCTGAGCGTGGCCTACGGGCCGAACAGAAGGTTTGCGGTCACCCTTTCCCCCAACGAAGGGGTAGTGATCTGGAATCTGATGGCGGCTCCTAACCCGCTCGGGGCAAAAGTGGCCCCAGGCAACCTTAGCGAAGCGTGGCAGAAGCTGGCAGCCCCTGAATACGAGGAACGCGCCGCGGCTTTCAGCTACTACTGCAGCCAGATTGAACCGGCCGCAGCCGCGGCCGATCTGCGTGAACGGCTACAGGGAGTGAGTGTTGACGAGGCCGGGCGCGCCGCGCAACGCCGCCTCATCGCGCAACTGGACGACCCGCAATATACGGTTCGAGTGCGAGCTTTTGACGAACTGCGGCAAATGGGCGCGCGCGCGCGCGGCGAGCTGGCAGCGGCGGCAGAACACACTTCGGCCGAGGTGCGCTCACGCGTCGGGCTCCTGTTGGAGGCCCTTGGGGGCGCGGAGGATTTTCGCAGCGTCTTGGCTCTGGAGATCCTCGCCTTGCTGAAGACGCCGGCGGCCAAGGCGGAGCTGGAGCGCGTGGCCGCCTCCAGCATGCCTTGCGCGGCCCACGCCAAGGCGCTGTTGGCGCGGTTCAGCAGGTGAGGCACTGTGCTTGCCTTCATGGGCAAGCTATGGGCGGCAAGAGACGCACCACGGCGGCACGGACTTGAGTTGCCAAGGCCAAGGCCTGTGCGGTTTGCTCTGGGCTGGGCGCGAAATCCAGGTCGTAGCGCAGATCCACGGCGTAAGGTGTTAGGATGGAAACATCCACCTTTGCCAACCCCAATCCTGGCGCCACGGCTTGGCATTGTTCCTTCAGCAGGCGCACGTCGTGCGTGCGCGGGATAGACAGTCCATGCCAGGCGAGCAAGGCCTTGAGGTACTTCTCGGCTGCCTGTTGGCAATGAAAACACGCAGTATCTAATGGGCTGCCGGACGCCAGAGTCTGCTGAGCGTTGGCAAAGTCGTGATCGCCCTTGGTGAGCCAGCCTCTGGCAAGATCGTTACGGTCGAACATATAGCACCTTCCCTTCGCGCAGGGCAACGGTGGGAAAGGCATTGGGCACTGCCGCCCAAGCTTCGATCTCTGCTGGAGCCCAGACCACAATGTCCTTTTCAGGGAAAATATTCCATAGGACGTCGTAATAGCGGGGCGAGCGGCGATGTCGAGGCAGGTCTGACTCCTCGACAATGAACAGGTCCAGGTCACTGTCCGGGCGGGCGTCACCTCGTGCGCGGGAGCCAAAAAGGACTATCTTCAGCGGCTGGCCCACGGCCAGAATGCGGCGCACTATCTCCTGCAGCAGGGAGTCGGTGACCTCCGGATAAGCTTCAACCGCACCTGGCATTGTCCCACCCTCTAAGGCAACTGTATCGCGAACAGGTCGTCCACAACTATGGCCTCGCGGATGTGCTGCAGTACTTGCGGCGCAGCCGGGTCGTCCAGCGTCAGCGCGACGACCGCCTGCCCGCGCTTCTCGCGGCGCCCCACGGCCATGTTGGCGATGTTGATATTGGCCTCGCCCAGGATCGTGCCGATCTTCCCCACCATGCCGGGCCGGTCCGGATAGAACATCAGCAGGATTGACGGCGCGGGCTTGAGGTCAATGTCGAAGTCATGAATCTGGACTATGCGCGCCGCCTGGCCGTCGAAACAGGTCCCGGCCACGAGGTACTCCTTCCTGCCGCCGCCGCCGTTGGTCTCGGCCGTGACAATGATCAGGTTCGCGTAGTTGCGCACATAGTCGCTCTTGTGCTCGGACAGTTCGATCCCCCGCGCCTCGGCCAGGCCCGGCGCATTCACCAGCGTCACGGGCTGCCCGCTGGTGCGGCCCAGCAGACCTTTCAGCGCGCAAAGGTTCAACTCGCGGACGTCTCCGGCGGCCAGCTTGCCGTAAACGCCGACCTTGAGCCGTGTGACCGGTTCCTTCACGACTTGCGCCGCCATGCTGCCCAGCATCTCCGCCAGCCTGGCGTAGGGCGCCAGCTTCGAGTCCGGCGAGACAGGCAGGTTGACCGCGTTGCGGATGACGCCGTCACGGAAGAATTCCACGAACTGCTTCGCGATATCCTCCGCCACGCGCTCCTGCGCTTCCGTGGTGCTTGCGCCCAGGTGCGGTGTCAGCACCGCGTTCTCGAGCGTGCGCAGCTTGGAGTCCGCGGCCAGCGGCTCCTTCTCGAAAACGTCCAGGCCCGCGCTGGCGATGAGGCCTTCCTTCAGCGCTTCGGCAAGCGCCTCCTCATTTACAATCCCGCCCCGCGCCGCATTGATCAGGCGCGCGGTCTTCTTCATCAATCTCAGCTTGTCCCGACCGATCAGGTTCTTGGTCTCGGGCGTCAACGGCGTATGGATGCTGACGAAATCGGACTCCCGCAGCAGCGTATCCAGGCCGCACTTCCTGACGCCCAGCTCCTCGGCCTTCTTCTCCGTCACGTAGGGGTCATGGACCAGGATGGTCATGTCCAGCGCCTTGCCGACGCGCACCACGATCCCGCCGACCTTGCCCATGCCGATGACGCCCAAGGCCTTGCCGGTCAACTCCACGCCGGTCAGGCCCTTCTTGTTCCACATGCCGGCCTTCATCTCTTTGTCGGCCCGCGCCACGTTGCGCGCCGCCGCGAAAAGCAGCGCGATGGCATGCTCAGCCGCGGAAGTGATGTTCCCCAGCGGGGTGTTCTCGACGATTATGCCTGCTGCAGTCGCGGCTTTCAGATCTATGTTGTCAACGCCCACGCCGGCGCGGCCAATGACCTGCAGTTTCTTTCCGGCGGCAATGATCTTGGGGGTAACCTTGGTGGCGGAACGAACCACCAGACCGTCGTAATCGCCGATGATTTCGCAAAGTTGGGCTTCGGACAAGCCGGGCCGCGTATCCGCGGCCAGACCGCCCTCCTTGATGATGGCCGCGCCGCGCTCATTGAGCGGGTCGGCGATCAGTACCTTAGTGCCCGGTTTGATTGTCCGAACCGAAGTCCCAGTGCTCATGTTTCACCCCTCCGCAATCCGCCCGTGGAAGACCTTCGGGAAACTCTATACCGTCCGCAAGCGTGAAACCAAGTGGATTTGCGACGGCCAGCACAGCGTGGTCCCAGGTTGGAGGTTGGTTGCTTTATTTTTTTGCCCACGTTTCTGCAACTCCTTAGGAATGTGGCAAAACCAGGGAAAACTTCTGTGAAACTATGGAGCGTGGGGCGTGAAGCGTGACGAGTGGCAAGTGGCGAGTGACGGGTCGTGCGTGGTGGGTTGAGCGTGAAGCGTGGAGCGTGGGACAAAAGGGCATTTCTGGCGAGAAATATCAACTTTTCCACGGGAATTACCAGTTTTTCCACGGGAACTACCAGTTTATCCACGGGAATTACCAACTTTCTTATAGAGAATGTGGAACTTTCTAGTGGATGAATCACGTCTTGCCCTCCTCCTTACAATTTTTCCGCAGCCAGGGCATAACATCCCTGCGGCTGCGGGCTTGTAACGGCCATGCCTTACAGCCACTATCCGAGCCGCGACCGCAAGGGAGCGGAGCGCTTGCTAACGCGCGCGGCTCGGAAGTAGCATGGGCATCCTGCCCATGTTCACGGGCGAGACGCCCGTGCCACGGTTCCCGGCTTCGCCTCTATGCCTTTTGCGCCGTCCAAACGCCACGTAAGACCATCGTACTATATACTACGTATGAGAGCCGTGTTTGTCAAGAGAAAAATGGAAAAAATCTCAACGGCCAGTCGCTAGCGGTGAGTGGCCAGGAGCAGGCGGTAGATAGTAGGTGGTAGGTGGTAGGTGGTAGAGCGAGGGGCGTGGAGCGTGAGGCGGGGTGCGAGGAGCGGGGAACGTGGAGCGAGGAGCGGGGAGCGGGGCCAGTGGTGACAGCAAGGTAAATGATGAACGATGAGTGATGAACGATGAACCAAACAAACAAGGTCTCATCCAAGGGGTGAGGGCAAGAGCCAACACCAAAGGAAAGCGAACGAGCCGCACAGGCCTGAAGCAGTTCAGACGGACGGCGGGCGTGGATAGGGCAAGGGGGGAGCGGGAGGCCAGCGTTCAACCGCCCCCACTCGCCGCGTCAAAATGCAGTGCTCTGCGCCGAATTCCGGGACTAGAGCACTTCACGAGTGGCTGTGGCCTTGTGGCACGGCCTTCCAGGCCGTGGACACGGGCAAGATGCCCGTGCCACGAATGCGCGAGGATACACCCAATCGTGAACTGCTCTAAGTTGT
>Ga0209777_10008096_pt1 | contig 11562 bp, 14 predicted proteins | sample FrelakmetHBP12HB_FD_187147 | JGI IMG/M metagenome (GOLD analysis project Ga0209777, IMG submission 187147) | Freshwater lake sediment microbial communities from the University of Notre Dame, USA, for methane emissions studies -HBP12 HB (SPAdes)... | ecosystem: Environmental > Aquatic >...
TCACCGCGATCCTTGGCGGGAAAGCAACACACCCGGTCTGCGGGCTCCCCGGTGGTGTGTCCAAAGGCTTAGTAAAAGAAGAAGCCACCGACATCAAAAACATGGTCTCATCCTGTAACATCTTCGCGAAATTCACCTTACAATTGTTTGATGATATCGTCCTGAAAAACAAAGCCTATGTTGATTTAATTCGCTCTGATCCATATACGCTGAAAACCTACAACATGGGTCTTGTTGACAAACAGAACAAAGTCAATTTCTACGAGGGGATGATCCGAGTCACTGACCAAGAAGCAAATGAGGTCGAAAAGTTCGAAGGCAAAGACTATACAAAACATATCGCAGAGAAAGTCGAAGAATGGAGCTACATGAAATTCCCGTACCTGAAAAGCATTGGCTGGCAGGGACTCCATGACGGAAAAAAGAGTGGGATTTATCGTGTTGGACCCTTAGGACGGTTGAATGCCGCGGAAGGCATGGCAACCCCACAAGCAGAAAAAGAATACAAGCGCATGTTCGACACCCTCGGAGGAAAACCAGTGAACTCAACCCTTGCGTTCCACTGGGCGCGACTCATCGAGCTGCTGTATGCAACTGAACGAGCTAAAGAACTCATTGAGGACCCAGAGATCATCTCTACGCATATTCGAAAACCGGTCGGAACTCCAGGGGCAGGAATCGGCGTGGTAGAGGCAGCACGAGGAACCCTGATCCATGACTACAAACTTGACAAGAACGGACTCGTTGAGAAAGCAAACCTCATTGTCGCCACCACCAATAACGCGGGTGCGATCACCATGTCCGTCCGCGATGCCGCCAAAGGAGTAATAAAGAAAGGAAACGTCAACGACGGCTTGCTGAACAAAGTCGAAATGGCGTTCCGTGCATACGACCCATGTTTCGGCTGCGCGACCCATACACTCCCAGGGGGAATGCCTTTGACCGTGAATATTTATGATCATAAGAAGAACCTCTCAAAAACCATCTCACGAAACTAGGAGAACATAATGAAAACACTGGTGGTTGGCATCGGAAACCCGATTCTGCAGGATGATGGCGTGGGAATCCATGTGATTAACGAACTTCGTTCACATGTGAAAAATTCAAGAATAAAGATGGATATCGCTTACACCGGAGGAATGAATCTCCTGGACATGATCCGCGGGTTCGACAAAGTCATCCTTGTTGACGCAATCAAACAGGAAAACAGTAAAACCGGAGAAGTCAAACGGTTTTCACTCGCTGAAGCACCTGCGGTTCACTCCAGCAACCCTCATGAGATCTCACTCTCTGAAGCATTGTTTCTCGCAAAACAACTCGGAGAAAAACAACTCCCACAGGAAATCGTGGTTATCGGCATCGTCGTGAAAAACACCCTTGATTTCGGAGAACACCTCACCAGTGAAGTTGCCTCTGCGATACCAAACGCAGTCACCATGGTGCTCACCGAATTATACAACACCTAAAGGAAAAAAAAATATGAAAAAAGAATTTGAACCAAACATCCTCGGGTTTCTCTGCAACTGGTGCAGTTACGCAGGAGCAGATCTCGCCGGTACCAGCAGGATGAAATATCCGACGAATCTGAAATCCATCCGTGTTATGTGCTCTGGGAGAGTCGACCCAGCGTTTGTCCTGGAAGCATTACGAAAAGGAATTGACGGGGTGCTCATCGCAGGGTGTCATCCTGGTGACTGTCATTACCAATCCGGGAACTATAAAACAAATCGAAGAGTTAAATTACTCAAAAAATTACTAGAAGAACTGGGGATTGAGCCACAACGAGTACGGTTTGAATACGTCTCTGCCTCAGAAGGACAAAAGTTTGCAACCGTCGTCACCGAGTTTGTGGCTGAGATTAAAAAACTTGGACCAAATCCCCTTCTCACACAAAAAAAAGAGGAAGTGAATTGAAGATGACTGAGGAAAAGAAAGAAACTGTTGAAGAGGTTGCCGAAAAAACCGGCAAAGTCATTGGAAAAAGCGTAAAAAAAGGATGGGGCGTCGTCAAAGCATTTGGAAAAGGAGTTAAAGACGGGGCCACCAAAGAAGAAGAAAAGAAAAAAGACGACCAGAAAAAGGTCGTTTAAACTTTATTCAAGAACGTGTATGTTTTTCTTCAGACTAATTTCTTTGAGTTTCTTCGGCCAGACGGTGACACTGACTTCACCAAGGTGTGCTTTCTTAAGCAAGTACATATAGGTCCGGGATTGACCAATTCCGCCACCGATACTTAACGGAATTTTATTATTCAGGATTGCTTGATGGTACGGGAGTTTTAGGAAATCTGTTTGACCAGACAACTCAAGCTGCTTTTTCAGAGTCTCCGGAGTAACCCGAATACCCATTGAGGAAAGCTCATGTCGTCGTTGCGTCACCGAGTTCCAGACAAGAATATCCCCGTTTAACCCATGGGTTTGTTTCCCTGATTCCTTGGATGTATCCGTGATCCAATCATCATAATCAGCAGCACGCATCTCATGAGGATAGCCGTCCTTCAACACCGAGCCAATGCCAATAATGAAGATAGCAGGGTGATCTTGAAGGATCGCGGTTTCTCGCTGCTTTCGAGGCAGCTCAGGATACATATCCAGGATTTCTTCCGCATGAAAAAACTCAAGTTTATCAGGAAGATTCGGAATAGTCTTAGATTCAAGTTGAGGGAATTGATCAAGAATAAGAGTCTCCGCACCTTTGATGACTTTCCAGATTTTATTAACTGTGTCTTTAAGGTATTTCAGATTTCTTTGTTCTTTGGTGATGACTTTCTCCCAGTCCCATTGATCCACATAAGCGCTATGATCATGGTCGAGAAAATAATCTTTCCGAACCGCACGCATATCAGTATTCAGCCCCTCACCAACGTTCATATCAAATTCTTTGAGTGCTAACCGTTTCCATTTCGTTGCTGCCTGTACGATCTGTGCTTGAATTTGCTTCTCCAGTCCTAGGCCACACGGAAATTCAATCGGCGTACGTGACCCATCACGATCAAGATAATCGTTGACACCACTCTCTTTATCGACTATCAGAGGAACCGTCACCATCATCAGGTTCAGTTCTTTTCCTAAATTTTCTTCGATGTAGTATTTTGCTGCAAAAATTGCTTTTTGTGTTTCTTTTGGTGTGAGTAATGATTTATAATTCTTTGGGAGGATTTTCTCCACTTCCGTATAGGTACTAACACCTGGCCCCGCGAGATCTGCTTTTTTATTTGTCATCATAGGAATCAAACCTGCTTCCTGGCAAATCAAAAGAGATATTTAAACCTTTATAACGACGATAAAAGGAGAATCGATGAACAGCCCCTCCCAAAAAAAAAAGAGCTGAAGAAGGTAATTATTACTGGTTCACCTGCTCCGCTATTGAAACAACAGTGACGTTGACAACTAGTCGTTTCCCAGCTAACAGATGATTCATATCGAGAGTAAATGTTTGCTCATCCATTGCGACAATCGTACCAACATACGATCCCCCCGTCGGTATATCAATCTTAATACGTGAGCCAATTTCTAAGGTCACCTGAGTTTTAAACACCGACTTTGGTACTTTAATGACGAGATCATCCATATGAGGGCCAAACGCGTCTTCGACCTCTAATGTTATAACTTTTGATTCTCCCTCCGCCATATCACATAATGCTTTCTCAATGACAGGAAAAAACTCCCCCTCTCCAACCACAAACTCAATCAGGTTCTCTGCATCGTTTTTATAACAATACTCACCCGTATCTAATTTTGCCTCGCATAAAATCTGAACCTTAGTCCCGTCCTTGATATTTGTCATAGTCGCTCAATCCATTCACTTATCCCAACAAACAAAAAAAACACACTTCATGGCGTACTGGTGTATCAATTTCATCTGTTGGAGAGAGATTCCTATCTTATCATGGTTCTTAATAGTTGCGTTTTAGTCAGGATCAGAGCGGGCATAACCCTGTGGGACAGCCTCCCGCGTAATCAGTCGTAATGACGATTGGTTTTCCTGTACCAAGATACAAGACTTGTTCGGGTTTGCTGCCATACCGGTAAATGGTGATTCCTTTGCATTTCAATTTCCATGCCAGTAGATAAATATTTCTCACGTCTTTAACCGTGGAATTCTTTGTGAGATTCACGGTTTTACTGACCGCATTATCAACATGTCGTTGGAACGCAGCTTGCATCCGGACATGAAACTCTGGCGAGATATCAAGTGATGTCACAAAGATTTTTTTCAGGTCTGCAGGAAGCTTTATTCTTTTTATATTTCCGGTTTTGGAAATCATATGAATCAATTCATCTGAATAGAGGTCACGTTGAATCAACTCCCGTTTAAAGGTCTCATTGATCTCAGATAATTGTCTGCCTTCCATTACGCGACGTAAGAAAGCCAAGGCAAACACAGGTTCAATACCGGAGGAACACCCGGCAAGGATGCTGATAGTCCCTGTTGGTGCGATCGTGATACAGGTTGCATTTCTCATCGCAGGATACTTCTTCTTCCAATTACTGTGCTGAAAATTCGTAAACGACCCGCGTTCTTTCCCAAACTCCACTGATTTTTCTCGTGCTTCTTTTGCTATGAACCTGATGAGTCGTTCACCAAGCCGTAACGCCTCCGTACTATCATAGGGGATCTTCAGCATATATAACAGATCAGCAAACCCCATAACACCAAGACCGATTTTCCGATGCTCTTTTGTAATTTTTTCTGTCTCCTTCAACGGATAATTATTCGCATCAATCACGTTATCCAAAAAATGAACCGCAAGCCGCGTCGTCATTCGAAGTTTCTTCCAATCAAGTGTTCCATTCTTAACCATTTTTTTAAGATTGATACTCCCCAGATTACAGGATTCATATGCAAGGAGTGGAACCTCACCGCATGGATTTGTCGCCTCAATGACTCCAACATCACGTAACGGATGTCTTCGGTTGATTTCATCAATGAACAACAACCCCGGGTCCCCAGTCTCCCAGGCGTTTCGCACAATCATTTCAAATAAATCCGCTGCGTGAATCTTTTGAACAATCTTACCGGTCTTTGGGCTTCGCAGCACCACTGTTTTATTAGACATTACCTTTCTCATGAACGAATCAGTCACCGCAACTGAGATGTTAAAGTTCGTGAATCTTCTACCGGATTTAGCGGTCACAAAATCTGGGATATCAGGATGGGTACACTGGAGAATACCGATATTTGCCCCCCGACGTTTCCCACCTTGTTTAATCACCTCAGTCGTGCTATCAAAGATTCGCATAAACGAGATAGGACCACTCGCAACACCTTTGGTGCTTTTCACAATTGCACCTTTTTCGCGCAGACGACTAAAACTAAACCCCGTTCCGCCTCCAGATTGCTGAATCAACGCCATATTCTTGAGAGTAGTAAAAATCCCTTCCAAACTATCCTCAATAGGAAGAACGAAACAAGCGGACAATTGTCCAAGTTTAGTACCTGCATTCATGAGTGTTGGTGAGTTGGGAAGAAACACCAAATTACGCATCGCAGTAAAAAATTCTTCTTCTGTTTTTTTTGGGTCTTTCCCATAGAGAATATCCTGTTCTGCGATTGTTTTTGCAACCCGTCGGAACATCTGTGTAGGCGTTTCAATGATATTGCCATCTTCATCTTTTAAGAGGTACCGCTCTTGAAGCACTTTCAAGGCATTGACATCAAGTTTCAAATCATCCCGTATTTTGAAATATTGTCTGATTTCTCGTGCGATCCCCCGGGAACGTCGATACAAAGAATATGCTTTATACACCCGTTTTTCTCGTTGTTCAAGGACATCTTCAACGGTTTCTTGAATCTGTTCAATATCAGGGATGCCATCTAAAAAGGTTGATTTTTTCGTAGACAGTGAATCAACGATTTCCTTGGTGAGTGATTCAGCTTTTTTTCTGTTTTTCATACCTAAATAAAACATTGCCTTCTGAATAGCGACCGTTATTTTTTCAGCATCAAAAGCAACAAGTTCCCCAGTTCTTTTCCGAACATGTGTAATCATCATATGTTCTAATCGTTGTTTCGTTATAAAAGCTATTGCACTAATTTTTATTGACTTTATTTCAGCACCATTTTTTCCTCTTTTTTCTTTTCTAAGAATTTGAAACAAAATAAAAGCATGTTGAAAAATAGTAATATTTATATATAATAAATGATAAATAGTAGGGTTGATGGAAAGATGGATTCTTTGTTAATACGAAACTGAGAAGTATTAAGAGGGAAGGAAAAAACTGGGAGATATCATGAATATTCTACAGAGTATTGGGATGTTATTGATGATATGAATTATTGGAATCGTGCAGCAAAAAAAATCATGGATAGAGAAAAACAAATAAAACAACATTACAATGTCTATGTATATCGAGTGCTGCCCTATCCACCTTATTCAAAGAATAAAATAGAGTCCCTGAGCAAATAAAATGATATGGGATAATTCATTTTAATTCTATTTCAGTGGTCATCTTCTCATTTTCCAGGAGTCTCCTCTTTTAATTTTTTATATGCTACTATATTTTTTTGAATAAATGAAATCTAAATTTTTACTAAAAAAATTTTGTCAATATTTCGCCTGAAGAACAAATTAATAAAAGAGGATGGTGTTCTACTTTAAAAAAACAGGAGGACACAACCATGTTCGAAGGAATCACTTATTATATGATCTTTAGAATACCATTTATCGTATATCTAGGAATCGTGACGTTCATTCTCTTTCTTATTACAGGTTTGATAGCATATCTGAGACGGAAAGAAAAAACAAAGATCCCTGTACAATGGCATTTTCGTTTTGCGTATCTCTCGATAGTCCTGGGATTCCTTCATCTCATCCTTGGGATCTCCTCATATATTTAAGAGAAGTATCCTGATACACACAATATTCAAATATGTCGTGTTTATATGAAAATCAATCAATTGACTATAGGGAAAAAATTATGAAGTCTCAGAAAAATGGAGAGAAACCAAAACATATAATATTTTTTAGACGCAGTGCTCTTTTCATAACCTGCTCACTGCTTTTCATAGCTCTATTTCAGATTGTGGGTGCTACCCCACCATCAGACATGACTGTTTCATACAACCTTCAAACACACGAATTACAGGTGACGATTACTCATCCGGTGAGTAATCCCACAACTCATTATATCCAGGAAGTAAAGATAGTGAAAAATGGGGTGCTGTATAACACCTCTCTGTACGATAGTCAACCTGATACAAATCGTTTTACATATTCCTATCAAGTAAATGCGACAACTGGGGATACCATTGATGTGACCGCTACTTGCATCCAAGGTCAATCGCTCACCATTCAGCACTCTATTACAGCGGATAATGGGGATAGTAAAAAATCCACTCCAGGTTTTGAGATTATTGTTTTATTGGGTGCATTATTTATTAGTTTGATATTATTGCACAAAAAATATATTCACTGACCATTCTGCAGAGTTTGGAGTCCTTTCTCAAGTGCGTCTAATGCGTTCTGTAACGAGAGCTCATTACACCCATATGATAATCGAATAAAACCTTCCTGATTGAAGTATGCCCCAGGGTTAACTAATATTGTCTGCGTTTTAAACAAGTATTTGCAGAGATCTACAGAGGGTATATCCATTCTATATCTTGGGAAACACACGATTCCACCGTCAGGCTCAATCCACTCAAACCACTCTTTATGATGATTGATCCATTTTTTGAGAGACTCAAAATTGGTTTTTGCTCTTTTCTGGAATCGTTTGATAAGTTCAACCCGAGCGGTACGTAGGATATGGGCAGTCATTATCTCTGACGTATACGATGTTGCACCTGTGGAATGCGCTTTGTGCTTCTGGCATTGCTCTGCGATTTCTTGTGGCGCGATAATCCAACCAATATGAAGCCCTCCTAAACCATAGATCTTTGTCGTGCTGGACGTCACAATCACGTTAGGTATTCCAAACGAAGAAGGTTGCAAGGTAAAGGACCCATCGAGATAGATTTCATCAACCAGGACATACATACCATGTTCTTCCGCAATCTCAGCAATCGTTCTAATTGTTTTTTGATCCGTCAGGATACCGCTTGGGTTGTGAAGATTCGTAACTACAATCATCTTCGTTTTTTTCGTAAAAAGGTTCTTCAGACTATCAATATCAAGGCTGAATCTGTTTTCAAATTTCCTCTGCCAGGGAATTCGTCGAGCACCAAGCATTTCTGGGGTTAGCCACATCGGTTGATATCCTGGTTGTTCGATAATGAACTCATCTCCATGAGAAAGAAGAGAGGTAAAAATAAGGAAGTTAGCCTCAGAAGCTCCTGTGGTAGTAACAATATTGTCTGTCGTGCAGTTGTACATTGAACAAAGAATTTCCTTGAGCTCGTGAGCACCATATTGAGCATTTGATCCTAAATCAAATTCACGGGGAAATGCAAAACGGGTAAGTTTTTGATATTCTTCAACGGTCACCCCATAAATATTGCTAAAAGCAAGGTTATACGTGGCATTCGGAGCGTTCTGGAGCAACCATTCAAACAGGTCGATACGGGGAGCATACATAGACGGAAGCATTGAACATGAAGTATATTATGGTATGGAGAAAAAAATAAAAAAAATCATAAAAATTCTCCATTAACTATCATTTTAATATAACATGATCGTTTATCTCCATGAAAGAAAAGGAGATGACGAAAATGAACGGAAAAATGGTTCTTATCACTGGTGCAACATCAGGGATAGGAAAAGAAACCGCGCGGGGGCTAGCGCAGCTCGGAGCAACCGTTATTATCACCACAAGAGACATACAGAGAGGAGAGCAAACAAAACAGGAACTGATACAATCAACGAAGAATAACAACATCGACGTACTCTATTGTGATTTAGCTTCTTTTGCATCAATCCGAGGATGTTGTACCGAATTTCTGAAAAAATACGACGCATTACATGTGTTAATAAATAACGCAGGAATCGTGGATTACCATCGAAGAGAATCAAAAGACGGTATTGAAAACACCTTCGCCACTAACTTTCTTGCTCCGTTTCTCATGACGAATCTTCTAATTGATGTGTTGAAAAAAAGTGCGCCAGCCCGGATCATAAATCTCACATCAGGATTATATTCCGGGACGATTCATTTTAATGATCTGGAATTCAAAAAGGATTTTTCTGCGATGAAGGTGTACGGTCATTCAAAACTTGCAATAATTCTTTTTACCAGACTATTAGCAGAACGACTCAAAGGAACTGGGGTAACAGCAAATTGTGTCAACCCAGGCATGAGTGCGACAAACTTAGGGAGAGACGCAGGTTGGTTTTCAGCTAAATTTTTTAAAATCTTCGGAAAAGAACCCTCGATTGGCGCGCAAACACCGATATATCTTGCAAGCTCATCAGATGTTGAGACAATCAGTGGAGAGTATTTTGAGAAAAAAACAGTAAAAATAATAAACAAAGAGACCTATGATTTGGACGCGGCGAAAAAATTATGGGATGTCAGTAAAAAATTCGTCGGTTTGTAACCGGGTTTTCATTCTACACCTTTCATATCATCTTCTATCAGTTTGTCGAGTTCCTTGTCAACCCCTTGCTCATGCGCGATCTTCTGCATGTCTGCGATAATTTTCTCCCAGATTACTTGCTGAGCGAGTGCGTAATCCCAAAGATCTAGGCGTTTCGGTCCGTCACCTTTCTTAAAATCTTCTATGAACTCCTTTTTATCGTCCTCATTCATGGGTGCTCACATCATTTATTCTTCTTCCATTACTTTTCCTTTCTGCGGGTTTGTCGCTTGTGCAATTATGGACATTTCCGCGAGAGCTTCTTCCCAGATTGCTTCTTGCTCGACTGCGAAGTACCACATGTCCAGCTTTTTTGTAATATCTGCTTTTTTGAAATCGTTAAGAAACATATTTACGTCTTCTTCTTTCACGATGAATCCCTACTAGCAATACGGAAATAGCAATGACGTATATATTTCTTTATTGTTTTGTTAACACGATATCATTATTCGCCTGAAAATAGGCAAAAATATTAATAAGAAAACATCTTAACAGGCAACTAAAAGGAGATTACGTATGCAGAAAGCCACGTTCGCTGCAGGCTGTTTCTGGCACGTTGAAGAAGCATTTCGACACCTCAAAGGAGTGATCTCCACAACCGTGGGGTACATGGGAGGAACACTGAAAAATCCAACCTATGAAGACGTCTGTACCGACAAAACCAGGCATGCGGAAGTAATTGAAATAACCTATGATCCCGGGAAGATCTCCTACGAGGATCTATTAAATGTGTTTTGGGATATCCATGACCCGACAACAAAGAATCGACAAGGACCTGACGTCGGAACACAATACAGATCAGTCATATTCTACCATACATTAGAACAGAAAACAGCAGCAGAAATATCAAAAAAGAATCTCGAACAATCAAGGAAATACAAAAAAAAGATTGTAACAGAAATCACCAAAGCAACAATATTTTATCCTGCAGAAGAGTACCACCAGCAGTATTTAGCAAAACATGGATTGGCAGCCTGCCCTCGTTAAAAAAAAAATATTTTTTTCCGTCTATACAGCCCATAAAGTTTATCTCGATAAACAAGATTATCTGGTGAGGAGAATATCCTATGATATCACGAGGGAAAAAGAAATTACTACAGGCTGGAAACATCCTTGCAATGATTGTGACTATTATCGTTAATGCTCTTGCAGTCATTCTTCCACTCAATGGTAAAACAACCCAAGAATTATCAGACGCATTACCAAACTTATTCGTACCCGCAGGTATCACCTTTTCTATCTGGGGCATCATCTACATCCTCTGGGTTGTCTTCGCGATGTACCAAGCAAGAGACCTTTTCAAAAAAGAAGAAATCGATATGCCATTTCTTCAAAAAATCACCTTTTTATTCATCGTAAGCAGCATTGCAAACAGCGCCTGGATTTTCCTGTGGCATTACGAATATGTCGGCCTGTCATTACTTATGATGATCATCCTTTTGCTCAGCCTACTTGCTCTTTATGTTCGCCTGAATATCGGACGTTCAATCGACTCAATGGCAGAACGACTCTGCGTCCACGTCCCCTTCAGCGTGTATCTTGGTTGGATTACGGTCGCTACCATCGCAAATGTCACCGCATTCCTTGTTTCAGTGAACTGGGATCGTTTTGGGATCAGTCCATTAAATTGGACGATCATTATTATCGCAGTCGGAACACTTCTTACCATCCTTATGCTTGCATTACGGAAAGACATTGCGTTTAGCCTTGTTGTTCTCTGGGCATTTTTTGGTATCTGGATTAAACAAACACAGCCAACTCCAACCACGGACGTCAATGTTGCAACCACCGCAAGTATCGCTATGATTCTTATCGCCATTGGTCTACTCGTAGTCATTGGATATCAACTGATGTATAAAAACAAACAAAAATCTGTGCAGAAAACCTGAGCATAATAGAAACTATCTTCGTTTCTTTGCTGTGGTTTCCTGAATTAACTTTCTCCTGATTTTTCAAAACTATCATCTCACCTCAGGTTTTTCTCCTTTTCTCTCATTTTATCAAAGAACACCTGATGGGGCGTTCGTAAACGCCCGTTCTCCAGGC
>Ga0209777_10008097_pt1 | contig 11559 bp, 12 predicted proteins | sample FrelakmetHBP12HB_FD_187147 | JGI IMG/M metagenome (GOLD analysis project Ga0209777, IMG submission 187147) | Freshwater lake sediment microbial communities from the University of Notre Dame, USA, for methane emissions studies -HBP12 HB (SPAdes)... | ecosystem: Environmental > Aquatic >...
GGTATACTCGATTCCAACGTTTCCGTTCATCGTCCCTGTTGGCCGTTCCGGGTTTCTTGGTTGTTCTCTGATGTTTGCAAGCCCAGGATAAGCCGAAGGATAGGTCATCATCTTAAACACGGTGTTGAGGAGCAGGGTTGGATACGGATTTGTATATTCCCAGACTGTTTCTTTCTCATGTGTTACTTCAAAAAAGATACCCGTCTTCCCATCACAAATAATGGTGTTTCCATTAGACAGACGCTGGGCACCTGAAATCATATAGGCATAAAAATCAGTGGGGTTTTCTGCAGTATATATCCAAAGTTGTTCAGCAGGACCATAGGCAGAGCCTGCCTGAAGATAATAATGACCATCATCATCAACAGGTGGGACGATTTCATCAACCGAGGAGTACGCCATTTGTGGTCTGGCGTACCCATTGTTGAACACCAAGATATCCCCTGCCCCGGGGCATCCTGGTTCGATCCAGCGGGCGTCATGCTGGCCAAAGAGTTTTTGATCATTTATCGTCCCTGCACGATAGACGAGTGGGTTGCCCCAACGATATAAAATGTCTCCTCCTTTACCACTGTTCCCACCGGTATGCCCTGCTGCCTCTGCAGTGGTTGTGCTGTGGTCGATGACCCAGAGTTCATTGAAGTTATGGACGCTGATGAGAATCTGGTCAAGCTCCGGGTTGTAATCGATGGAGTTTGTATGCATCCAATCAGATCCGATTCCGTTTCCCTGCCCATAGTTAATATCCATTAATTCAGGGTGGTCACTGACCACACCGTAATTCGCTTTTGAGGAATCATAATCCTGAATGAGATGATCCCAGACGTGCCATTCCCACATGATTATTCCGCTGCTTGGTCCGGTCGGCTGTACTTCGATGATATGGTCAGGCCATAATCCAAACAGATTTGCTGTATCCGGATTTCGACCAGCAGCGACTTGTTCGGCATAGGTCTTGATTTCCCAGGCAATTAATAAAACATTCCCATTTGGTAAGGGTGCAATGTCATGATGTGAGAGATAAGTACTGCTCGAATAGGTGAAATTCCAAACCAGGGTGCCGTTCCAATCCATTTCCTGAATCCCTCCACCCATTCCCCCTGAGAAAAAAGTAGGATTGGCCCCTAAAAATATTGTACGAAGGAGATTACCGTTTTCGAGAAGATATGCAGAATGCCCTGGCATGTACTCGCTTTCCCAAAGATGAACGATTTCTTTTTGGTAGTTGACGAGATATGTTGTTGTAGAGCTTTGAGGGGCGAATAAGGTGTACCAATCGTCTTCATTTCCTGTATTTCGTTGAGAGATAACAGGTTCAGATGATGATGCACTGGCTACTGAAACAGTTATGAAAAGAGTCACAAGGATGAGTGTTCCTATTTTCGTTACTGATTTTCTTTTAACCATCATGCCCCTGTAAACGATTTAAGTAACAGTATATATATTTTATTGTTTAAATGTTATTTAAGAAATTCTAATTTTTTTTATAGAAAAAAAGAATCAAGAATGAATAGTATCTTCGATAGTTTGGGGGTTATTATAGCGGAAGTGTAGAATGTCTCCTTTGTTACCAGTTCGACTCCTGTTCGAGTACGGTGTGAATTCAGTCAATAGTTTTAATGGTTTTGGTCGGTTATAGTTAAACAAAACAAAGAATTATAAAAAGTAGTTCTATTGTCAATACGAATGCGGGAGTTAAAACAACTTGATTTGGGAATGTATGTTATTGCAAAAAAGCAAAAACATCTTACGAACCTGAGCTGATAGAAAAAAAAACGTTATGGTGACGGAAGTTCTGCTTGGATAACAATACCATCCGTCGATAAATATTCAACAAAAATCACAAAAAACGGTGGGACGCTTGAAACCCCAAAAATGGAAGTACCAGGGATGGGTTGGACCGCGCGGTTCAAAGACATCGAAGGAAATATCTTCGGCATCATAGAAATGAGCAAGGCAGCTAAACAATTCTCTATGCATAAAACAATTTTCAGGATGGACATCTATCTAACTTCATGCTCATTACCTATATACTCATCGGATTGAACCGCCTGTGATGTACTATCACTTATTTGTGAACCACCGGAATACCTACTTGTTCCGATAGCCATCACGCCGCCAAAGTACGTGCCAAACAGTACACGAGATTGATGATTGCTTGCGGTTAAAATCGTATACTGACCACTAGGAAAATTCATACCCAATGGAGACGGTATAGATACCTTCCAAAGTAAACTGTTATGATCACTAAGATTAATAGCGACGACCCATCTTCCGGTAAAGGGTATAAAAGGACAATGGACTGCTGACACAATCATGATCGGATGAGTCGCAGTTCCACAAACCGTCATGCATGAACACGGATAAACAGGCCATTTTTTAAACAGACCGTGATCATTGAGGAGAGTTTTCATATCAATTGTTTCGATAATTTTTCCATTTGTTTCATTAAAATGAACTAATTTTCTCCCGCCACCACCAAAAATGAGGAAGCCTAAATCTTCATACCAGAACCCTCCTCGGGGATCCATTGCAAATGAAAACCCTGTTGCATTCTGATATTTGACTTTCCATTTTAATGTACCATTTGTATATACTGCATAAATATGCGGATCGCTCTTTGAACCGTTAAGTTTTATATGCGATCCATTGAACCCATCGAAATATATAGTATCCTTAATAAGTGTGGGGCTTGCCTGGCTTTGTCCGGGGAAAGAATAACTCCAGTTGACTTTTAAAATATCAGATGGGTTTGTGGCATCTGGATTCACATCTACTGCGTACAGCCGACCATAGATATCACCATGGTAATGATTTAATACATTCGTTGATGGATATTGAGTAGTGACATATACCCTATTCCCTTGTACACACACTGAATTTTGTGTTGAATACTGTCTTCCGCCAGTAACAAGTTCCGGGTTTCCAAGAGAGTTAATAGCGAGTACATTCCCGGTCGTCATGTCAATAGCAGCAACAGTTCCATCAGGGTCAGTTTCAAAAATGACATTACCTTCATAAAAAACTGGATCCATAGGCATAATACCATATGGTACTGGCGAGTTCCATACAACAACATGATTAATACGGTCGTAATGATAAGGACCGGCTAAAGGGTTAGACATAATTGTCCAAAAATCTGGCCAATTCATTTCACGGACAACATAGTATGAATCGTTACTTGAGTTATCCAAAAATGATAATGTAGCGATTTTTTTGCCGTTGGTTATATTAAATGCATATAGAGGTCCACCGTTTGTCGGCAGAATGATGGTTTTATTCTCGACAATAGTTGGACTAAGAGGACTTTTCGGTATAAGAGTAGTTGACTTCGGTAGATATGATATCCAATCAACATGGACATTGTCGTAATTCGATGCATTTACCAGTATTATTTTTTGATAATCGCAGGCAATAACTCGATGATTAACATCCATCATTGGGGTAGAACTACATGCGGAAGGATTTAATGACCAAGGATATTCTGTATCATTAAATGGTTTTGATAAATTAAATGCGTGCCACCAACCGGAAGACCAGATCCGATTCCCATCATAATCATAAAGAATAAGGTTATCATTTTGTCCAAACAAATCAAGAAATCCAAACGTGCTCGCTGCAAATCTGCCATTTCCCGAGAGTCCGTTTCCATACGTTCCAAACATTTCCCCACCAAAATCATGACGGTACCAGACTACACCAACATTAGATGTCGCATTAGCTGTTGGGGCCGGTAACCTAATATTGTCTGACATCTGAGGATCACAATGAACCATTCCGCCCCCCTGTGGAGGGAGACGAAACACCCAATCATTTACTGGTGGTTCGTTTCCATGTCCTCCATATCCAGTTGGTACCAGCGGCAATATGGTCATGAGCAGCAACAACACAACTATGCTTACAAACAAAATATTTTTCTTTTTAACTTCCTTTTTTTGCATTTCTAGTCCCTCTGCCTTTCTTAAATTTTATACTATATATAGTTATTTATTACCATTTATATAATTTTCGATAAAAACGTATCATTAGATAATACCTTTCCATTTATTTTCTCTTTGTAATTAAATTTATGTTAAGAAATATAGTTTTAATACAGCAAGGGATAATCCAGTATTATAATTCATAGAAAAAGAAGTATCAGAACAATAATACATGATCAGGAGTTAAGGTATATCTAGAGATGGAAAATAAAAACTGAGGAAGACGTAGAAGAAATAGAAAAAAAAATGATGGAGGAAACAGAAGGAGAAATCATGGAAATATTCGGATTTATCATGCCCTTCTGAGTGGTATTACTCTTACTTATTCTGGTTGCGATCATAGCCTGGAAACTCATTAATTTCGCGGTCTGGATTCTCATTATTATTGCTATTATTATTCTCATCGTGATCGGATTAGATTTTCTCCTTGGAATATTTTCCAATATTGGTTTGTAGAACCAAAAAAATCGAATGGAATAGGAAAGGATATAGTTAGATATCATATAATGGAGGTGAGAACTATGGTAAAAACAGCGTTAGGGTTAGAAGAGAATGTTGAGGCAGCATTGTGCTATCTTGGGCTTTTGATCACCGGGTTGATCTTCTATTTTATCGATGATAAAAATAAGATGATTCGTTTCCATGCAATGCAGTCTATTTTGGTGTTTCTACCACTGTTTATCCTTAGCTTGATTGGATGGTATTTCCTGTGGTGGATTAGCTTGCTGTTCGGGGTACTCACCCTGGTGCTATGGCTTATCCTGATGATCAAAGCATTCCAAGGGCAGAAAATGAAACTGCCGATAGTCGGGGATCTAGCTGAGAAATATGCGTAATATACGCCGGTAAAACAACAAAATAAGATATATATTTTTATATATCTTTTTTATTGGCAGCCCAGATGTGTTGAGTACATGAGATCACATGGACCCTACAGATTATGAGTGATTCTTCCTTTTTTTTTTTATCTGTTCATATTCGCAAATATTTGATCGAAATTGGTTCGTGAACCGTTTTTTAGGCCTTGTGCCATCCCTATTGCTATTTCATACTCATCCTTTTCAAGGCCCGCTATCGTTGCTTTTGCGACGTCTCCAGGTGGTATTCCTCTGTCAGCCTGTCTCCGTTGGTCTCGTGCTCCTTGGTCGAGATTCGTATCAACGGTCGGTGGTATGATTTCAAATACTTTTATTGGTGTGTTTTTGAGTTGATGGCGAAGTGATACGCTGAAGGAGTGAATCGCTGCTTTTGTTGCGCAATAGACCGGGACGATAGCAAGGGGGATAAAGCCAAGACCGGAGGAGACGTTAATGACGGCTGCGTCCTTCTTTTTCATCAAGTCTGGGATGAAATATGATGCCATGTACACGTATGCTTTGAAGTTGATGGTGATTTCGTCTTCATCGTCAATGGCGCGATATTTGAAGAGGTCTGCTGTTCCTTTCCTGAAATCAATCATTCGTTGGATCCCTGCGTTGTTCACCAGGATGTTGATGTCACTATAATTTTTCGTGACCCATTGGTGTAATGACTCCATTTCTTTTTCTTTTGAAATATCGCATTGTTTTATCTGGAGTTGTGGTAGTTTTTGTTGTGCTTGTGTCAAACGGTCTTCTTTTCGTGAACAGACGATGACCGTGTTGTCTTCTTTAAGGAATGCCTCCGCAAGTGCAAACCCTATCCCGGTTGCACCGCCGGTGATCAGTATGGTGTTTCCGTGAATATTCATTTTTTACTCCCCCTTACTATCGCGATTATTAATTTAGAAAATAACATTCTATTATTTAGGCATTGGGGGGCTTGGAGGTAATTTTTTCAAGGTTCTTCATTGTTGTGTGAGTACGGAATGGTGATGTACTCATCAGGTATTTCTTTGATAGTTCACAGTCGCCTATCTTTTGATACATGTACGATTTCTACCATACTTCTTCCTCCTAGTATCATTTGTTCGAAAATGCCTTCTTCGTCGTAGAGTACCTCTATGAACGGGTACACCAATTGCCGTTCAGGGGTTCGCGCTGGTTCTCTTCGTGTTTGATTGTTCATTAAAGCTTTCTATGCAGCTTGTTTTATATTAAAATGATTAAGAAATATATGAAAAACAACTAAAAAATATTAAAAAAGAGTATCCTTTGATGCGGAGGAAAAAATCGTTTTACAGGAGCTACCACTGTTCCGGCGGTATATACTCTCCGTAGGCGTGTTGTGCGTCGAGTAGTCTTTTTTGTTGTTCCTTTAGTACTTGGAACACGATTGCTGGTGTATCTAGGATTCTTGTGTGAAACAGGTTCTCCATTCTGGTTATTTTTGCGAGGTTCTCCGGTATCCGGGTTGTGAATTGTTTCCTGTAGTGTTCTTGTGGATATGGTCTGTGTAAGACCTGGGTGAAGAGCATCTCGAGGTCTGAGTATATAGGGATATACCCGGTTGGTGTGGTGAGTACGTCAGCGTCTTTGTTCACGCGGAGTTCCATCCATTTGAGCCAGATTGCTTTGTCGTTTTTTTCGTTCAACCACGTACCATTTTTTTCTTTTAGGAAGTAGTTCACTGAAAAGATTCGTGGGGGATGGGCAAGTGTTCCTCCGAAGTTCAAGTTGTTTTGGATGTACCGTCCGATGGGGATAGAGAGGAAGTCGATGTTGGACATGGGGTTGAAGACACGGATACCTTCCTTTCCCAAGGTAGCCGCGGTGGTCTCAGATTCGAGGCATACTCCTTTGGTGATAATACCATGTATCCAGTTGAATGATTCCTCAACCGGTACTGACGTATCTGAGTCGCGTCCTCCGTAGATGATGCCATGGACGTTGGCGCCGTCTGGGGAATGGAGGAGTGGATCAACGTTCGGGAGGACCTCGAGACGCAGTGTGAATCTGGCGTTCTTATGCGACGGGGGGATTTCTTTTCCGTTGGCATCAACCGTGCCTTTGACCCATGTTCCCGTGAAGTTCACGCCGGTTTCCGGTTGGTTCCCGGGTTTTCCATTCCAGTAGACGTTGTCATCCTGGGTCACGAGGACGTTGGAGAAGATAAGTTCTGCAGGATGGGTGAGTGCGTCCCATTGTATGGGGTCATTGGTGTCGTTGATGCCTTCGATGATGCCGAAGATCCCTGATTCGACGTTGACTGCCCGTACTGTTCCGTTGATGATGCGGAGATACGCGATGTCATCACCGATGATGGTTTCTCCGTTCATCATCGCGGTGGAGGTTTTTCCGCACATTGAAGGGAATGCTCCCGTGAAATAACTGATTCTTCCGTGAGGTCCATGGACTCCCATGAGCAGCATATGCTCGGTGAGCCAGTGTTCTTGTGAGCAGCGGTGGATGGCGAGGCGCATCGCGAGTTTCTTCAGGCCGAGGCTGTTGCCGGCATATTGGGTGTTCATGCTGTAGATGATTTCCTCCTGAAGGTCGATGTATACCCGTCTTTTTTCAAGGTTTTTAGTCACAAGTAACCCGAAGCCTGCTTTTTCGAGTTCTCCTTGGGAGTGAACGAATTTGAAGAAACGTGCTGTTCTCCCTTGTGTGACGAACTCTTGGTAGCCTTGTCTGTACAGGAGGTCTTCACTATGGGCGACATACGCGGAGTCAGTCAGTTGGATACAGGGGATTGAAAATGGTGAATGTGTTGGTCCGAGGCAGTAGAATGTGATGAAGAGTTCATGGCCAGCCATGATGTTGGTCATAATCTGAACTATTTCTTTGAGTCCTTCATCGCGATTCATTGTATTGAGTTCAGGTCCTAAGGTTTTACCCTTCGGGAGGAGAAATTTCGTGTGGACTTTATCTCTGGCTTGATCGAGGGGCCCATCAAAATGAATGGTATGTCCTTCCATAGCAAGTTTTTTTTCTTCAAGGTTTCGTAGTGCTGCCTCTCGTGTGTACCGAATATCTTCAGGGGTATCGGTGGCGACGAAGATTTTTTCTGGGTTGCATGTCTCAATAGAGTTGGCGATGAAGTCGTTGATCGCTGGGTTGTCAAGCCTTGAAATTTTTTGGTACTCCTTCTGGGTTAATCGGTTTTGAAGGATGGTGAGAGTGTTCTGTTTCACAAACATTCCCCATTTTATTTATTAGAAATACATAGGTGAAATATGATGAATCAATATTATTTTTTTGTTTTAGTTACGATTGGAATGGCAATCAGGGAATCATGATAGAGTTCTCCTGATGTACTTAGTATATGATTAGGTATTTCTATCGGAAAATACGTAAAAAAATAAAGAGGAAGATTATCAAATAATTACATTACCCGGCAATTTCTTTTTTAACTCTTCAAAAAGATCAGATGTTTCTTTATTATTCGTTCGACCTAGGAATGCAGCGATCCCAAAATTTATTGATTGATTTCCATAGGTTATTTCTATCGCTTTCCTGCCTGACCGTAGACCTTTTGCAGATGAAAAACTCGCCTTGGTTATCCTAGCGAACGGGATATACATAAGTTGATCTGAACCTAAGGCGTGGTGGAGAAGAAAGATCAATCGTTGATTAGACAGCAGGATAACTCCTTGATTTTGTTTCGCCAATTTTTCAGAGAAGTTGAATATTTTTCTCTTCAATTCGATTGTTTCTCCATTTAATAATTTTAGAAATTTTTTAAGTTCTTTTTCTACTGAAGAATCGCTCTTTACTTCTTCGATACTGATTTCATTTTGTGGATTCATCTTTTTCCTCGCCCCCATTGAATGAATTTTGTAACAGGACTGTATCTTATACTATTTTCCTAATTATTTTCTGGATACCACTGCCCAAAACGCCCCGGTGTCTGAGTCATCGTTCCGTTGTTCGACGGTAAATCCTTCCAGTATCTTCTTCCATTCTGTCTGACTCATGTAACTCCAGGAGGCTCTGGCTGCTTTAAGGTACGCCTTCCTGTTTGTTTTAAGGATGCGTTTCATTTCATTCACAGCTGACTCTTGATGTTGTGGTGCCATGGAACAAAGGAGACCGTCAGCTAAAATGAAGTCGACTGACTCGTCTTTGATGAAACTGAGGTTAGTTGCGGACGCGGTGAACGTTTTGATGTTGTGATATCCTTGTTTCTTCGCTCTTTTTTCCAGTGCTTTAATCGCTTTTGTATCTGAGTCAACCGCGTAGACGGTTCCTGTCGGGCCGACTGCTTCAGCCAACTGGAAGGTGAAGTACCCTGGGCCACAGCCGATGTCGGCGATGGTCTGGCCAGACGTGATGTACTGGCTGTATTTTTTAGGGTTGCTGAAAAATAGTCTTCTGATGGGGTTGTAATGGTAAAAGAGCGGGAAGTGTTTATCGTGTTTCTCCTCGTTTGTCGCCATTTTCTAAGAACCTCCGTTTTTATGATAAGTGCAATGTTGTATGAATATTTTTGCTCTGATGAATTATTGAGAGAATCAGAAATTATGATTATATAAAAAAGTCTGATCCCTGAATCATGATGATTTTCTCCTGTTGTAAGACATAGACACGTTACAATGTTTTGTTTGTTATTTCAAAATATTGACGCAAAATCCTTTGTACGAAAAACCATGAAATATTTATTTGTCTGGAAATCTGCGTCATCAGTCCAGATACCATCTACCTTTGTAGCAAGAGCTAGAGCTACGAAGGGAACATCATCGATATCGTCTATTAACGTTTGAGCGGTTTTAAGGAACTGTTGATATTCTTCTCTGGGAATTATCGTGATTTGTTCAAAAAGTAAGGCGAGAAGAAGATCAAATTCCTGATGCGTGAGATGAGCCTTTTTTCGAATGACTGTTTCATATTTGGTGAGTTCTTGCAGCGTATGATCTGGGGTTATAAATTCTATTAATGGAGATTTGATGATTTGTCGTGAGAGACTATCTTTTATGAGGGAAGCAATTATTCTATTCGTATCTATGATGAGTTTCATTTGACAAGACCATGCTTCTTTGCGATATCATGTTTTATTTTATTTCCAATGGTAAGAGCGTCTTTTTCAGTCAGTTCACTTTTTGTGAGTAGTTTATCCATGAGTTCTACCTTTCGTGCTTGCATCCATATCGCTTGTCGTGCGACTTCACTCCACTTTATTTCTTTATGTTTTTTCATAATTATGTTGAGTTCTTCTGGTATTGCTAAGGTCATGTTCGTCATACGACATCACAATAAGTATATTATGTATTTTTACTTATTTAAGGTTTTGGATAAAGCTTTTCTGTTGAGGTGTTTGTAGACTTCCTCAGCGTCTGGTGAAAGAATTACTCGGACTTTCTTCATAGCTCTACGCCTTCAGTAATCGCTTTTCGTAGGCGTGGGTTGGTGTTGTGTATCCAGGTGATTCCTTTGAGGCTGACTGCGATTTTGTTGCTTGTTTCGAGATAGGCTAGGATGATCATAAGGGTGTTATGATTGATTTGTTTTGGAAGCCGTTTTTTTAACTCTGAAATTTTAATGACGCTTTCGTTAATGTCTTGAAGGGTGTGTTCAACCATGAGGACTGTGTTTAATGTGGGAGAATGATCGAGTTTGTACTCCTGAACAGTTTTTGACATATTTATCACCGATTGTTATTAACTAATAACTATATGGTATGAGTTAGTATATAAATATTTCTCTCTATTCAACCAACGAAAACTACATCTGAGTGGAGATTGAAATTTTCATTAAGGAATCATGATGCGAGCCTTGAGGTAGTTCATAAGGAGAAAAATGATACATTAATCACAAAATGTAATTATAGAATGAGCGATTTATCCTCATATTATTACATCGTTTGAGTAAGCAATCACTTGCCATTAATTTATACTGCAAAAAATTATAAACTATTTTGCAACATATTATTTATACTTCTTATTTCTTAGTTTTTTTCTTCTTTGCAAATGTTCGTTCAAGTTCTTCAAAATACGTATCACGCAACTTATCCACTTGGTCCATTATCGGAATATTCAACCCTTTTTCCATCAAGAGGTCTAATCGTTCTCCAATCCAGGTTATCCAGACATCTTCACCGCTATGATTGGTCTGTGCGAGAATCTCATCGATGATACTGTTCCAGTCAAGTCCTCGTTGTGCTAAGGAAATACAATCCTGTAGGTCTCCTTCTCGTTCGGTAAATGTTTTGAAAACAAAGATATCTTCATTCGAACATAAATAAAGATCAAGATGAGGTAATGAAAGTAACTTTTTAGCTCGTTTCATCATTCCTTCAGAGAGTGAAAATCTCTTACAAACCGTCTGATGAAATGCATCAATTCTGAAATCATCTCTCACCAGAATTTGACTCAGATTCATTTTCTTATACACACCGGTTGGAATTTGACTCTTAAAACGAGCGGTTTTTAATGCTTGTTCAAACGCTAAAAATTCTTGTTTTTCCAAAATGACAAGATCGATGTCTTTTGTTGCTGGTTTTAACCCTTGGTAGAGAAGAACGACTCCTCCGATGACGTAGATACGAACCTTCTGTTGCAGGTGCTGGTCGATTTCTTTGAAGAGTGTTTCTATTTGTTTAAAGTCTGATATCATAGACGTCAGCCTTCTCTCGTATTTCTTCTAATGTCGGGTATCCTTTGATGAATTTCCCTTGGAGTATTTGTTTGATGTCGTCAAGGAGAGGGTGTTGTATATCGGTG
>Ga0209777_10008100_pt1 | contig 11557 bp, 7 predicted proteins | sample FrelakmetHBP12HB_FD_187147 | JGI IMG/M metagenome (GOLD analysis project Ga0209777, IMG submission 187147) | Freshwater lake sediment microbial communities from the University of Notre Dame, USA, for methane emissions studies -HBP12 HB (SPAdes)... | ecosystem: Environmental > Aquatic >...
AACAGTTTTCAGTATTAGGTTGTCATTCCAGCGAAAGCTGGAATCCAGAGGGGAAAAGGGGATAGGGCGGATTGCTTCGTCGCTTCACTCCTCGCAATGACAATAGACCCTAATGCCCTTCCCAAGTAGTGTTGTCACGGTAGGTCTCTTTTTTTAATGTCGGCAGCCTGTCCTTGAAAGTATCTACTGCATAAGCTACGGCGGCCAGCCCCTCACCGCGGTGTGCCGCCGCCACCGCCACTACAAGGTTGATATCACCCACGTTCAATTTTCCCACCCGGTGGTAAATGACTACCCTGTTCACCGGGTACTTTTGCTGAATCTCTTCGGCGATGTTATTCAGTTTGTCCGCAGCTTTGCCGTCGGCATCGCGGTATTCCACGCTGAGAACCGGCTTGCCGCGCGAGTTATCACGGATAAGACCCACATAAGTGACCACGCAGCCGCTATCGGAAGTCTTGGCCTGATTGACCACCAGCTCCGGCGATATAGGTTTATCGGTAATTTTAATCATCGGTAGCTTTTAGTTCATGACGCGGGCTATCAATTTCGCTGTCATTCTGGCGAAGGCCAGAATCCATCTTGGGAATTCCTGTATCAAGGAACCGTACGCTGGATTCCAGCCCTCGGGCTGAACTCGGGCTGAAGCCTGCGCTGGAATGAATCAGTCTAAACCTAAAAATGTCTGAAATAACCGCACAACCCTAGTCGGACGGCGCCGGGGTCTGCTTGGGGACAAGCTGTGGCGCAGCGGGAGCTTTCTTAGGCTGGAGAATTAGTTCACCCTCACTTACCGGCTTAATCGGCGCCGGAATTTCAGTCTTCTTTACTCTAGCCTTGGGCCTGGACAAGCCGATTTCGCCGAACACTTTTTCCAGCTCCGGACCTTCGAGTGTCTCCAGGTTAATAAGCATGGTGGCGAGTTTCTTTAATTTCGGTTTATTATCGGTCAGTATCTTCTTAGCGGTGGCGTAAGCCTCGGCGATGAGTTTGTTAATTTCCTGGTCTATTTCCAAGGCAGTCCTTTCGCTATAGTCTCGTTGTTCCGAGATTTCACGTCCGAGGAAGACCATCTCCTGCTTGTTGCCGAATGTCCTGGTGCCTAATTTTTCACTCATACCGTAATCGGTTACCATGCGCCGGGCGTAGACAGTCACCTGCTGAATATCACTGTGAGCGCCGGTCGTTCTCTCATTAAAGATAAGCTCTTCCGCGGCATGTCCGCCGAGTAAGGTAGCCAGTTTGTCTTTAAGCTGGGAACGCGTGACCAGATAACGGTCTTCCGCTGGAATCTGCTTGGTATAGCCCATAGCCATGCCGCGGGCGACGATGGAAATTTTGTGCACGGGGTCAGCGTTGGGGAGCATCCTGGCAACGAGGGCGTGCCCCGCCTCATGGTAGGCAACAACTTCCTTCTCTTTAGCGCTGATTTTACGGCTCTTGCGTTCAGGTCCGGCCATTACCCGGTCCACAGACTCCTCAAAATCTTTAATGTTGATAACTTTTTTACCGTGTCTGGCGGCTAAAATCGCTGCTTCATTGACAACGTTGGCTAGATCAGCACCGCTGAAACCCACGGTCCCTTTGGCCAGCACTTCCAAATCCACATCCTTATCGAGCGGCTTGCCGTTGGTATGCACCTTGAGAACGGCCAGACGCCCGACGATATCGGGTAAATCCAGCACTACGCGGCGGTCGAAACGGCCGGGACGCAGTAAAGCGGGGTCGAGGATATCCGGACGGTTGGTGGCGGCGATAACGATAACGCTGGTATTCGTATCGAAGCCATCCATCTCCACGAGAATCTGGTTAAGCGTCTGCTCTCTCTCATCATGGCTGCCGCCCAGCCCGGTGCCTCGCTGTCGTCCTACGGCGTCGATTTCATCGATAAAGATGATGCAAGGCGTATTGCGCTTGGCCTGGTCAAAGAGGTCACGGACGCGGGAAGCGCCCACACCAACGAACATCTCGACGAACTCGCTGCCGCTGATAGAGAAGAACGGTACATCGGCCTCACCGGCGACCGCCCTGGCCATCAATGTTTTACCGGTGCCGGGGGGACCTATCAGTAAGACACCCTTAGGAATACGAGCGCCCAGGGTCTGGAACTTTTCACGGGACTTAAGAAATTCCACCACTTCCTGCATATCCTGCTTGGCCTCTTCCACGCCGGCAACATCAGCAAAGGTTACGGTGGCTCGGTTGGCGGGGAAAAGACGCGCCCGACTGCGCCCGAAACTCATCGCCTGGTTATTAGCGCCGCGCGCCTGACGGAAGAGGAAAAACAGGAACAGGATAATGAGGAGGAAAGGCAGACTGGTGATTAACAGATTGGTCCAGTTAATCCCCGATGAACCTTTCACATCGACGATGATGCCGGTGAGATTCAGGTCTTTAATATCATAGAGGCTGGCGTTAGGCTCTTTGTAAGCCGTTAACACTTTGCCATCCGTCGTCGTTACCGTCAGCAGGTCCCCATTAACTTTTATTTGCTGGATTTCATTATTCTGGGACATGGTGACAATCTGGCTTAACGGCACTTCCTGCGTCTGGCTGTTGTTGGGCATAAGCAAGGAGAAAAGCAGCACCGCCGCCAGTAAAATGACGATATATATAATGCTATTGCGTTTCCAATTTGATTTCGTTGGCATAATAATTCCTTTATTACCTTTATTAATTATACCACAAAAATTGTTAATAAATAGCTAAATAGCCCAAAAGTAACATATTGCGGCTGGGGGAAGGCAAACGGAAGGCGGGCTGGCGGACAAAATTAATGTGCCGGGTATCTATTACGTTTAAAGGGGCGGAGTCAGGGGAAACTCCAGGCTAACCCGGCTGATGATTTGCGCTGTTGCCCGGCCTCGGACCAGGTGTATTCGCCAGATATTTTCCGTCGAATCGGCACGCCTGTCGGTATTTACCTATTTTATAACCTCGAAAATAAGTTCCTGGTTGGCTTCCGCCGCGGCCATTATCCTATCAAACTCAGGCTCATTGTTATGCAAAATATTCAGGCAGGCATCGACAATCTCAGAATCGTATCGAATCCCGCTGCCCCTCTTTATTTCGTCCAGCGCGGCATCCAGCCCCAGCGCCGGGCGGTACGGGCGGTGAGAGGATATAGCCTCGACGACATCCGCCACGCCCAGAATTCTGGCTTCAAGGATAATATCATTGCCAATCAGGCCTTCCGGGTAACCGGAGCCGTCCAGCCTTTCATGGTGCTGTAGAATCGATTGGGTCACCGGCCAGGGGAATTCAATTTTCTGGAGAATATCGTATCCCACCCGGCAATGGCATTTAATAATATCGAACTCATTGGCACTTATCTTGCCGGGCTTGCTTAAAATTTCCGAAGGCACCGCAACCTTACCGACATCATGGAGAAGGCCGGCGATAAAAATTCCCATGTTCTGCCAGTCAGAAAGCCCTATCTCTTTGGCAATCTGCCGCGCCAGTTCCGCTACCCGCCGCTGGTGGCCGGCCGTGTACGGGTCGCGGCTGCCGACCACCAGAGATACGGCGTGAACTACTCCCTCCATGGCTTTCTGGAGCTCACTATGTTTCCGCTTGATACTTTCAAAATGATTGGCAATATCTATGTTGATAGCCACATCAGTGGAGACCGTCTGTAAAAGCTGCCTCTCTTCATAAGAGTACGGTTCATGAGAAGTTTTCCGGGTAAGGAGAAGCATACCGGTCAGGCGGTTGCTGCTCTGCAACGGCACTATCAGCTCGGTGCCGCTGTTTTCCAGGATTTCCCGGTCGTTGGGCGGGAGGTTAACAAACGATGGTATTACATCCATCTCGTTACAATCAACCACACCTTTATACTGCGCAATAGCGGCCACGAGCGGGCTGTTGGCGGAAAAATACATTTTCCCCGGCTCCTTCTGTCCGGCGTGATTATAGGTAATAAAATTCCCGGAAGCCGGCACCGGGAGGAGGAGATAGACACCCTGGCACTGCATACCGTTAGCCACCGTTTCCACGAACGATGTAGAAAGCTGTTCCAGGTCAAGGTCGCTCCTAGCCTCCCGGGTAAATCTCTTCAGTTTCTGGATATGGTCATATCTTTCCCGGTAAAACCACCGGTCCACCGTAAGCTGCAGTCTGGACAGTACCGGCTGGAAGAGCAAAGCAGCGGTAAAAACAATAACGATGGTTACCATAATGGAGGCGGAACTCATAAAATCCCGGGAATAATAGCTTAGCAAATAGATAAGGCTGCCGAAAACGCCGAAGATTAAGACGGCTGCCAGAGAAAAGGCGGTGCCTTTACGGACAACGACCTTCATATCCAGAAGGTTGTATCTTAACATGGCAACTGTAGCAATCAAACAAAACAGAATATTGCCGATGGTGCCCAGGGGATACAATTTAACACCGAGGGACGGCAGGAAATCGATATTGGTACCGATAATCATCGCGGTAATACCGGTGATAAGATACTGGTCACGCACTCTGTCACCAATGGCCCGGGTAGTCTTATAATGCTTTTTCAACATCAGGGCGCTGAGCATGATAAACAGGTTCGTGCACAAGACAAAAAGAGGGAAAAGAGGCCCGACGACAGGCGATTTTCCGTACCACATCACCCGCATGCCGCTGACCACCAGTCCGGTCGGGAGCAATCCCAGCATCACGAAATAGATTGCATAAAGCGGATACATGAAATATTTATTTAACGTGGCTCCGGTAATGGTAACGGAGAACCGAAAGAAAAACAGGCCAGCGCTCAATATCGCCCACAACACGAACTTTTCCCACACCAGCGCGGTATCCATGTCGATGCTGGCACGCATCATAAACAGGAGAAGGCTCCACAGCGTCATGAAGAAAAGAAATATCGTGAAAGGGCGTTTGGCGACATGCTGCCTGCCGCTGACTGCCAGCATCGCGAGCAGTGTAAGACCGAGTATCACCCCGATAAGAGGAACCAGTAAATAAATGTTCAATCCGGTATCTCCAAGTCGCCATTTCTATTCGCCGTAATATAGGACTTAGAAAAATAAAAACCGTTTGGCTTTTTTGCCCGTATTGCTTCCCAAGTTTAATCAGGTCACATCAATTCAGTGTCACAATTCTGCCTGGAAATCTATCAAAATAATCACAAGAATCCTACGGTGATAAAAATTTTAATCACGAATATTCACCATTAAAGTCGGTACAAAAAGCTCTTCATCCATAAGCCCCTACAGCCGTTTTAACTTGACAAGAATAAGCCCGTTATAGTAAATTTTTATAGTATTGCGTAAAATAACGCGATTTTTCGATGTTCCCAACTTTTATATTTCTCGCCGTGTTGGAAACATGCTGTTAAAGTCGGAGCTAATCATAGATAAATCATAAAAGGAGAGTAACTGAAATGGCTGACGGAAAAATTAAAAAAGTTGACGTAAAGCCAGACAAAACCGTCTACAAGTCCCTGGCACTGGGCGGGCTGCTCGGCGGCGGGGGCGAGTGTTCCATCGATGTAAAAGACGGCAAAGCCATCAGGATAAGGCCGTTCCACTACGATGAGAAATATGACAAAAAGAAGTTAAACCCCTGGAAGATAACGAGGAACGGCAAGACGCTGGAACCGCTCATGAAAGCGCTGCCCGGCACCTTCTCGCTGGCGTATAAGAAAAGAACGTTTTCCCCTAACAGGATTAAATATCCTCTGCAGAGGGTCGATTGGGATCCCAACGGCGAGAGAAACCCGCAGAACCGCGGCAAAAGCAAATACAAGAGAATTTCCTGGGAAGCCGCTGTTGATATCGTTGCGAATGAAGTAAAGCGGCAGCATAAAACATACGGCCCGCTTTCCATCCTGGTGCAGGGTGACGGCCATGGCGAGTGCAAGACAATCCATACCCCGCACGGCCACCAGGGCAGGCTCCTCGACATGATGGGAGGCTTCACCCAGCAGGTAAGAGGCCCGGACAGCTGGGAAGGCTGGTACTGGGGCGCCAAACATGTCTGGGGGCAGGGCTTCCAGGGCATGATGTCGCCAGCGGCCAACCTTATTAAAGACATTTCTGAGAATTCTGATATGGTGTTATTCTGGGGCGGCGACCCGGAGACGACCCCCTGGGGTTTTACCGGGCAGTACGCCACGCGCGTCTGTTACTTTTGGACGCAGGCCAACATCAAGCAGGTATATATCTGCCCTGAGTTGAATTACGGCGCCGCCGTCCATGCTGATAAATGGATCCCGATCCTCCCCAACACCGACGCAGCCATGCAACTGGCAATTATTTACATGTGGGTAAAAGAAGGAACCTGGGAAAAACAATACGTCAAGACTCACGCAGTAGGCATGGACAAAGTCGAAAATTATGTCCTGGGCAAAGAAGACGGTATTCCCAAGACACCGGAATGGGCTTCTAAAAAATGCGGCGTACCGGAGTGGACGATTAAAGCGCTGGCCAGGGAATGGGCCAAGAAAATCACTTCGATCATCCACTACTTCGGCGGTTCATATATCCGTGGCCCGTTCTCACATGAGCCCGGGAGATTGGAATGCGTCCTGCTCGGCATGCGGGGACTCGGCGCACCCGGCGTACATCAGTGCCAGATAACCTACTTCGGAATGCCCCGCGCTGAAGGACTCCATAGTATCCGTTACTTCAATCCGGCATTGAGTGAGCGGCTAAGAATACCGTGCCGGACCACCATCGACGCCTGGGGGAAACAGCTTATCCCCAAGACCCTCATTCAGGACGCCATTCTCCATCCGCCCATCAGCTTCAACGGCAGTGGCGGCCAGGAATCGAATACTGAAGACCAGTTCATCAACTACACCTATCCTATCGCCAAAGAAAAGGGCGGCACCGAGGTACACATGATATGGACAGATACCCCCTGCCGCATTACCTGTTGGAACAACGGTAACTGGACGATTGACGCCTTCCAGCACACCTCCATCGAGTGCGTTGTCGCGCAGCACCCCTGGCTGGAGAACGAATGCCTCTACGCTGATATCATCCTGCCGGCGAACACCACGCTGGAAGTCGAAGATATCGTCACGAACACCCGGCAAGGACCTCACTTCCAGAGCGTTACTATTCAGGAGCAGGCCACCCCTCCCATCGGCGAGTCCAGGAGCGACTATGAAATAGTCCTGGCAATTGCCGAGAAACTTGGGTACGGGGAAAAATTCTCCGAGGGGAAGACTACACGCGACCTACAAAAAGATGTCTACGATACCATGGACATGGCACCTTTGGTATCGTGGGAAGAGTTCCTGGAAAAGAAATATTACGTCTACGCGACCGCTAAAGACTGGGAGAAAGACTCACCCGGCTTTAGAAAATTCTACGAGGACCCGGAGAAAAACCCGCTACCCACACCAACCGGCAAGCTGGAGTTCTGTTCTACCGCGCTGGAGAAGTACTTCCCTGATGATAAAGAGAGACCGCCATACCCCAAGTGGATTGAAAAAAGCGAGACGCATGACGAGCGACTTTCCAGTGAGAGAGCCGCCATGTTCCCGCTGCTGCTCATGTCCAACCACGGACGGTGGCGCACCCACGCCCAGGGTGACGATATATCCTGGACGCGTGAAACACCGACCGGCAAGGTGCTCGGTTCAGACGGTTACCGGTACGAGCCCGTCTGGATTAACCCGGGCGACGCCGCCAAGAGGAACATCAAGGACGGCGATATCGTCAAGGTGTTTAACGAGAGGGGTGTCGTCCTCTGCGGCGCCCGCGTCTGGGAGCGCATGATGCCCGGCGTAATCTATGTCGACCACGGCGCACGTCATGACCCGATAATCGATAACGTCGACCGCGGCGGCGCCATCAATACCATCGCCCCGAACGGTATCGTTTCCAAGAATGCCTGCGGACAAGCCACCAGCGGCTACCTGGCCGATGTCCAGAAGGTTTCCGAGAGGGATTACCATGAGTGGCGCAAGAAAGACCCCGCAGCATACGATGATGCTTTTAAGAGAGAATATGACCAGGCGTCCGGCCTGCGCTTCAATGCCTGGGTTGAAGGAGGTATGCAATAATGAAAGTATTTGTAATCGATGTCGGAATTTGTAATGGCTGCTATAGCTGCCAGATCGCCTGCAAGGACGAGCACGTCGGTAATGACTGGTCACCCATCGCCAAGCCCCAACCGGATACAGGGCAGTTCTGGTTGAAACTTGAAGAGAATATCCGGGGCACAGTGCCCAAGGTCAAGATGCATTATGTTCCTCTCCTCTGCCAGCATTGCGATAAAGCGCCGTGCATACCCTCCTGCCCCATCAAAGCTATTTATAAGAGAGATGACGGGCTGGTCATCATCGACGCGAATAAATGCAACGGCTGCAAAGCCTGCGTTGATGCCTGCCCTTATAACGCCATCTACTTCAACGAGAGCCTGAACATCGCCCAGAAATGCACCGGCTGTGCCCACCTGCTGGACGGCGGCGAGTGGAAAATACCCCGCTGCGCCGATTCCTGCCCCACCGAGGCTATCAAGTTCGGCGAGGAATCCGAATTCAAAGCCCTCATCGCTAAAGCCGAGGTGCTTAAGCCCGAGCTGGGCGCCAAACCGCGGGTGTATTACCTGAATATCCCCAAGAAGTTCATCGCCGGCACCGTTTACGACCCCATCGAGAAAGAGGTCATCATCGGCGCGACATGCACCCTGACCGGACCTAAAGCCGGCAAGACGGCTACCGCCACAACTGACGGCTTCGGGGACTTCTGGTTCCAGGGGCTGGCCGACGGCGTTTATAACCTTACCATTGAAGCTAAAGGTTTTGCCGCCAAGTCCTTCGCCAAACTGAACACGGAAAAAGACATTAACCTGGGAGACATTCCGCTGGCCAAGACCGGCAAGAAATAATAGCCCTAGTTCAAGACCATTAATAAAGAGGGGGGAGCCGTTAAAGCTCCCCCTTATTGTTTTTATTAATTGTCATTCTGGCGTAGGCCAGAATCCATTTTAAAAATCCACTAATTATTGAGTCCACGTGTAGATTCCAGCCTTCGCTGGAATGACATCATTTAATGATTTGCGCTTGCGCTATGTTTGTCATACACTCACATTAGAGAGATAATTCCCCGGAGGTGTGCCATGCCCAAGCAGAACAATATCGTCATCATCGGGGGGACGGCGTGCGGGCCTAAAGCCGCCGCCCGGGCGCGGCGTCTGGACCAGTCCGCCCGTATCACCATTATCGAGCAAAGAGACAACCTGTCCACTGCCACCTGCGGCCTGCCCTACTTTCTATCCGGGGTGGTAAAGGCGGGGGACTTAATCTCCCGTGACACCGAGTATTTCCGCAATGTCTTTGACATGACCGTGCTTACCGGCACCAAAGCCTTATCTATCAACCGTCAAGCTCACACCGTAGAAATAAACGATATCAAAACGGACACACATTCAAGCTTATTATATGACAAACTCGTTATCGCCACCGGCGCCACGCCCACCGTACCTAATTGGGAGGGCAAGGACCTAAAAGGCATCTTTACACTGAATAACATCCCGGATGACGGCGCCATCCGCAGCTATATCCAAGGCCTGAAAAACAAAGAGGTGGTGATTGTGGGGGCGGGGCTTATCGGGCTGGAGGCGGCGGAAAACTTTGTCGCCCTGGGGCTGAAAGTCACCGTCCTGGAAGCTTTAGGCTGGCCGCTGCCCGCCCTGCTCGACCCTGAAATCGCCGTACACGTGGAAAAACAGCTGAAAGCTAAAGGCGTTAACGTCGTTTTCGGGCAGCGCGTTAGCGGTTTCCAGGGCGATACCGCCGGGCAGGTGCGTAAGGTAATGGTCGGCGAAACAGCTATCGATGCCGGCATGGTGTTACTGTCCCTGGGCGTCCGGCCCAATGTCACTTTGGCTAAAGATGCGGGGCTGATCATCGGGACTACCGGCGGTCTGGCTGTCAACGAATACCTCCGCACCAGCGACCCGGATGTCTATGCCGGCGGCGACTGCGTTGAGGTGACGAACCGCATCACGAAAAAGAAAACTCTCGTGCCCATGGGGTCGACAGCTAACAAGCACGGTCGGGTTATCGGCACCAATATCACCGGCGGCAGCGATATTTTCCCCGGCGTGTTGGGAACGGCGGTCGTTAAAGTGTTTGATCTCAATGTGGGGCGGACAGGCCTTAGCGAAGCACAGGCGCGCGATGCCGGCTACGATATCGTCACCTCCCTCATCCCCAATTTCGACCACGCCACCTATTACCCCGGCGCCCGGGACATACTGTTAAAGCTGGTCGCGGAAAAATCCAGCGGCCAATTGCTCGGCGGGCAGGCCGTCGGGACCGGCGATACCTCCAAGAGAATTGACGTCCTCGCCGCCGCTTTAACCTTCGGCGCCAGGGTCGATGACATGGCCAATATCGACCTGTCTTACGCACCCCCATACAACAGCGCCATGGACCCGCTGCACAACGCCGCCAACGTTATCCGCAACAAGCAGACCGGCTACGCCAGGGCGCTATCGGCGCAGGAGGTCAAGAGCAAGCTCGAAAGAAACGAGAAATTCATATTGCTGGACGTGCGCTCGCTGCTGGAATGGAAAGCCCAGCGTATCGATGCTCCGCAGGTAAAGCTCATCCCCCTGCCGGAGCTGCGTAAAAGAATGGGCGAGCTTGCCAAAGACGACGAGATAGTTATTATGTGCCGGACTAGCATCCGCGCCTACCAGGCGCAGCGGATACTTGACGGGGCAGGTTTTAAAAACGTTAAGTTCATGGACGGCAGTATTTCGGCGTGGCCTTACGCTATCACCTCATCGCCTCCCGGGAAATGAACCTTGAAACGCCCGTCCGACTATACTAGAATCTATTAGCATGGAAAAAAGCGTGAGCCAATGGCGAGAAGCCAGGCAGACTGTCCTTGAAGCCGCCCGGAAAATGTCCGAGAGGGGCCTGGTGGTGGGCACCTCCGGCAATATCAGCCTGCGCCTGCCGGCAGATGGTAAACGCCGGCTGTTGGCTATTACCCCCACCTCCCGTCACTATGATACGCTCGGTATCGAGGACATCCCGATAATCGACTTCAACGGGCAACCGGTAGAGGGCAAACTGCCCCCTTCCGTGGAGACGTCGCTCCATATCGGCATTTATAAAACCAGGGAAAACGTTAAAGCCATCATCCACACCCATTCGGTCTATGCCAGCGCCGCGGCCGTAGCGGGACTGGAAATCCCACCCATCATGGAAGACCAGGTGGCCTACCTCGGGGGAGCGATAAAGCTGGCCGGCTATACCACTAGCGGCACGCGGCAACAACTGACTGCCGTTATCAAAGCCCTGGGAGACCGGAGTGGTGTCTTAATGGCCAACCACGGCGCCGTGGGCACCGGGCGCACCATGCGCGATGCCTTCACCGCCTGTGAAATTATCGAAAAAACAGCCAGGATATATTTTATTGCCCTTACCGCCGAAAAAATAAACCAGCTATCCGCCGCAGCCGTAAAAAACCTGAAAGCTCTCTACGATAAACAAGAAACCAAGCCGTTTACATCAACTTTTTGAGCTATCCGGTGACGCTCTCAATTTCATCAAAGAGCGAAATGGAGAAGAAATAATCTCGGCGTGGATTATAATATT